>JAAUXX010011171.1_pt1 | contig 23932 bp, 25 predicted proteins | sample 7278111 | NCBI WGS metagenome assembly JAAUXX01 (sample SAMN14350116, study PRJNA611818) | marine sediment metagenome | isolation source: surface marine sediment (1.8m) | place: French Polynesia: Moorea | collected 2018-08
ACTTGCTGAGTCCATACGTTAAAATAAGCGAAAATAAATACACCCTTTTGTTTAGCTTATCCTGACTTTAAAATGGAGGAGAAATTGGTTTGTTCCTTCCGTCTCTCTGTTTATCAAAAGGTTGGTTTATTGTTCTTGAGTTTGCTCCTTTTCAACCTGCAAGCTTGTTCATCTCATAATGATACTCTTATTGCACCATCTGGCATTGAGCCTTTCCTTTATGATGATGGAGACTTAGTTTCGCTTAAACGCGCTGCACACCAACACACCATTTCTATGCAGCAGGCTGTTCTCAGGTCTCCATTTGAAATATTTGGAAAATTACCACAAGCTAAGGACTTGAGCGGATCACTACAGAAGTTTTTAGATATTATTGAAAATTACACCCAGCCTTTTGCTCGTGACAAAGCACTAAAAGAGCATTTTAACATTCTTCAAGCCAGGGGACGTGACAACAAACCCAATGGCCAGATGCTGGTCACCGGCTATTACGAACCGTTGTTCGAAGGCTCTTTAATAAAGAGCGCTCCTTACCTTTATCCATTGTATTACCCACCAGTTGATTTACACAAAGAAGCAACACAATCAGGCAAAACCATGATTGGCAGACTTGATACAGACGGTAGCTTTGTGCCTTACTGGACCCGAGCAGAAATCGAAAACACCAATGTTCTTGAAGGCAATGAGCTGGTGTATCTTAAAGATCCCTTCGAAGCTTTTTTGCTCCATGTGCAAGGATCAGGTAAAGTAAAACTACAGGATGGCAGTACTCGAAGCATCCAGTATCGTGCCAACAATGGACACACATATTCAAGTATTGGCAAATTACTGGTCGATGAGAACAAATTGGCATTGAAAGAGGTGGATATACCTTCTATAAAGCGCTACCTCAACGATAACCCTCAAGAAATGACCCGTATATTGCATCATAACAAAAGATTTATTTTTTTTGGCTGGGGAGATGAGGAGAATCCTCCAGGTACTCTCGGTACACCGCTGACTCCTCAAAGATCAATTGCTGTTGACCCCGCCTCTCTGCCGATGGGAGCAATCGGATATCTTATCAGCCATAAACCGGTTATAAATGAAAATGACCAGATCATCCGGTGGGAAACCATGCACAGATTCGTTTTCCCGCAGGACACCGGTTCAGCAATTACAGGACCGGGACGCGTCGATTTTTTCTGGGGAAATGGGAAATATGCTGAAATAGCTGCAGGGGTGATGAAAGAAAAAGGAAGACTCTACTTTCTGGTAACAAAAGAAAATGATGACAACTCGTGATACCACACCAACAATTACCCTGATTACTGATTTTGGTCTGAATGATGAGTATGTCGGGGTGATGAAAGGGGTAATTTATCGTTTCTGCTCCACGGTAAACATTGTCGATCTGTGTCATGCTGTGCCTCCACAAGATACCCTGCAGGCCGCATTAATGCTTGAAGCATCATATAGATATTTTGATAGAAGAACCATCCATGTGGTTGTTATTGACCCCGGTGTCGGAACGGAAAGACACATACTTCTCATCAAGGCAGAAAATCAGATTTTCATTGGACCTGATAATGGGGTGCTCACCCCTGCATTACAATCACAACATCTTGAAAGTTGTCACAGACTGACAATCCCAAAAAATATTAGCGCAACATTTCATGGCAGAGATATCATGGCACCGGCGTCAGCAAGATTGGCCTGTGGTGAGGCCCCAAACGAAATTGGTATTGAAGTGGCGATTGAAGATTGTATGCTGCTAACTCTGCCCCAAGCCACGAGTAAGGCGGATCAAGTCATTGGAGAGGTTATCACAATAGATCATTTTGGTAACCTGCTTACCTCGATAACTGCAAAACAGGTTCAAGAACTGGGAAAAGATGTGCAGGTGTCCATTGAGACCACCACAATTCCTGCAGTATCCTCGGCATATGCTAATGTATCAGTTGATGCCCCCCTTGCCTTAATAAACAGTCGTGGAAGACTTGAGATAGCTATAAATCAGGGAAATGCGGCAAAAACTCTTGATGCAGCAGTAGGTGAGAAAGTAATTCTTGAGAAGAAATCTTCTTCTTGACCCGGCTCCTGAGGCTAGAACAATCTCAAAGTGGTTTTTTATCATCCTCTTACCGCTTCTCGGAGAACGTGACGCATAACTTCTTCAGGAGCAGCTAGGCCTGTCCACAGCTCAAATTGAGCTATTCCTTGATAAAGAAGCATTTCAAGACCATTGATTGTTCTACACCCTACCTCTTTTGCTGCCTTCAAGAGTTTGGTTTTCAATGGCGCATAAACTATGTCCATGACAACATGGAAATTGGACAGGATCTCCGTTGGAACGGGAGTTTCGTTTTCCTGTGGGTGCATCCCCACCGAAGTGGCATTTATCAATACTGCGCCCTTAAGCGTGGTAATTGTATCAAGCGAGTGCCAATCACAGCCTAAATCTGCTGCAAGATTCCTGCCTCGGGACTCGGTCCTGCTGCACAGAACAACCTGAGCATTCTCTTTGAGCAGACCAAAGCCTATCGCGCGGGCTGAACCGCCAGCCCCCAGGAGTATGACCTTGGTTCCTTCAAGTGCTATCTCTTTTTTGAGCGGTTTTATTGCCCCCAGCCAATCTGTGTTGTACCCACAAAGCTTAATAATCCCATCATGTTTTTCCCGGTTGATGGTATTAACAGCTCCTATCTTGGCAGCTAGAGGATCAATTCTATCGAGATGAAGAATTATTTCTTCCTTATGTGGAATGGTAACACTTGCCCCCATTATGTTTAATGCTTTAATTCCCTGCATAGCTGCACTGACATCGTCCACTGGAAAAGGTAAATACACCCGGTTTTCGCCAAGTTCTGTAAATGCAGCATTGTGCATCGCCGGACTCAGCGAATGGCTGACAGGATTCCCAATAATTCCGTATAATTTTGTGGTTCCGTCGATTCCCATGATCTACTTATTGCAGCTGCAGAAAAATTGTTCGCATTGAAGAGATGGTTAACTGACCGGGTGCTACCAACTCCCCTCGGTCAGGTGCACAGTATGTCATATAGCCTCCTAGAGCACAGGTTGCCACACGACTTATACACCCAGCCTCGCCCATGCTAAAAGCAATCAGAGGAAATTCATTTTCTCCTGCACGCTCTAACAATGATAGCGTTCTTAAAACATCCAATTGACTATGTGCCATGGTGACAATTTTGCCAATATTTGCACCACTTGCCATTACTGAGTGAAACTTCTCCTCAAGATCTTCCAGCGATGGGGTTACCTGAAAATTATGCCATGAACAAATTATCTTGGTTTCCAATTCTTCACTCTTTATGAGCAACTGCCCCCATGATTCATTTGGTGCGGCCAACTCCAGATCGACATAAGCCGCACCTCTCTCTATGGCGTCGATGAGGGGAGCAATACGTACTGTCTCTAATCCTTCATACTTACCACCCTCCCAGGTCGGCCTGTTAGTAAAAAGAAGAGGTGTATCAATTTCCTCAAGAAAAGGTTCAACAACCGCGTTGTCGATAAGATCTAGACGTATTTCTATGACATCTGCTTGTTCAGCGGCTCTTTTGGCAGCATTCAGTGCCTCGGTCATATTTTTGTTTCCAATGGCAACGCATATTTTATTCATTCTTCTATCTACTTTACTCGCTCGTTACTTAAGATTCTGTGAATACATGTGAATTAAGCACGAAAGGGATGATTTTAATGTAGTATAAACACAACGATAACAGTTTATGTGAACTCAATCAACTTCCAAGCTGCCTATGAGATCACGAACTGATAGCAGCTTCTCATTGACCACATACTCGCAAATACCCTCAACAATTTCCTCGCTGACTTTTGGGTTAATGAAATTTGCGGTTCCCACCTGGACTGCTGTTGCCCCAGCAACAATAAATTCGAGTGCGTCCTTTGCATTATCAATACCGCCAATGCCTATTACCGGAATTGTGACCCGTCGAGCCACCTGGTAAACCATACGTAAAGCGATCGGTTTAATCGCCGGCCCCGATAAACCTCCAATAACATTGGCAAGTTCTGGTCTTTTGGTCTTTAGATTAATGGCCATACCAATTAAGGTGTTAATAAGAGAAACTGAATCAGCTCCTGCATCTTCAACAGCCTCGGCAATCAATGCTACATCTGATACATTAGGAGAAAGTTTTACTATCACAGGGACATCGCTGATCTCAGCGACCGCCTTGGTAACTGCCGCAGCCATATCCGGATTTGCACCGAATGCGACCCCGCCCTTTTTCACATTTGGACAGGATATATTTACCTCTATCGCTGCAATCCCCTCAACGCCGGTCAACTTTTCAGTGATTTCCTGATACTCTTCAACTGAATCACCTAATATATTAACAATTGCTGGAACACCGAGACCTCTGAGGTATACCATTTTTTCGGTTATAAAGCGCTCAACTCCAACGTTTTCTAGACCAATTGCATTGAGCATGCCACAGGCAGTCTCAACTATTCGTGGTGGCGGATTTCCCATGCGAGGTTTAAGAGAAATTCCTTTGACAATTACCGCACCTAAGCGGTGTAGGTTCATAAGATTTTCAAATTCCCGAGCATATCCAAAGGTACCCGATGCAGTCATCACCGGATTTTGCAATTTTAAATCACCAATCTTTACGCGTAAATCTGGGAAAGGGTCAGTATCTTTGATCACTTCCATACGAGTTCCTCCGCGTTAAAGACCGGACCTTCATAACAGACATGGACATAATGACCATTGGTGGCTGGGATGTTGCACCCCAGACAAGCTCCCATCCCACACGCCATAACACTTTCTACCGAGACCTGGCACTCATACCCTCTATCTTTACTAAAGAGATGGAGTTGCTTCATCATGGGATCAGGGCCACACGCATAGATGACAGTTCCTGCAGGAAGATTAATTGACTGGATAAGATCCGTAACGAAACCTTTCTGGCCATAAGTGCCATCGTCGGTAGCTGAGATTAAGCGAATTCCAATTTGCTCAAAATCAGCCACGAGCGGCTCAACTTCCTGTAATGTCTTTCCACCAAAAAGAATAACATCGGAGCTTGTATCCGTTTTTAATCTGCTAATGCGTTTGGCAAGAAACAGCATTGGAGCGATGCCCAAACCACCGCCAACAATACAGGCGGGTCTGTCCTTGTGAATGTCGTAACCATGTCCCAAGGGGCCAAAAATATTGAGGCTTTCACCTTCGCGACAATGTGCAAGGAGCCCGGTGCCACGACCAGTAATTTTAAAATAAATTTGAATTCTGCCGCTGGTACTGGTTTGATGTATGGAGAACGGTCTTCGCAGTATGGGATCTTTACCGGTTGCAGTTCGTATCATTACAAATTGACCAGGTCTGGCAACCCTAGCAATATTTTCAGACTGCAAAGTCAAACGAATATTGTTTTGCGACAGCTGTTCGAAACGAATTAATGTTGCATTTTCTTGATATTGAGACATAGTAGGGTTCTATTGATTTCTAATTGATATTGCTATTGATAAAAATTATTGAAGTATACCATCTGAACGAATGGATATAGAGCATTTTATTATTATTTTTTCTCTTGCATTTGGAGCCATTGTTGGCAGTTTTTTAAATGTTGTGATTCTAAGACTCCCGCAGGAAGGCGGCTCCATTGTTTTCCCGGCATCTCATTGTCCGCGATGCAAGACCCCCCTCAGCTGGTACGAGAACATTCCTATAATAAGTTACATTTTCCTCCGCGGCAAATGTAAACACTGCAATAATAATATATCCCTGCAATATCCTGTCGTTGAACTCCTTATGGCACTTTTAAGCGGAGCAGTTTTCTATAAGTTTGGTCTGAGTATAACTGCTTGCGGCTATTTTCTGTTTTGTGCGGCACTGGTTGTAATCATCTGGATAGACATCCATCATCAGATAATTCCAGATATTATAAGTCTTCCTGGTATCTTTGTAGGCTTTTTCTTCTCGTTTGTTAATTCGCAGGTTACCTGGCAGAGCTCGCTGATCGGGCTTTTGGTAGGTGGAGGAATCCTCTACTCCATAGCACTACTCTATTTTGTCCTGAGGAAACAAGAAGGTATGGGCGGAGGAGATATTAAGCTGCTCGCCATGATTGGTGCTTTTCTGGGTTGGCAGTCGCTTCTTTTTGTCATTTTCTTTAGTTCACTCACTGGCACCATTGTTGGCCTCACCGCCATGGCAAAACAGAAAAAAGGCGGTGCCACACGGATTCCCTTCGGCCCCTTTCTATCAGTTGCAGCTCTCTTTTTTCTCTTTTTTAACGCACAGATTTTATACTATTTCAAGCTCTACAGTGAAGGTGGTCTTTTTTAAGGTTTCTCAGAGACGCTCTCCACTTCTTTAACAACCGTAGGATTTCTTGAAAAATCAATTCTATCCTCGATAAGCGCATAGGCAAATTCTCTCCCAAGGTTCCGGGCATGATTAACCTGTTCTTTGGTGTGACCAAATCGTGGATAATATTTCCCAAGCCAACTTTTATCTGATTCAGGAATTCTGCCAGCCATTTTGAGAAAAACTCCTATGGTGCGCCATGGCTCAGGTCCAGTATGGAGAAATACCAATGGTCCCAGGACCTGGGCACTATTTTTTCTCAATAATGACCTTAGCTGCCAAAAATGTATGCGCCAATATCCCCGACAAGAGATAAATGGTAGAACCTTCTTCCCTTCAAGTGATGATCCATGGCTGTCCAGGAAACTAAGGACAGGACCACTTGGATTATAGGACCAGGTAGGACCTGCAAGAAGTATAAGATCCCAATCATCTTCCAGCTTTTTTGAGGTAAATACGATCTTTAATCGCTTCCGAAAGAATGTTTCCACCATCATCCTTACAGTCGAAGCAATAGAACCCAATGGAAATTGAATTTTAGCACGGGTTTTGAGCTGTTCCACCGTAACAGCAACACCACCTTCTTCAAGTCCAGCTGAATAGGCATAAATCAGTTTACGCGTTTGCGAACTATACGAGTAGTATATGATCAGAATCCTCTTTTGGGTGGCCATCTTATTGCTGAAAATCTTTTTGATTTGCTCGTAAGTCCCTCTTCTTAAGAAGCTATGACTCTAATGAATAGTAAGAAGCTGTATTGAAATTCTATAGTTTGTTGCAGTCTTTTGATCACCTCTTCAAAGAAGAGACTGTTAAACCTTCTCGAACAACACTATTGCATTAGATAAAAAAAAAGCCCTCGACAAAATGTCGAGGGCTCATCAATATCAAATAGGAAGTACTAGCCTTCCACTTCGTGCTCTACACCAACAGCAATTTTGTAAAGGATTGTGAGAATAAAGAAACCAGTTGCCCAAATACCCAGGGTTATACCAATTTCATTAGCGGTGGGATAATATTCAACAATCTCATGGAGCGGATTGATTACCAGACCACCCATAACAAAGCCAAGTCCTTTATCAAGATACAAAGCAATGAATATCAAAGCACAGGAAGCGCCTACAAGCCCATCAGTTAAGGTATCCTTTATCTTTCCATAGGCTAGCAGTCCAAGACCACCGAAGCAGAAAAGTACTGAAGTCCACATGAACGGAACCAGGTTATTGTAAGTGTGTCCATGATGCTCAAGACCAAAGAACAAATATTCGAGTGAATGAATGTGACCAGGAATATTGGAGTAATACCCTACAAAGAACTCTAGTACAACAAAGAACGCATTGATGATAGCAGCATACATTATGATCGTTGTGATCTTATTGATTGCTTCCTTGCCGGCATCAAAGTTGGCTACGCGTTTCATAATCAGACAGGCGAGAACGATCAGTGCAGGTCCAGCGGCAAATGCCGATGCAAGAAAACGCGGAGCAGTGATTGCTGTAAGCCAGAAGTGACGTCCGGGTAGTCCCATGTACAGCATCGCAGTTACCGTATGAATGGAAACTGCAAAAGGTAGTGAAACATATACAAAGAAATAGACCCACTTCGGCGGTTTGACCTGCTTTCTCTCATGAGTAAGAATGACCCAGCCACAGATAACGTTAAGACTGAGGTATCCTAGGAGCACAACGGCATCCCAGAAGAGCATGGAGTTGGGAGTTGGGTAGAGAAACATATTCAGGCCACGCAACGGCTGGCCGATATCCGCCATAATAAACATCAAACACATGATGATAGCGGAGATAGCTAAGAACTCACCAAGTATGGTAATTCTGCCGAAGGCCTTATAGTTATGCACGTAGTATGGTAAAACGAGCATCAATCCTCCAGCTGCCACACCAACTAGAAAAGTAAACTGGGAAATATACAAACCCCAACTAAGATCACGGCCCATTCCTGTAAGACCGAGACCATAAATGAACTGTCGTAAGTAGCAAATTGCTCCTATGGCTATAAACACGCCAAGTGCGGCGAGCCACATCCAATAAGCCGGTTTGCCTTTAAGCGCTTTTTCTATCATGACATCCTCACACTATGTAAAAGATCGACGGTTTAGTTCCAAGATTGGGCTTTCTTTGGATGGTAGGTTCCTTATCAAGAATCTGACGAATCTCAGAATTGGGATCGTTTAAGTCGCCAAACACCAGCGCCCCAGTTTCTTTCAAAGCTTCAACGCAAGCAGGTTCTTCGCCGTATGCAATACGTTCACTACAGAAATTACATTTCTCGACAACACCACGGGTACGGGCTACAAATTCGGGGTTATACTCCTTGATATTAGGCTTGGCGTCAAACCAGTTGAAACTACGAGCTCCATAGGGGCAGCCCATCATGCAGAAACGGCAGCCAATACAGCGATGGTAGTCCATCGCCACAACGCCGTTTTTCTCCAGTTTGAAAGTGGCCTTTGTCGGACAGACCCGCACGCATGGCGGCTGATCACAGTGATTGCAAAGCACCAGAAAATCATTTTCCTTTGTTATTTTGGATGAATGATAGTTGGAGTGTTCCGGGAAGGCATTTTCAAAAGGAGTCTTCCAGATCCACTTTATCTCATTCTTTGGGTCATCGAAGTGGGGAACGTTATGCACTTTATGGCAAGCAGCAATCGCTTTATCCAACAGCTCAGGTTTGCCATAGAGTTTGCGCATGTCAATCACCATACCAAGTCGCACACCGGTTGGCTTCTCTTCACCGTGTGCATCCTTTGCATGGGCATCAGCTGCTGCACCATGACCGCCACCTGCCGCAAAAGAAGACTTAGCTGTCAATTTAACGACTGCAGGGGCGCTGACACCGGCGAGTGCTGTTGCACCGGCAATCTTTAGGAATTTTCTTCGTTGCTTATCCATTAGAGCGTCTCCTTCTTTGCTGCTGCCTCTTCGGGAGTAATATGACAGTCCCAGCAGTATGGTTTTACTGAGGTATACTCATGACAAGAATCACAGAATTTTGCTTTATTGGTATGGCACTTCATACATGTCAACTGCAGACCTTTTCGATATTGTTTACCATCCACAGTTACCATGACACGGTTACCGTTACGTAATACGTCATCGCGCCATTCATTGAGCAGCACCATATGTTTGGCTTTCATCTCCTCGGCTGGCAGAACGCAATTCTTTTCACCGCCTGGTGGCAATTCATACTTCGGCAAGGGACCTGCGCTCAAACCGTTGTACCAGATAGGAGAGGTAACGAGGGCAGCGAATATGATTAGCCCGGCTATTATTATTCCTTTGTTATACATTGCTCATACTCCTTTGCGGGTAGGATTAAATTAAGGTCCGAAGGCCTTCATCCAACTCCTCGCCTCGTGTTTCGCCTTCCTGGATGATTGCGTTGCCGACCAGCTCAGAGACACCACACACGCCGACTCCAGGGTTCCAATAATCCATCAGTGAAGTCAGGGTTGCTCTGTCAATTGCACAGACACAGGAGAGTGTATTCACATCATGTTTTTCCTGGACATACTTTACAGCATTGGCTCGCGGTAAACCTGATCGCATCCTCAGTTCCATAATCTCGTCGGTGTTAAGACCAGTACCAGATCCACAGCAGAAGGTCTGCTCACGAATGGTGTTTTCCGGCATCTCTACCCAGTCTACTACATGATCTAGAATGTAACGTGGTTCATCCATGAGGCCCATTGCACGAGAGGTATTACACGAATCATGATAGGTCGCCTTTACATGGCTATTCCTGCTCTTATCAAGTTTGAGCTTGCCATGACGGATAAGATCAGCTGTAAACTCACTCACATGAACCATTTTGGTGGATGCAGCATTCTCAAATACAGTTCCTGTAATTGGGGATACCGGTTTTTCCAGGAAATCTGCAGGTCCATTCATGGTATCCATATATTGATGAAGCACACGCCACATATGACCGCACTCACCACCGATTATGTATTTGACACCCAATCGTTCTGCTTCTGCATACATTTTGGCATTAAGCTTTTTCATGGTCTCATTATTGGTAAACAGACCAAAATTGCCGCCCTCGGAAGCATAGGTTGACCAGGTATAATCCAGACCAATTGCTTCAAATAAGACCATATAACCCATGGCCGTATAGAGACCAGGCTCAGCAAAAACATCAGCAGATGGGGTAATGAAAAGAATTTCAGCACCTTTTCTGTTAAAGGTCACGTTCGGACGAACACCTGTAAGATTTTCTACATCATCAACCAGGAACTCAGCATTATCCTTAAAGGTGTGGGGCTGCAACCCCATATGGTTACCAGTACGGTTAGAATTTGAGGCAGGCTCTAAAATCCAGTTGATACCAACTCCGACCAGATGCAGCATCTCGCGCAACATAATGGTAATTTCTGCTGTGTCTATACCATATGGGCAAAAGACCGAACATCTTCTACATTCGGTACACTGGTAGGAATACATAAACCATTCCTTGAGCACAGCTGCTGTCATCTCCCGGTTACCAAGCATCTTCCCTAGAATTTTTCCACCAAGGGTAAAATTATTGCGGTAAACTGCACGAAGAAGTTCAGCCCGAAGTACAGGCATATTTTTGGGATCGCCAGTACCAAGGTAGAAATGACACTTGTCAGCACAGGCTCCACAGCGCACACAGCAATCCATAAAGATCTTCAGAGAACGAAACTTGTCCAGACGTTCTTTCAGGCCATTGAGAATTATCTCTTCCCAGTTTTCCGGAAGCTTCCAATCGTCATCCTCCGGTGACCATTCTCTGGCATTGGGAAAATGGAGACCTTTTTGGGAGTTGAGATACTCAACCTTGTCAGCTTTTGCGGGGTAAGCATAATTACCCGGCTTAAACTCAGCAGGAGTATCCATCCAATCCTTGGTCGGTACTGCTCCGGTTGCCAAGGATGGCCCCTGCACTACGCTTTTCGATAATTGTTCTAATTTGGGAACTGCCATCGTTATATCCTTATAAGCTTGTATTGGGTCAATTAATTACTCTTCATCCTTTTTGGGAGGTAACTCTTTATCCACCGGGATGTCAGCATCAACCATAAATTCACGGAATTCATCTTCATAAGCTTCATAGGAATGCGGCTTAATATCAGGATTCCAAGGGTTAACATGGCGGACTGCGCGGCTATTATTCTTCATATTGCGTGTCGGGCTTAAGAATACTCCACCAAGATGCATTAGCTTACTGAATGGAAAGTACATCATTAGCACACAGACAAGAAAAAGATGTATATAAAATATTGCGCCGATTTCAGCACTAATCGTTGGCTGAAAAGTCATGAGACCCACAGCAAGAGCCTTTATATTGACAATATCGATATCGGTGCGGAGGAAGTAACGCATTAAAATTCCGGTGACGGCAATTGCAAAGATGAGAAGCAATGGAAAAAAATCGTTAGCAAGTGAAATGTAACGAACATTGGTATTCCAGATTCGCCTACCGAAAAGGTAGCCAACACCAAGTAAAATAAGAATATCGGTCATGTACCAGGTTGGTGCTCCCACCTGGAAGATGCCATCACCCCATTCAAGCCATGATACAAAATTAGGGACTGGGTTGAGAAACATTCTGAGGTGCCTCACGATAATCACTAGAAAGGAATAGTGAAAAATCAAGGCAAACAACCACAGCCACTTAGAAGACTCATAGGTCAGGTGTGGTCCGTTATGAATCTCAGATTTAGTGTTACGAAATAGAGATCTGAAGGTCAAAATTTCCAGTGCCATTCGGGCAACAACTTCACTGTTGGTTTGTGGGGCTTCAAGCCGGTTGTGCTTGATAAAGTCCAGTGATTTTCCCTGTCCACAGGTAGTCTGAATGGAGAATGGCACTGGAGATTTGGCCCAGTCGATGACTTTGTAAATAAAGCCACCCAGGAAAATCAACAATGCCAGATATGGCAAGGCAACACCAAAGAGGTATTCCATACCCGGGATCTGGGAACCTAGCCCTGCAATCACTACTAGTGCGATGACTGCCAGGAATGATAAGGCGTACTTCATTTCTTACCTCGCTTCAAATTGAAATGTAGTTTTGGCAATCAGATTGACATTATAGTTTTATGCCCACCGATAACCGTTTAATTACTCTTCCGTCTTATTTGACTTCTGTATCGTATCTTGCAGCACGCGTGAAGGACACGTTCCGTCAGTGTATATATTCCTTCCAGAACGTATCTCCTGCATTCTTACATTGTAGAGTCGCTCACGGTCTTCCATATATAGATCAAAGGCGGCAAGTACAGCCATATCAACGGCAAACTCGAAATCATAAAGTTCGTTTACCAGATGGCTCCGCTCCTTATCGGCAACTAGAATATCCCGTGTTATATGTTTTACCGCATGGATCGGAGAAACTGCCTGCGATGGGGCAAAATCCTGGATAGCCCGGATGCGCATAATCTTTTGAATTGGCGCAACAAATTCCTCAGGCTCAGCATTTTTCGCTAAAAGCAGAAAAAGCGCATCGAGCGCTTCTCGTATTACTCCGCCAATTGGATTTGCAAACTGGTTTCCTTCCTTACGGAAGAAGTTGGACGAACTGTACGTTGATAACGTATAATCGACCCACTGCTCAACAATTTTATTACGGTGATTCCTAAAGGCTTCAGCCAGATCCATCTTACTACTACCTATCTTAAACAATGGAATCACTCAGGATTAATTACAGACCAATACTGAATGACCATTCACCACTGTGGTTTTTAGCATCTTTCAGCCAGTTTTTCAAGCACAATTTTCCCTTGTGAAAATTGTGCAAGTTGTGCAAACTTACACTAATTTCGTTGATTATGCGACTATTTTTTTTCGGATATATCCCCTATTACCTTGGCTGCCTCACCAATATATGGATCCTGCCTCAGCTCTTCAAGCCAGACCGTTTCATCTTTGTTTGGACCTTCTCTTTCCGTGCCTGGTGAATCAAATTCATCAAGTTGGTCATTCTGATATTTTTTATAGTGCTCACCCACTTTTTCGCGCGCTTCTATTGCCTCTGCACGCTCACGCTTCATATCTTCCAACTTCAAGGAAATCTGGGTTTTATCAATCCGCTCTTTGGATTTCAATGCTTCTTCGGCAATTATCTTCAAACCCTCTTCCTGTATTGTGCGCTCGCTGCTGCGTTGCAGGACTGTGTTGAGATCCATTATACCTTTGGCGTAAGGAAAGTACGGAACAGAATCAACCTGATCCCACGGCAAGGAGTAATCAAGATATTGCTCGCCAGACTTTAGATGATCAAAAAGGCTTGGTAGCACAATGTCCGGCTCCACTCCTTTAAATTGGGTAGACCCCCCGTTTATTCGATAAAATTTCTGAATAGTGACTTTTAGTGCACCAAGATCTTCATAGCGCTGTAGATGAAGAAGGGGAATATTATCATTGAGGTCTACAATAGTCTGGACAGTCCCTTTACCATGAGTATGCTTTCCACCAATTACCACGGCACGGCCATAATCCTGAAGTGCTGCAGCGAGAATCTCAGAGGCCGAGGCAGAAAAAAGATTGACCAGCACCACCAAAGGCCCTTCATAGACCAGATCAAGGTCTTCGTCGTTGAGTACCTTTCTCGTCCCAAAACTGTTTTTCACCTGGACAACAGGACCAGACTTGAGGAATAGACCCGTTATATCAACGGCATCAACCAATGAGCCCCCACCATTGTTGCGTAGATCGAGAATAAGTCCTTTGATATTTTCTTTCTTGAGTTCCTGTAGTGCCTTACGCGTATCATCGGTAGAGTTTTTTGCGGCCTCACCGTTGCGCGTCATTTCAAAGTCACGGTAGAAACTGGGTATCATAACATAGCCCACTTTCGAACCGTCGGCTGACTGCAGTATTGTGCTCTTTACAAAAGTTTCTTCAATCTGCACAACATCTCGGATTATGGGGATGACGACCGTAACGCCTTCGGGCTTTTTCACGGTTAGCCTCACCTCAGTGTCCTTCGGTCCACGGATTAACCGTACGGCATCACGTAGCCGCATATCGGTAACTTCAACAGGTTCGGCATCTCCCTCAGCTACTGCCAGAATAATATCTTCGGCAAGCAGAGATCCCTGCCTGGCAGATGCGCTCCCAGGAATTATCCTCACCACCTTAATAAAGCCGTCCTCTTCACGCAGCAAGGCACCTATGCCCTCCAAACTGCCGCGCATATGAATATCGAAGTCTTCTTTTTTGTCCGGTGGCATATAGTTAGTATGAGGGTCAAAGGCTCTGGTTATGGAGTTAAAGAATCGATCATAATGATCCTGCAAAGTTTCCTGGTTCAATCTGACAAAGAAATTGGTGTTTCGCTTGCCCACCCTCTCCTTAGCTTCAAACCACAGCTCTTTTTCGCTCTTTTTCTCTTTTTTATCTTTTTGTTCTTCGAGAAGATCCAGATACCGCGAGATCATCTGAGCTTTAAGTATCTTTCGCCAGCGCTCACGCAGCTCTGAGACGGTTATTACATAATCGAGTTTATCAGGGTCGGTTTCATAGAGTTCGTCCTTGGTTAAGTCGAAATCACCGGCGAGAATCTCCTTAACCATCGCCTCAACTTCTGTTATTCTCTGAGCAAGCAGATTGAAACCAAGCTCAGGTAAAACAGTTGTGCCCTTCTTTAAGTTGTCGTCAATTTGAAATCGATACTTCTCAAGCTCCTTGACATCATCTATAAGTAAAAAGCGTTTCTGAAAATCGAGTTGTTTCAGATACAGATCAAATGATGCATTGGCCAACTCATCATCAACCTCCTTATCACTGAAATGGATCGAAGGCAGTTGCTTGTAAAGCATATAGCCGATAAGTTTATTTCTTTTCTGGTCTATGGTCGCTTCAGCAGAACATATTGAAACTGCCAAAAGAACAAATACGATTGCCAGTGCTGTAGATTGAATTCGATGTAATATCTTCATGTCATATTTTATGGGAAAAAATTTCCTTTCACTGTATAAATGTGCTCCGGTTATAGTTCCGGCTGTCAAAGACATAACAGAAGAGGGCAACAAATACCATGACAAATGAACACTCTGTTAAAAAATTAGATGATGAAATCGGTGATTTTGTCTCGGAAAGGGATTGGGATCAGTTTCATTCTCCTAAAAATCTTGCAATGTCACTCTCAATTGAATGTGCAGAAATTCTTGAAATTTTCCAATGGCTCACCCCTGATCAAAGCGAGTCACCAGATAATGTCAACCTTCAACACCTCCAGGATGAAATCGGGGATGTTATGATATATTTGACCACCTTGGCCAAAAAATTTAATATCGATCCAATAGAAGCAGCACTTAAAAAGATGGAAATAAACCGAAAAAGATATCCGGTTGAATTAGTTAAGGGTAAATCAGACAAGTACAGCAGTTATAAATAGTGATACAACATCTCCTAGAATTTAAGGCATATCTTTTTCAATTCAGCTTCTAAGTTATATAGTGAAAGATCAATCTCCAAAGCAAAGGAAGTGAGGTCATCAAAGGTACAGTTTATTGAGCTTTGCCTCGCTCCACTTCTAACATCTGTTAACTCTTGGTGTAAAAAATCGAGCACTATACCAGGTAGCTCTTTTTTCACATTTTCAATTTCTACATTATGACGCTGACAAAAACGTTTTAATCTTCGCCAGTTTGCAATGCTTCGCAAAATTCCACGATACATCGATTTATCCCGATTGGCAGGGGTGATGTCGCGGAGTATTATCTCACGATATCTTTCAACGGCTGCACCACAGAGCAGCAACAGATCACCCTCATCCAGTTCTAAGTGAGGTCCGTCCTGATCTTCGGTAAGATAATATATGGATGAGTGCAAAGCTACTTCAGGAATCTCACCGGAATGACGCACATGGTACCACTCATCTTCGAGTATTTCCTTATGTGTCGTGGTTTTTTCCATCCTGAAGTTTGAAGATGTTTCTTAAATTGTAGATTTTCTTTTCGTTGCTTCGTTCGCAATCGTCATTCTTCAGATATTGCAATGGATCGTGCAACACTTTCGAGGCAATCGATTTCGTCATCCTCTCCAAATTCTTTCTATCCTTCTCGCTAAGGTTAGGCATTTGACCATAGGTTCTATCCAGCTCATCGGTACAGATCTTTTCTATCTTCTGCCGCATAGAGCGTATAGTTGGAGTAATTGCCATACCCTCACGCCAGCGTTGAAACTTGAGGGACTCTTCATCTACTATCCTGCGGGCCTTCACCGCTTCTTTTTCCCGCTCAGACTTGTTCATTTCAACGACATTGGTAAGATCATCAATGTCATAGAGAAAAACATTTTCTAAGTCCGCAAGCTGGGGATCGAGATCACGAGGAACAGCTATATCGATAAAAAAAAGTGGACGGTTCCGCCTCAGGCGCATAACACCCTTGACTTCATCCTTACTCATTATCACATCACTTGCCCCGGTGGAGCTGATAATAATATCAACCGATTCCAACTGATTCAAAAGCTCATCTAAACTGACGGCCTTGCCGTTGAATCGTTTTGCCATATCCATGGCACGTGATAAAGTTCGATTGGCCACGATGACGTTGGCGACCCCCTGTCCGACAAGATGTTCAGCTGCCAGTTCCGCCATCTCTCCGGCACCTATGAGCAAGACTTTTTTCTCTTTGAGATTACCAAAGATTTTCTTTGCCAGCTGTACAGCTGCATAGCTGATAGAGACAGCCGAAGAACCTATACCAGTCTCGCTGCGGACCCGCTTGGCCACAGAAAAGGATTTGTGGAGAAGTTTGTTCAGCAATGCTCCAGTACAATTGAGTCCTGCGGCATAACGATACGCCTCCTTGAGCTGACCCAGAATTTGAGACTCACCAACAATCATGGAGTCAAGACTTGCCGCCACCATAAAAAGATGATGAGCCGCCTCCTCATTGTAATAAATATAGAGATAATCGCGGCATTGCTCTTTTGGCACATTTGATCCAAAGATGTGATCGACAACTTCATCTTCTACTGTGGCTGAATCGGTTACAAGTAGGAGTTCAACTCTATTACAGGTTGATAACAGGTAGTATTCTTTGCAGTTTTTAACTTTGCGCAATCCCAGCAGAGGTTCCTCATACCCACCACTCAACGCCATCTTTTCCCGTATATGTAAAGGCGTAGTTTTATGATTCACTCCGATGAGGATGATCTTCTCACCTGGCATAGCTGTGATCTCCTCCCAAAAGGTAGGTAACACCCCACAGGGTAAAGATAACAAAGCCAAAACCAATAATGGCCATAACTGCAGCCCTTTTTCCCCGCCAACCAACGGTCATGCGCTGATGAAACTGAATCAAATATACAAACCAGGTGATCAATGACCAGACTTCCTTGGGGTCCCAACGAAAATATGCGCCCAGCACCTGCCGTGCCCATATTGTTCCTGTAATAATGCCCAAGGTGAGGAAAACAAAACCGGTAGTGAGGCAATGATTATTGAGCTGGTCAAGGGCATCGAGGGAAGGTAGACGAGAGAAAAAATATCCCAGTCTTTTACTTTTCAACTCCCACTCCTGAACCAGATACATCAATCCTCCCACAAATGCCAATCCAAGAAAACCATAGGCAGTGATAGAAATCCCAGCATGTACAGGTAGCCACAGGCTTTTCAGAACCGGTGGAATTGGGTTAATATCTTTTGAAACCACTGCAGAAACTATAAGAAGGAACAGTATGAGCAGTGAAGTAAAGGTACCAAAATTCTTAACATTATAGCGCCAACGAAATGACAGATAAGCCCAGGTGAGAACCCAGACAAAGAAGAATACAGTTTCATGTTCACTGGTGATGGGAGTATGCCCAATAAGTATATATCGGGTAATGATGTAAAGAGTCTGAAGAATACCTGAAAGAACCAGAATATTTCGCGCTATTGTACGAGTCCTTTCCTTCTGGTTAATAAAGAAAATGATATACACCGCACTTGAACAAAAGGTGACAATCAAAATTGCCTGGAATAATAAATAATTTATTTCAGATATCATCCTCTACTCTTTTTTGAGGTCTTTGCTTGTAGATTTAATCTAGCTAGATCTTGACGTTGCGACGTTTATACTACCAAATCATTGGATTGAGTGAATAAGATCTACAATATCCAGTTCCTCTGGCAAGATAGCACTTAGTTCTTCTTCTAATCCTTTCCAGTCCTCTTTGCGAATTAGATTGAGTATGTTTAGCTGCAAGAGTTGTTTGAACAATACCTTGTGATTGTGCTGACTTTCACCATCTGCGACTACCTTCTGACGTATCTTTGCCAACAACTCAACAAACTGCTGGTATTCATCTCCAAATTCTTCTTCTAACTCCCGGCGCAACTTTGCGGCCAAGGCCGGACTTCCGCCACCGGTTGAAATAGTAAGCAGGAAATTCCCTCTGCGCACCTTGGCTGGCACATGAAAAGTACACCTAGTTGGATCATCTGCAGAATTTACCAAGATTCCCCTTCTATCGGCATCGCCCATAATCATATCCTGCACTTTTCTATCGTTTGTCGCAGCAAAAACCAGAAATGCACCATCAAGATCGCTATTGCAGTACTCTCGTCTGCATAATTCAATAGTTACTTTTTGCGCTAAATCCTCAAGCGCTTTCGAAATCTGGGGACTTACAACCTTAACCAGTGCATCACAGGCAACAAGTTCCCTGGCTTTTCGGGTGGCGACCTCCCCTCCACCGATAATGATACAGGTTTTTCCTTTAATATTGAGATTTACCGGGTAGAAATTCATTTATCTTAGGTTTCCATTTATAAAACCCAAATCCTTAGGTGTTAAGCCATAAGGATATAAGTGAGGCCACTGAAACTGAGAATTAAACAGTAGTATCCAAACCATTGCAAACGGTTTTTCCGAACAAGATCCAGGAGTAATACAATAGCAAAATAACCTGATAATGCTGCCGCAGCAGTCCCTAAACCAATATTCAGAATTGACTCTGAACTAGGAGGATGCTCAACCAGTTCCCCCAACTGCAGTACAACCGCTCCAAGTATCGCTGGTATAGACATAATAAAAGAAAATCTTGCAACCAGTTGCCTTTCAATTCCCATGGCCATTCCGGCAAAAATTGTTGAACCTGAGCGGGATAATCCAGGCATGATTGCCAAGGCCTGAGCACAACCAATCATCAATGCTTGTGGTCCTCGTAATTCCACATTTCTGTCCCCCAGAAATCTGCTGGTGATCATTATTACTCCGGTTATGCTGAGCATCACAAAAACCAAAGGCAGATTGGTAAAAATCACCTCGATGTAATCTTTCAGGTATAACCCTGCAATAACCGCTGGGATGGTAGCAATTATGATATAGAGATCCCATTTCAGATTATTCCTGACTTCTTTCGTCCGTACCCCTTTGGCATATTGCAAAGGAGCCAGAGCCATGGCCCAAATATCCTGACGAAAGACTATTACAACAGAGAGTAATGTTCCGAGATGTAAAAATACATCGAAGGCGATTCCCTGTTTATGGAAATCAAGAATTTGAGATCCTATAACAAGATGTCCGGAACTGGAAATTGGCAAAAACTCAGTTAATCCCTGAACAATACCAAGAATAACTGCTTTTAATAACTCCACTGCCGGATCTCTCCTATTATCTTAGACATAAAGGTAGGTTTAGGTATGTTTTGACTCTTCGGTGTGGTAGGCGTGTCTCTGCATATTGCACAATATAGCAACAATTCCTTAGTACTCTAGAAAAGGGTTTTCGATTACTGTTGGACTTATAGAACTTTTTTCAGATCTTTTTCAAGAACAGATTTGGCAATATATCCGGTATATTTTTTTACTACATTGCCTTTTTTATTGACTAAAAATGAAACCGGTATGCCATAGACTCCTCCAAAATCCTGCATCGTCTTGGCATCAGCCATGAGAATCGGGTAATTTATTGATTTTTTCTTCACCAGTCGTTTGATTGCTTTGCTGCCGCCTTGATCGACTGAAAGCCCAACAACAGAAAACCCATCTCTACCATATTTTTTATGGAGGTCAACAAGTGTGGGAACCTCCTCTATACATGGTGGACACCAGGTGGCAAAGAAAGTAACAAAGAGCGTTTTTCCCTCAAATGTTTCACTGCTTACTTTTTTATCATCTAGAGCATTAGGCAGAACGAAAACCGGCATTTTGGTTGCGCTGAGAGCAGTCGTTGACCATAGAAGTGCTGAACATACAACCAAAAACAATAAAATTTTTCGTGACTTAAGTATCATCTCAATCCCCCGAGATGGGTTAGAAGAATGGTAACCCGCTTTTGATTTTAATATCGTGAGGCTGAAATCAAAGCATCGCAAATAGCAAATTCTATTGTTCACAAAGCTTCTATATTTAAACACCTCTTGTTTTGCTTCCTTTTGGTAAAGACCAGTTCCTCCTTCTCAGCCGTAAGATCAGGCTTATGTTGGTTAATCGGAACTATTAGTTTAATTAAATTTTTTTATTAAATTAACTTACCTCGTTACCTCAGAAAGTCAACATTCAATAATACGTAGCAATGGTAGTTCTGGTTAATGTCTGAGTCAACCGAAGATGAGAAAAACCTGCATAATTTGAATTTTTTGTAAATGATCAAAGCATGTTTTCGTCCTTAATTCATCCGCGGCTCTATTAAAATGAAAAAATAAATGTTTCCAGATTTTCTTAACAAATGGTAAATACTTGATACGTTATAAGGAATTTACTATAGAATATAAACCATAGACGGAACTCCAGGTACTTAAATGAGTAATACACAATTCAGCACACTTGCCAAACTATTCCTTTCACTGTTGCTTGTAACATTTGGCTTTACTGCGCCAACAATTTGCTCAGCTCAATTACTTGATCGCGTTGTGGCTGTTGTTAATGATGATGTTATCACACTTACTGAATTAGAGTCAGAGAGTCAGGAATACCTTGAGAAGATGAGCCAGAAATCCACCACGATCAGTCCGCAAGAAATTGAACAGGCAAGAGAAAAAATTCTTACTAAATTGATTAGTCAGAGATTAATCAGCCAGGAAGCTGAAAAAGCAAATATTAAAATCACTGAAAAAGAATTGGAAAGAACTTATGCAGAAAATCTGCGGAAATTAGGGCTTAACCGCGAAGAGTTTTTAGATCAACTGCAACAATCAGGTTTCACAGAAGAAAAATATAAAGGCGAACTCCGCAATAAACTCCTTCGTGATAAATTGGTACTTTATGAAGTGCGATCAAAAATTGTAATCACCGAAGAGATGATATCGGAGTATTACAATACCGAATATACTGGTGAGATTGCCGAGGGTGGATACTACATCCTTCAAATGGGTTTTAAATGGGAAGAAGATAATAGTGGTGCTACCAACACTCAGGAGGAGGCACTTGGTCGAGCAAAAAGTGCGAGAGAACGTACTGAAAAAGGTGCTGATTTTGGAACCATCGCAAGGCAGGAATCCGATCTTCCTTCTGCAGTTGACGGGGGTGATTTGGGGGTTTTTCAAGAGGATGAAATGGCACAATATATGCGCGACGCTGTGCTGCCCTTGAAAGTAGGTGAAATCAGCGAAATTATCAAAACTCCAATTGGCTATCAGTTTTTTAAATTACTTTCTACGCAAAAAGGAGATATTGTCCAGCAGGTACCCTATGACACCGTAAAGGAGGAGATTCGAAAAAAACTCTTCGAGAAAAAATTCTCTGAGGAATATAAAACCTGGGTAGAAGGGATAAAAGAAGGATCCTACGTCAAAAGAATGCTAAATTGACACCCACTACTATAAAGCCATTTTATCTTTTCGTCGTCATCTAAAGGGTCTATCATCAGAGGAATCTATAATGACAGAGGAAAATCAGACTGAAAAACATGAAACCTTAGGTGAATATCTTGTTCAGCAGCGTAAAGAAAAGGACCTGAAAATTGAAGATATTTTGGAAGAAACCAAAATCCCTCCAAAAACCCTCAAGGCAATGGAAGCTGATGATTACGGCCAATTACCTGCCGATGCATTTGCCCGAGGTTTTTATATGCTCTACGCTAAATACCTTTCACTAGATCCTAATGATATTCTTGAACGATTTGATAGAGAACGAACGCAAAAACCTGGCAGAGGAAGATTTACATCACCTACAAAACAGGTAAAACATGTCAACACAATGGCTGCCAGACCTTCTATGGTGACAGGCTCATTATTGGGCCTCAATTTGGTTATAATTATAGGTGCAATAGCTCTAATCTGCTGGTATTTTTCCTGGAATCCAGCAACATACATCAGTGAAAAACTCCGGAGTTTTCAAGAACCGACTTCAACAGCACTACAGGTCGATAATACTGCCCAAATAGTGAGTGCAACCGAAGATACAAAAGAATCAAATCATTTTTTGACTCTTGACTTCCTGGATGATACTACAATTACAATCTCTATTGATAATGGTTTACCCGAGAAAGAAGCATACTCACAAGGTTCGACCAGGAGCTGGTATGCAACTTCCTCTATCTCCCTGATCCTACCGGAATCCGCAGCCGTTGAACTCTTCTTTAACGGTTCAAAACTTGAGTTGCCACAACCTCAAGGTGGTTTAATAACTATAGATCTTCCCTGACAACAAATTATGGCAGCTGTAACCAGGGAAACTCCAGCTATAGTACTGGAAAGTCGTAACCACGGGGAATCCGATAAGATAGTAACTTTCTATACATTTGATCGCGGTAAAGTCTCAGGAATAGCCAAAGGTGCTTCTAAAAGCAAAAAGAGATTTCTCAACAAGCTCGAACAGTTCTCCTATATAACTTTATTTTATACAGAAAAGCAGCATACTCGCCTTCTTTTTATCACGGAAACCGATTTAATTTCCTCTTTCATGAAGCTCCGCATTGATACTGAAAGATATATCTGTGGCTGCTTTATTATCGAAACTCTGCTGATAGCCACAGTAGAATTAGAAAGCGATGCAAAACTATTTGCCCTCTTGCACTGGTGTTTGCAAGCTCTGGAGGGTGACAAAAATCATCTCACTGTCTGTACTATATTTCTTGTTCGCCTTTTCGATCGGTTGGGCTACTGCCCTGATTTTTCATACTGCCGAACCTGCGAAAATGACTTTACAACAACAGATACCTATTACTTCAACCACATGGCAGGTGGCTTGGTCTGTAAAATTTGTCACGGCAGTACAGCAGCCTCTTCCGATGCAATCTCTCTGGGAACAATCCGAATATTGCAATCAGTTTTGCATGAACCACTTGAAAGGCTTCATCGACTTCACTTCTCGAGGCAAGCTCTAAGAGAGTCCCTCAAACTCCTTCATCGCTATGGTAGAACTCTATTTCAGAGAGAGCTTCAATCATGGAAAGCCATACGTCCACTGATATAATAGTAGATATCAATGATAATTTGCTGATTCTACTGTGAGTAAATTTCAACCTCACCCGTCTGCAATCACCAGAGTCTCGGTATTATCAAAGAAATGCAGCAAGTTAAGTAAGCTATGGTGTTTTTAACAACAAGCTTTGTGGTGCCACAAGAACTGGGCTTAATATCTGGAGCGTTGCTCCAAGATCCAGCCTTCTTCTGGTAAAGCTACCATCTCGAGATTTGATGTTAGGACCATAGGTTTTTATGAGTTCCTCAA
>JAAUXX010000225.1_pt1 | contig 23847 bp, 6 predicted proteins | sample 7278111 | NCBI WGS metagenome assembly JAAUXX01 (sample SAMN14350116, study PRJNA611818) | marine sediment metagenome | isolation source: surface marine sediment (1.8m) | place: French Polynesia: Moorea | collected 2018-08
GCATTGGTAAGGCTTTGTCGAACACGCAGCTGTATATTCTTGATCAACGCGGTCAGATGTTACCCCGAGGCATTGCCGGAGAGCTCTACGTCGGCGGCGAACTGGTGACCGATGGATATTTTGAGCGCGAAAAGTTAACGCATGAACGTTTTATCGACGACCCCTACTGGCGCAAAGCCGGCGATAGCCTTATGTATCGCACTGGCGATGTGGTGAGAATTAACGCGCTGGGGCTGCTGGAATTCTTGGGGCGCTCGGATAACCAGTTAAAAATTCGTGGTCATCGCATTGAGGCCGGTGAGATTGAAGCGCAGCTTGTCAAGCAAGCCTCAGTGAAGCAAGCGGTGGTTGTCGCTCGCGGCGCGGCCAGTCAGCAACAACTGGTGGCCTTTGTCATTGAAAGCGGAGAGGAAGAATTTAGTCATCTGGCGATTAAGCAAATTCTTTCCAGTGCCTTGCCGCAATATATGGTGCCCAATATAATTGTCAGTTTGCCCGAGTTCCCGCAGACTCCAAATGGAAAAATTGATCGCAAGGCGCTACCGACGCCGACGTTGGTTGCCGATAGCGGCGCCTTTATCGCTCCTGAGAGCGAGAGTGAAAAACGCATGGCGGCACTGTGGCAGGAAGTCCTTAACGTCAACGCTGTGGGCATGGGAGATAATTTCTTTGAGCTTGGCGGGCATTCGCTCATGGCTATTCAACTCAACTCGCGTATCACCAGTGAATTTTCATTAGAGCTTGACTTCACTGCAATTTTTGAATATCCACAATTTAGTGATTTCATGCGCTATGTGGAATTGCGTGAGCACGAGCATGTTGCAAGCAGCGCTTATCCCGAGATTGTTGCACTGAATAGCAGGGAGCCGAAACCGCTTTCCTTTGCTCAGCAGCGTTTATGGTTCCTCGATCAGTATGAAAATAATCGCTCCGCCACCTACAACATTCCTCTGGTGCTGGCTTTAAAAGGAAAAGTTGATATCGAGGTGCTGCGCCAGAGCTTTGCGTTGATTGTGTCTAGACATGAGTCTTTACGCACTAGCTTTACCACGCTTGACGGTGAACCAGTTCAGCAGGTACTCGAGGGGCCACAGCTTGATTTTGAGCTTTGCCAAGTGGAATCGACAAACCTGGATCAAGCGCTGAAAGAGGAAATTCACAAATCATTTGATCTCGCCAAGGGGCCTTTGCTGCGCATTCGGCTTTTTGAGGTCGACGACAAAGAATATGTATTAAGCATCACTCAGCACCACATTATTGGCGATGGCTGGTCCACCGGAATATTGATTCGCGAGCTGGGCGAGTGCTACCGCGCACTGCTTGAGCAAGCGCTTCCGCAGTTGAAGCCGGTTCACCTGCAGTACGGCGATTTTGCGGTATGGCAGCGTAACTGGTTGCACGGCGAGGTCCTGGAAGAAAAAATGGCATTCTGGAAAGAGCGACTCGATGAACTGCCAACCATGCAGATGCCGATCGATTTCAACCGCCCGAGCTTGGTCACTTATAACGGTCGCAATGTCTTTTTCAAAATTGATGATAGCCTGGTCGAGTCATTAAAAAATATTGCCAGACGAACCAAGGGGACCTTCTTTACCACCTTGTTCTCGGCATTCAATGTACTAATTTCACGTTACTGTGGCGCCGAAGATGTGGTTATCGGGACACCTGTGGCGGGCCGCTCCTTCCATCAGCTGGAAGATATTTTTGGTTTCTTTGTCAATATGTTGGTTATGCGCAATGACTTGTCTGGCAACCCCAGCTTTTTGCAATTGGTTGAGCGCGTCACCCAACAATCCCTGGAAGCTTTCGTCAATCAGGATGTGCCCTTTGAGCAGTTGGTCAATAGCATCGGTGCCGAACGCGATCCGAGTCGTACTCCGCTGTTTCAAATTATGTTTACTCTGGAAAATGAGGGTGAAGAAGTCGTACTGAATTTCCCAGGTGTGCAGGCCGGTATCGAAAAAATTGAATACGATGTGGCTAAATTCGAGCTCAGTCTGGTGCTGCGTGAAACACGAAAAGGTCTAATTGGCCAGCTGGAATACAATACGGATTTATTTAAAGAAGAAACGGTTGAGCGCCTGGGTGTGCACTATCAGCAGTTATTGCAGGCGATTGTTGATAATCCCGATAGCCGCATCGGCGAACTTGGTTTTTTATCGCAGGAAGAAAAATATCGTCAGCTGGTCAGCTGGAACGAAACGCGCCAGCTCTTTATTGATCACGACCTTTGCATGCATGAACTGTTTGTCAAGCAGGTTAAGAAAACGCCGCAGGCCACAGCGGTTATTACTAAGGGTACATATTATTGCTACGGAGAAATATATTGCGCAGCACAGCGCATCAGTGCTGAGCTCGCCCGCCAATGCCAGCCTATCGCCGATAGCGAATGCACCACGGTTGCGTTAATGCTGCCTAAGGGCGCGCTGCAGGTAGTCGCTGTATTGGCCGTGCAAATGGCGGGCTTTGCCTATGTGCCGGTGGATACGCGTTGGCCTCCGAATCGACGTAAAGAAATTATCAGTGCTAGCGAGGCGCAAGTGGTTTTATGTCATCAAATCGATGAACAAGTGCGGTCGCTACTGACTGAGACGCCTAATTTCATTGATATTAGCACGACCTCCTTTGAACAAGAGGACAGCCTGTTTGAACAGCCGCTGCCGGACGTAGCCAATGACAGTATAGCCTATATTATTTTTACCTCGGGCACCACGGGCAAGCCCAAGGGCGTGGTTATGGATCACCGCAGTGTGGTCAATACCTTGTTGGATATGAATCAGCGTTTTCATGTTGACGCGGATGATCGCGTGTTTGCCCTGTCGGAATTAAGTTTTGATTTATCGGTTTACGATATTTTTGGCGCTCTGTCTGCGGGGGCCGCCTTGGTCATTCCCGATCCCGATCACGTAATGGAGCCACCGCATTGGGCTCAATTGTGCCGCGAGCATCAAGTCACTATCTGGAACTCGGTACCGGCACTGATGCAGCTCTATGTGGATTATCTGGACGAGCAGAAACAATACACTGATCCCGCGCTGAAAGAAGTTTGGCTCAGTGGGGACTGGTTACCGACGACCTTGCCGGATCGCATTCGTCACTACTTCCCTAGTGCCCATGTCACCAGCCTGGGTGGGGCGACGGAAGCGGCTATCTGGTCTATTCACTTTCCGATCGGAGAGGTTGATCCACAATGGGCTAGTATTCCTTATGGAAAAGCCCTGGCAAACCAGAAATTTTACGTGCTAAATGATTATTTCCAGGCCTGTCCGCTTGGTGTCGTCGGCAATTTGTTTATTGCCGGTAAAGGCCTGGCGCTGGGTTATTGGAAAGACAAGAAAAAAACCGCTGCTAGCTTTGTCACCCATCCGGAAACCGGCGAGCGACTCTATAAAACCGGTGATTTGGGTTGCTACCTGTCAGATGGAAATATTGAATTTATTGGTCGTACTGATTTTCAGGTCAAGGTTAACGGCTACCGTATCGAGCTGGGTGAAATTGAAAACCGCCTCAATGCGCATCCGAATATTAATGTTGCCATCGCGGTGGTCAATAAAAATGATTACGGTGTGAATCGCATTATCTGTTACTACATGGCGGAAAAATTCGAAGGCGAAAAGGCGAACCTGAATGAGCATAGCGTGCGCGAATTTTTGGAAACGCAGCTGCCCAGCTATATGATGCCTTCGGTATTTATCGAACTGGAAAATCTCCCGCTGACGCCAAACGGTAAAGTCAACCGAAAAATGCTTCCAAAAGAGGAGTCGCAGCAGGGCGCTGGGTCGGAATACGCTCAACCAGAATCCCCTACAGAAGCAAAAATTGCGGAAATCTGGACCAGTGTATTGAAGCTGGAAAAAGTTGGAGCACGCGATAACTTTTTTGAAATTGGTGGCGATTCCATGCTTATCGTCAGAGTGCATCGCATGCTCACCCAGGCCTTCCCAGCACTGTCTATTCTGGTTGTCGATTTATTCCGTCATACCACGGTTCACTCCTTGGCGAAATTCATCGATGAGCCAAAAGAAGATGATATGCAAGCCGGTATTGAGGCACTGGAAGCCTCGGCCAGTAAAAGAAAAAGTGCACGTAAAAATAAAAAGTCGAAGCGAATCGTAGAAAAGGTATAACGGAAAATGGTCGAATTTAATCACCACCAACACCAGGGAGGTCTGGAAGGCATCGAAGATACCGATGAATGTATCGCCATTATCGGTATGGATGGGCGTTTCCCCAAATCTGAGAACGTCGAACAATTATGGCAGCATTTGTTGAATGGCGAAGAGCTTATTTCGGACTTTAGTGAGGAGCAGTACCTCGAATTAGGTGGTAATTCGATATTCTTAAATGATCCGAATCTAGTGCGCAAAAGTCCCTACCTGGAAGATACCGATTTATTCGATGCCCATTTTTTTGATATCAGCCCCAGAGATGCCGAGTTGCTGGACCCTCAACACCGCTTGATGCTTGAAGTTTGTTATCAGGCCTTAGAGCGTGCCGGTTACGCCAATGCTAAATATCGCGGTCGTACGGCCTTATATCTCAGTGTGGGTATCAGTCATTATTTGTTAAATAATCTGCTGCTTTCCGGGGCTATGCAAAGCCACGGCTATCTGCCCCTGGTTTTTGCGTCGGATAAAGACTATGTGCCAACACGAATTTCTTACAAACTGAATTTACGCGGCCCCAGTGTCAATGTTAATACCGCCTGCTCAAGCTCTTTGGTGGCTACCCATATAGCCTGCCTAAGTTTGTTAAATTTCGAGGCGGATATTGCCCTGGCCGGTGGTGTCTCGCTGCAGGGTTTGACCGGCCCCGGTTATTTATATCAACAAGGCGGTATTGCCTCGCCGGACGGGCACTGCCGTTCATTTGATGCCCAAGCACAAGGCACGGTACCGGGCAGCGGTTTAGGCTGCATGGTATTGAAGCGCTATAATGATGCAATCGAAGCCGGCGATACGATTTCTGCGGTAATTTTGGCTAGTGCAATTAACAACGATGGCTCGGATAAAGTTGGCTATACCGCACCGAGTGTCAGTGGGCAGGCCCTAGCCATCAAGCAGGCCCTGTTAAATGCCGATATTGAACCGCAAAGTATTCGCTATGTGGAAGCTCACGGCACCGCGACCTCACTGGGTGATCCGATTGAAATCTCCGCATTAACACGTGCCTACGACACCGAGGCAAAAAATTACTGCGCAATCGGATCGATTAAATCCAATCTCGGGCATTTGGATGCTGCAGCGGGCGTGGCCGGTTTAATTAAAACCGCCCTGGTACTAAAAAATAAAAAGGTGCCAGCTAGCTTGCATTATCAGTCGCCCAATCCACAAGTCGATTTTGAAAACAGCCCATTCTATGTGGCTGCTGAGCCCATCGATTTAAGTACTGAAAAGAGGGACGAGCCCTTGCGCGCAGCGGTAAGCTCCTTTGGTATTGGTGGTACCAATGCTCATGCAATTTTGCAGGCCGCTCCAGGGACCGCAGCGCGGGCTGATGTTGATAGCGCATTGCCTGTTGTTCTGTCGGCAAAAAGCCGTTCAGCCCTGCAGCAGCTGGCGCAGAATTTGAGTCAGTATCTGCAGGATCACCCACAGCTTGCTTTGCAGGATATTGCTTTTACCTGTGCCGTGGGCCGCGAGGACTTGCCTTTTCGCCGCAGTATCAGCGCCGCCAGTCGTGGGCAGTTAATTGATGTATTAAAGCAGGCGCCAGCTAGCGACGTGCTGAGCGACAACGTGGAAGAACATGACGCGCTGGTCATGATGTTTTCCGGGCAGGGCGAGCAGTATGTTGGCATGGGGCAGGACTTATACAAGCAATACCCTGTTTTTCGCGATAGTCTTGATCTGTGTGCCAAAAAATTAAGAGCCTTTACCGATATTGATTTAATTCGGTTTATCTATCCTAACGGGGCTTGTGATTCTGAGGGTGGTAAGTCTTCTGACGGTATGCAAAATACCCGCGTCGCTCAGTTAGCGCTGTTTTGTTTCGAATATAGCCTCGTGCAATTGTTGCAAGCATGGAAAATTAAAGCCAAGGCTTTAGTCGGACACAGTTTAGGCGAGTGCGTTGCAGCTTGTATTGCCGGCGTGCTCGACCTTGATGAGGCCTTGCGTTTTGTGGAAAGTCGCGCGCGTTGCATGGCAAAAATTGCGCCTGGCAGCATGCTTGCTGTGAACGTCGATGAGCAACGCGCCAAGCAGATTATTCAGCAAAATGACTGTGACAAAGACTGCGCCTTAGCCGCGGTCAATGCACCGGAGCAAGCGGTACTTGCCGGACCAATAAAAAAAATTAGGAAAATTCAGCAGCAGCTGGAAAGTGCCGGCACGCAGTGTCAGTTACTTGCCAACAGTTACGCTTTTCACTCGCCGATGGTTGATAGTATTCTCGACGCGTTTTATCAGGAAATTGAGAATATTCAATTTAAAGTGCCAACAGTTCCTTTTGTGTCAAATGTAACGGGTGAGTGGATTAGCCCCGAGCAAGCATGTTCGCCGCAATACTGGTGCGATCATATTCGCAATACCGTGCGTTTCAGAGATGCTATTGATACCTTGTGTAAGGCCGATTATAAGAGTTTTCTTGAAGTTGGCCCCGGCAAGGTACTGAGCAGTTTAAGCAAGCTTTATTTTACCTCGCAAGAACCTGTAGACAACAAGGGGCCGTACTACACAATGGCCACAGTGCGCTCGCAGAAAAACGACGATAGTGACGTGCTGGTACTGAATGGCGCCCTAGGTAAACTCTGGCAGTCAGGCTTTGCGATGGATTGGATGCCTTATTTTAGCGACTTCGCGCCGCAGCGTATCGCTCTGCCGACTTACCCCTTTGAGCGCCAGCGTTTTTGGATCGACGCCAACGGTGCAGTCAATCAGGATACTTTGCAAAGCGCCGGGCGTTATCGAAAAATAGACCAGTGGTTTTCCAGCGTTTCCTGGAAAAAGAAGGCCCTTAGCGAAAGCCTGGACAGCGCCGCCAGGGAAACATTGGCAATGCAAGAAGGTCGGCTTTGTCATTTAATTGTCAGTGACGGCAGCGATTGGGCTCAAAATCTGATTACGCATTGGCAGCGTAATATGCGCGCGCTGTATGGCGATGATAGTGTTTTGGTTGAGGTGCAGTTGGATGAGGTGCCGCGCAACACAGCTGATCAAGTGTATTTTAAGCATGCGCAAAAAGAGGGCATGCAGCATTTTATTATTGATGCGCAGGATAAAAAGGCCTATGAGCTGCTGTTTGCCAGCCTGAGCGAAATGAGTTTAAAAGTAGCGACCATTAGCCATGTCGCTGCCGCCGCGGCTAAATTTACCACGGCAGCCGCTAACAACGCAGACGAATGTATTGGCGCCGATTTTATCGATACTGATATCACGCAATATCGTCGAGGCCAAGCGCTGTCATTTTACAGTTTGATGTATTTGGCGCAAATTTTGGGTCCCAATGCCGAGGCCTCCTTGTGTGTATTGAGCGCGGGTGTGCAAAGTGTTTTGGGCCATGAACCATTGAGCCCCGAGCACGCCACGTTGATTGGCGCGGCGCTGGTGATTCCCGTTGAATGCCATTCTCTTCGCTTTTGCCTGTTGGATATCGAGCTCTTGGATACCAGTCATGGCTATAGCCGTTTTGGCAAGAGCACGGGCAATGTAAAAGGTATAAATTCAGCGTTAATCCAGCATCGGCCGGATGCGGAGCGTTGTGCTCAATATATAGTCAACGAGTTTAATCGTTTTCTGCCTGATAGACTAGTGGCTTATCGCTATGATCAGCGCTGGGTACGGGAAGTTGAACAAGTTAATGTCCCAGAAACAAGCAAGCATAGCGCGCCATTGAGAAAAGGCGGCGTCTATCTTTTCAGCGGAGGCTTGGGTGGCATGGGCTTGCAGCTGGCCAGTTATTGTGCCGAGCATTTTCAGCCAACTTTGGTACTGCTAGTGCGCTCTGAATTTCCGCCACAGGATCAATGGCCACAATTACTCGAAGACAAGCAGGTCACGGATGCGAGAAAAGAAAAAGTGCGCACCTTACAGAAAATACTGGCGCAGGGCGCGCAGCTTGAGATTGTCAACGCCGATGTCGCCAACGCGCAACAAATGGCGCAGGCGGTATCTCAGGTCGAAGAAAAACACGGGCCGATTAATGGCGTGATTCATGCTGCCGGTGTGCCTGGAGGTGGTATTATTCCACTCAAAACAAAGTCGATGGCGGATGCCGTATTTAAACCGAAAATTTACGGCGCCCTGGTGCTTTACCAGTTGTTTAAAGAGGCGAAATTGGATTTTATGTTGTTCTGCTCCTCGCAGGATTCCATTGTCGGTGCCTTCGGCCAGCTCGATTATTGTGCCGCCAACGCCTTTTTGGATAGCATGTCGGATGCACTCCATCAACAATATCGTCGTGGTCAGTTGGCCTATCCGGTGCAGGCAATAAACTGGGATGCCTGGAAGGAAGTAGGCATGGCGGCTGAAGCCGAAGTGCCGGAAAATATGCGCGAGCAGCGTCAGCAAGTGTTGGCAAGTGCTATTCTCAATAAGGAAGGCTGCGAAGTTTTTCATCGCGTATTGGGGCAAAAGCGCCTTAATCAATTAATTATTTCGACTGTCAGATTAGTGTACAAGCAACAGGAAGTGGAGAAATTAAAACACCTGCTGGCAGCGCGGAGCGAGCGTACCAGCAAGGCCTCCCATCCGCGGCCCGAGCTGAGCCAGGAATATGTAGAACCGCGTAATGATACCGAGAGAAAACTGGAAGAAATCTGGAAAAGCTGTCTGGGTTTTGAATGTATTGGTATTCATGATAATTTTTTTGATCTGGGTGGCGAATCCCTGGTTGGCATGACGCTGATCGATAAAACGCAAAAAGTCTTTGGTGAGACCTTTCACGTTACCGCCTTATTTGAAGCGCCGACCATTGCCGAATTTGCTCGGTATTATCAGGATCTTTATCAGGATGAGGAAGACGAGGAGGAAGAGGCGCAGGCTATTGATCAGACGATGATCGAAGGCTATCGCCAATTTGTTAGCAATCGCAGCCTGACTTTTCCTAAAGCAGATTATAAAAGCCCCGGCTCCTGCTTTATTTTGTGTAGCCCGCGTACCGGTTCGACCCTACTACGGGTGATTCTGGCGGGTAATCCCGGTATTTTTGCGCCACCGGAAATGGAGCTGCTGCATTTTAATACTCTGCGTGAGCGCAATGACATTCTCGGCAGTGACAACGCGCTGCTGGATGGCACCACTGAAGCCATTATGAATATTAAGCAGTGCTCGGCAGATGAAGCGAATATCCTGTATCAGGAATTAGTCGATCAGCAGCTATCCGTGCATGATTTTTATTCACTGTTAAATGATTGGCTAGGTGATCAGGTATTAGTGGAAAAATCACCGACTTATGCGGCCAATATGGAGATTCTAAAGCGCATTGAAAACGGCTTCAGCGAGGCCAAGTATATTCATTTGGTGCGCCACCCCTACGCCATGATTCAATCCTACGTGAAAACCAAGATTGATTTGCTGATGGACAAGCGCGAGCGCGAACAACTGCCCTTTACCCGTCGCCAGTTGGCCGAGCTTATCTGGTTGGTGACTGAGCTGAATATTCAACAATTTCTACGGTCCATTCCCGAGCAGCGTAAATTCCTTGTGCGTTATGAGGATCTGGTATCGCAGCCTGAGGCGGTATCACGAAAGATGTGTAAATTTTTACAAGTGTCCTATGACCCGAATATGGTGGATGTGTACCAAGAAAAACGCAATCGCATGACTGCCGGTGTGCATAAGGAATCGCGTATGCTCGGTGATGTCAATTTCCATAAGCACGATAATATAGACAGCTCTCTGGCTTATTCCTGGCGCAAGCACTTCAGCAAGGATTTTCTTGGCGAACAAACCATTGAAGTGATGGCGAGCTACGATTATCAAACTCTGAAAGAAATGGATGCTGCCGAACAGAGACCAGTGCCGACTGCCCAACAAATCAGATGTTATGCATTAAATAAACAAGACGACGGCCTGCCCCTTCTATATTTGATTCACCCGGTGGGCGGCAGTATTTTCTGCTACCAGGCTCTGGCGCAGAGTTTACAGCGTAAAGTGGCTTTAAAAGCGATCGAAGCGCCAGGGATTAAAACGCCGGGGCAGTGCTTTACTTCGCTTGCGCAGATGGCGGAAATTTACGCCGAGGCGATCAGTCTCGATAGCTCTACCGAGAAGAAAAAGATCTTGCTGGGTGGCTGGTCGATGGGTGGCGTGGTGGCACATGAGATACTCGGCCTACTTGGCCGCCATGGCATCGAGGTAAACGCGCTTTTTCTACTTGATTCACATGTTCCCAATATTGAGGGCATCGGTTTGATGCGAACTGACGATCTTAGCTTGATGTATGGCTTGGGGCTGAATTTTGGTGTCTCCCAGACTGAGCTCGACAAACTGTGTGATTATCAAAGCCTGGAGGAATTATTCCCGAAACTGCATCAGCTGATTATTGAGCATTCGCCCTTTCTTGCCGGTGTCTCACTCACCGAGCAAAGTTTGCGCACGCGTTTTGATGTTCTCAAAAACAACGCGGAAATTTTACATGAATACAGGTTCACAATTGGCTCCGACCAATTAACGCCGCACCTGTTTATTGCCACCCAGGCCAATAGCGAGCGCGAACTACAGCTGTCATTGGGCTGGCCGAGTGTGTATCCAAAGGGTATTCGCACGGAAAACCTTGATACGGATCACCAGTCCATTATGAATTCCTCCTTTTGTGGCGCTATTGGAAATGCTATTCTTTCTTACGTTACGGAAAATCACGACTAAATCCATTACAGGAGATATGCCTATGACCCAAAATACTTTAACTAAAACGCTTGTACTCGGTTTCGCCTTTCTGGCATTCTCGCCGCTGACAAGTGCCGATGACGGGCGCTGGGAACGACGATCCGCCAAACACCATTACGGCGTGAAAAAAGCCATGATGGAACTGGTGACCAAAGAGGAAATTCGCGAAGCCATTGGCGTTTATGCGCAAGCCTGGGATGCCAAAGATATTGATGGCGTACTTACTATATTTACTGACGATGCTTCCTGGGAGCACTTCGTACACGGTTTTGAGCAACCCGTATTTGTTGCACAATCGATCGAAGAAATTGCTGGCATGGCATTTTTCACCTTTGAATTTAATACGAAAGGTATTAGCACCCGCCACATGCAAAGCAACACCTTATTTAATGAACTAAGCTACGATCAGGCGAGCACGGTTACCACAATTGTTATTACCCATCAAACAGAAGGTGATACGGTGCCACGCTTGGTATTCCAAGGACGCTACCTTGACGATTGGAGAAAAACGGAAGGCGTTTGGAAAATCTCACGTCGTCGTTTTATGAATGACGCACGTCCTCCGCAAAATCCTTAATCTGCTATTCAATAAAACCTAAAAAAGGGAAATACAACTATGAATAACTTAAGAAAAATAATCCTTCCAGCTGTGCTGGCCGTGCTTGGCGTTACTGCCTCCGCTGAACAAGCTATTTCAATGGAAGAAAACTTGCCTTTTCAACAGACGCCAATGTTCTGGCTGGCTGCGGAAGACGAAACTGCCATTACGCCGTTTTTTACCATCGGTGATAGCGGCGCGCGCCTGACCCGCTTTGAAGACGGCTTGAAAATGGAAATCAACACCAGTGGCTTACCTAACGGGGCTTATACTCACTGGTGGCTGATATTCAATAATTCATTAAACTGTGAAGTACCTGGCATTTGTACTCCGCAAGACGTGGCCAGTCCAGCGGTTGAAACCTCAGAAATGTGGGGCGCCGGTGTGATCGTCAACGATGGAACCATGTCTGCTGAGTCGATTGTTCGCGTAGGTGAAGCGCAGGGTGAAGTGCCATTCGGAAATGGCCTGACTAACCCGGAGGATGCGCTGATTGTTTATGTATTGAAGTGGCATGGTCCGGTATCGGATGATCCTGAGGTTCGCAGAGGGCAATTAAATTATAGTCGTGACCCTTATTGCGAAACCCGTCCAGAGCCAGGGCCAACCGGTTTTGGTTATTGTCCGAATGTGCAAATGAGTTTTGTTTCTCCTTTGCAGGCCTTAGTGCAGACATTGCAACAGGGTAAAGGTGGCTACTACGGTACGCAGGACAGCTTTGTTTCAGAAAACAAACCAAACAAAACCGCCGGTAATAAGGGCTTGACTTATGTTAAAAGCTCTGACTCGCGTAAAGAAAAAGTCAGCTTGTTTAAATGGGATACGGCTGGCATTCCTGCTAATTCCCTGATCGAATCAGCAACAATAAGCCTGAATTTAGCGAATGAAACTGATGGATCATTCTCTGTCTGGGCGGTCGATACTGATTGGCAAGAGCAGAATGTTTCCTGGAACACGATTAATATGCAAACTGAAAATAAAGTGAAGGTGGCCACATTTTTCCCTAATCGTGCAGGTGAACATGTTATCAACCTCAACCAAGACGGCGTAGCACTCGTGCAGTCCTGGGTGACGGGTGAAGATAATTTTGGCTTTGCTGTTGTCAGTGACGAAAGTGAAGAAAAGGTAAAAATATATTCATCTGAATCAGATGATGTAGATAAAAGGCCAACACTTTCTTTAGGTTACCGCGTACAGTAATTTTTAAACCAGTATATTTATTGCGTTGGTTTATCTTACAGATAATCGGTATTGCAAAAATCAACGCAATATTTAAGTGTCTAAGCGATCTTTTCTGGTCTAAGGGATAGCTTATTAAAGCATTTTTTAACAATTAGCTTGGCGGTTTTACTTATTTCTTATTAGTTTTATTGCTGAGTTATATTGGTGAAAAATTATTAACAAAATTTTAGAAATTTAGATGTTAAGGTACATATTGTTTATGCTAGCGAATTAAGACAACGAATTGGAGGAAAAATGAATGTATGTATGTTTCCAGGGCAGGGATCGCAAAGAAGGGGTATGGGAAAAGAACTCTTTGCCGCATTTTCTGAAGAGGTAAAAAAAGTCGATGAAATGTTGGGTTATTCGATTGAACAACTGTGTCTTGAAGACCCGAAAAAACAGTTAAATAAAACCCAGTTCACACAAGTAGCTTTGTATGTCGTCGGTGCGCTGGCCTATTTTCACAAGCAACAGCAAAGTAAACAGAGCCCTGACTTTGTTATCGGCCACAGCCTGGGCGAGTTTAATGCCTTATTGGCAGCCGGCTGTTTTGATTTTGAAATAGGCTTGAAGCTTGTAAAAAAACGTGCCGAATTAATGGCCGAGGCCGATGGCGGTGGCATGGCCGCCGTACTCAATATCAGTGAGGAGAACATCAAGGCGATATTGAAAGAGCATGCTTTGAGCAATATCGATATAGCGAATCACAATGGGCCGACGCAAGTTATTATCTCAGGCTTGCGCGATGAAATAAACACGGCTTACAAACTGTTTCAGGAAGGCGATAGCAAATGTGTCCCACTTAACGCCAGCGGCGCTTTTCATTCACGTTTTATGCAGCCTTCCAGAGATAAGTTTAAGGACTACCTGCAACAATTTGAATTTTCTGACCCTGTTATTCCCGTTATTTCCAATGTCACGGCTGAAGCCTATACAGCCGGCAGTATAGTTGAAAATCTTTCGGCGCAAATCACCAACCCCGTCCGCTGGTACGATAGCATTCGACTGCTATGCGAAAAGGGGGCTCGTCATTTTGAAGAATTGGGAAGTGGCGAGGTGCTGACAAAAATGCTCAAGCATATTAGTCAGCAAGACAGCGTGGTAGCCAAGGCGCTTGCTTTAGACGAAGCTGGTGAGGAGGCAGGGCAAGGGGCAGGAAAGGCCGCACCGCGAGCTGATGCCGTGACATCAACTGATAACAAATTAGATACGCAATCGGGGATGCCAAAGGATGTTTATCAGCGAGTAAATGAGTGGAATCGATTTTACCCAATAGGTTCAAGATTTAAAGTCAGCTCTTTCGACTCGGTTTTAGTTACAAAGTCTGAGGCGGTGGTACTTTTTGGCCATAGAGCTGCGGTATATATGCAGGGGTACAATGGTTATTTTGCGCTTGATGAAATGATTCCCGCCTAATCAAGCGATTTGACTGAACACGTAAATTAATTCTTACTTTTTAACGAGGTGCCTGTTGTGTCTTCTAACGAACTTTATGAAAAGGTGATCGATTCACCAATCCTGGTTTATCCTCCTATTTCCCCAGAATCTGATCCGGTGACTGATGAAAACCGTGCCGGGTTTTTTGCCGATCTCGATCGCGGTTTGGGCGGCCCAAGAAAAGGGCTGTTGTATTTTCATATTCCCTTCTGTACCTCGCGCTGTGCTTTTTGCACCTACGCTGCGGTGGGTAAACAAACAGGAGACGATATGATCGGGCAATATCTGGTGCCGTTTTTCCGTGAAATTGACTCCTATGCGCAAACTCAATATGCCAAAGACTTGGAGTACGATTCAATTTTTATTGGTGGTGGATCGCCCAGCATGCTGACCGAAGAGCAACTGGAAATGTTCTTGCGTAAAATTCATGATTCTTTTGATATTAGCAAGGTGAAGGAATTTTCCATGGAATATGAACTGCGCACCATGACGGAAGAAAAATTGCGCATTTGTAAAACATACGGCGTGACCCGCATCAGCTTTGGTTGGCAGACCTTTGTACCGAAAATTCGCAAAATCATGGCCCTGGCTCCAACCGAAGATGAGCTGCGCCTGAAGACCGGCTGGCTGCGTGATCATGGCTACAGTGTCAATGCTGATTTAATGTTCGGGATGCCGCAGCAAACCTTTGACGACTGGAAGCGTGATGTCGATAAAGCCATCGAGTTTGGTTTTAACGGCCTGGATCTGTTTAAAACAGAAAATGTTCCGCCTGCGCCAATGTATAAACTCTCGCAAACAAAAAACTGGCGTTTTGCTGATTCCTTTGAAATGAAGGATATGTTTCTTTATGCCTTTGATACCTTTGAGAAGCACGGCTATCTGCAAGACAGCTTCCAGCGTGTTTATCATCCGGATTATCCGAGTTCCCGATTGCTTTATAACAAGCATCGCGCTCTGGCGAATTATGACCAGCTAAGTATCGGTACCGGTGCTTGGGGATTTATTGCCAATCGTGTTTATGTGAACGAAGTGGGCACGCATGAGTATCTCTCGCGTGGTGACAGCACAGACAGAGGTATACAGCTGGGTTGTATGTATGAAATCAGTCAGGAAGAGTACATCGAGCGTAGCTTTGTACAGGGCCTTAGCCACAACATGGTGCTCTCCAAGGACTTGGTTGGTGGCGAGGTCAGCCCGAAGTATCGCGAGGTTCTCGATAAATTAAAGCGTCATGATTTCCTGATTGAAACCGACGAGGAATTCCGTCTAACTAGAAAAGCCAACGGGTACGTGTTCAATATTGCTCATGAATTTTTCTCCAAAAAAAGCAAGAAAAAGTCGCTGATCTATTTCATGCACCAACGCAAAGGCCGTAAGAGCGTGAAAAAGAAAGAACAGAAAAAAGACCAGGTCAATACTATTCCCGTTGTAGAAGTGGAATCCGGTTAAGTGCATTGGCCAGGCTAAAGTAGTCTTGGCAAGCTCGCTGACAGGGAGCTGACATGAAGTATGGCACAGGTAAGTGTCAAGTTATCAATCACTTTTTAAGGCAAATATTTAACAGGAAAATTGGTAGCACAAAAACTTGGTCGTTTAATAAATCCTTAATGATGTCTAATCATCTTTGCCAGAGAAAGTAGTTATGTCTTATATTAAAACGACAGCAGATTACCCGTTTTTAAAAGTTCTTGAAGAGCGCTCCGATAAATTTTTGCGGGATTTTAGCGTGCTTCGCAAACATTTTAAATTAGGGGTCCACACATCCAATAAATCCATTGTGGGCCAGGTTCGGGGTTTTAGTTATTTCCTTCACGGAAAAACCATCCCGGAAATGATCGCCCTAGGTTATCGTCATCCTGACTGGAAAGACGAAATGATACCGATGATATCCGCTTCCTTTGAAGAGACGCTGGCGATTCCGGAAATTGCCGAGAGCATGGCCTTTTTTGAATCGATAAAAGATGAAGCCGGTTTGGTCAGTGCCTACTTTTCATCGATGAAGCCTAAAGCCCGCTTTACCCTTCATTTTAACGAAGATCCCTACATGTATCGCGCCCATTTGGGTTTAACCATTCCGGAGGGCGATATGGGTCTGCAGGTTTGTGATACCGTGGTGAAGTGGAAAGAAAAAAAGGTATTTGTCTTTGACACCCTGCAACCACACATGGCTTGGAACCTCAGCGATGAGGAGCGAACGGTATTAATTATTGATTTTTACCGTCCCGAGTTTGATCGCGAGGAAATGATGCGTATTGAGGACGAAAAACTCAGTGAACGCCTGCTAAAAGACAAGGGCTCCTTTGGTTTCAGCGGTGGTTCTCAACAGGAAAAGGTCACCGAGGAAACCAAACTTCGCTACGGTACGGAACCGGTGCGATTTTTTGATTGGTCCGCAGCATAAGGCTGAATCATAAATTCATACACAGTAAAGGATATTTGGCAACAGAACTAAAGCAAATTTAATCAAGTCGATAGACGCAGGCAAATAAGAGATTTTTTATGCAAAAGCGCCCCGAAAATAGCGTGACAGAAAGTCTACACAAAGATATCGCCATCATTGGCGTAGCTTGCCGCTTCCCAGGTGCGCAAGACTATGATCAATTTTGGGAAAACCTGGCGTCGGGGATAACAAGCATTGAAGAGATTCCGAGCGAACGTTGGCGTTGGCAAGATTACTATGACTGGGCTGACAAAAGCACCAGCCAAGAACAGGGAGCCAGCGCACAACAAAGTAAAGCCTCTACACCTGGCAAAACCAAGGTAAAGTATGCCGGCTTTATTAAAGACATGGATAAGTTTGATGCCATGTTCTTCGGTGTTCCGCCACGCGAAGCTGAATTTATGGATCCGCAACACCGAATTTTTCTGGAGTGTGCCTGGCACGCTGTGGAAAATGCAGGCTATCGTGTTAGTCGCCTAGCCGAATCCCAGACCGGTGTGTACTGCGGGGTATCGAAAAATGATTATACGGAATTAATGCGCGAGCATCAGATAGATATTGAACCCTATGTATCAACCGGTACGGTGCACTCTTTAATTGCCAACCGGGTTTCATTTTTAATGAATTTGCAAGGCCCTAGTGAGGTGGTGGATACGGCTTGTTCGAGCAGCCTGGTTGCCTTGCGTAGGGCAGTACAGGATGTTCAGTTGGGTTTGTGTGATGGCGCCATTGTCGGTGGTGTTAATGCCATTTTAAGCCCTACCATGATACTTTCTCACAGTCGTTCAGGTATGTTGGCGATTGACGGAGAAATAAAAACCTTTGATGAAAGCGCGGATGGCTATGTGCGCGGTGAGGGCGTCGCAGCGATTTATATTAAACCGCTGCAAGAGGCTGAAAGAGACGGAGACCCTATTTGGGGAGTCATTAAATCTGTCGCCGTGAATCATAGCGGGCGCGCAAATTTTCTGACTTCCCCCAGCGCCAGCGGACAGGCGCGAGTGATCAAACAAGCCATCGAAGCCTCTGGCCTCGATAAAAGCGCCATTTCCTATATCGAATGTCATGGCACCGGCACTAAGCTCGGTGACCCGATTGAAATCGAAGGCTTAAAACTGGCTTTTGCCGATGAGACTTTCTCTGATAAGGCTTTGTCCGATAAGAAAACTGACAGCACAGGAACATGTGCGCTTGGTAGTGCCAAACCCAATATCGGTCATTTGGAACCCGTAGCAGGCCTGGCGGGCTTGATAAAAATATTGCTTTCGATGAAGCATCAACTTTTGCCGGGCCTCGCCAACTTTAAAAAGAAAAACCCCTATATTGATCTGCAGAACACAGGCTTTCACTTGCTTGAGGATGCCGAAATCTGGAGCGCAAGCTCAGGCCCCTTAACGGCAGGATTGAGTAGTTTTGGCATGGGCGGGGTTAATGCTCACGTCATTATCCAGCAATATCAGGCCCAGCAATATCGGCTGCCGGTAGAGAAGAAGCCTATCGATAACCCATTCATTTTGCCTTTTTCAGCCAAAAAAGGGCAACTGCGAGCCTGTGTTGAGCAGTACTTCGATGCGGTATCTAGCGCGACACAGTCATTAGCCGATGATTTAAGTATTAAGCAGTTTATTAATAACTTTTCCCATACGCTACGCCACGGCCGTGACCAGATGGCCCAGCGTGTGGTCCTTATTGTCAACAGCATCGATGATTTAAAAACGGCGATGACTGCCGTAATTAGCGGTGAGCTTGACGCTGGTGGTTTGTGGTACAACAGTGCCGCAACTAGCGAAACCTTGCTGCGTTTCAGCAAATCCTGGTTAGCTGCCGAGTCCGGCGTGGATATGGCGCAGGCCCCCGTCAGTGATGGCAAAAGTATACCTTTACCCGGTTACGCATTTGCTCGTCGTCGCTGTTGGTATCCGGAAAATCGGAACACAGAAAAAAGCAAAAATAATGCCGTAGCTGTGCAAAAAAAATCCTTGGCAGCGCCTAAACCTCAGGCAGCGATAGCTCAAACAACTTCCGTCTCTTCCGCTTCAGCGCAAACAGCCACCCGCAGCGTAACAATCAATTTAGCGGATGACTGGTTTTACCTGAGCCAGCACCGGATTCAAGGTGAACTGGTAATGCCGGGCGCGGCGCATTTTCATCTGGTGACCGAAGCATTGTGGCCACAGTCAAAAACGGAAGCCGGCTATCAGGGCCTGAGTTACGAATTTTGTGATGTATATTGGTTGCGCGCCTGGCTCAGCGAACAGAATCAACAATTATTGCTGTCGTTGATAGCCCTGGCTGACAACCACTACAGTTACGAAATCAGCGATGGCCAGGAATCCTTTGTTAAGGGCACAGTGCGCCGCCTAAGTTGTCACGCGCTGCCTAAAAAAGCCTACGACTCCTTTGATTTTGATCAGGTAAAAAGTACGGCGAGTATTTATCAGAGCCTGCGCGACTACGGCATTAATCATGGGACAAAATTCCAGGTACTGCATTCCATTCAGTTAAGCCCGCAGGGCGCGGTGGCACAGGCGAAATATCGCGCTGATCAAGCGGAAAAGGTGATTGCTTTAAATCCCTGTATGATTGACGGTGTTTTCCAGGTGGTTACGCAATTGGATATTTCGCCGAGCGCCAATAGCGAAGCGCAGTTTGTGCCCTTTATGCTCGAGCGCGGGTGCTTCTATCAGCCCCTGACGAAGCAGTGTTTTATCCAGGTCAATAATGATCAGGCGCAGACGGGGAAACTGCGTCAATACAGTATGAGTATTTACGATCAAAAACGTCAGGTACTGGCTGAATTTTTCGGCTTTAAGAAAAAACGTCTAAAATCGCTTGCAGAGCAGCAGGCTGAGCCGCTTTCTCAAATGCGCCCGACACCGGCTAGCCCAGCACAGCCTATCCCCGCGCAACAATTAGCCCAGCCTCAGTCTGACAATGAGATATCGGCAGGCCAACTGCATTACTACACTCCCAGCTGGTTTTCCCAGCCGCAATGGCATAAGCGGGAACGCCAGGGGCGTGTGGTACTATGCTCGCCCAAGCCACTGAGCCAGACTTTTATCAGCAATAAATTGCCCGAATCCTGGCTCGTGATCACCAATCAACAGCCTTCATCCAGCGCTCAGCACAATGGCCCCGCCAGACATTATTACGCCACCTTTGGTGATGAAAAAAATATGCAGGCGGTATTTACCGATATTGAAGCACACTATCAGGCTATCGATGCGGTCATTTATTTATTGGCTGATGCCGTGCAGGAAAATCTTTTGCAAGACCGTCCTTTGGTGGACAATGCGTCAAGCCAGCAAACTGTCTTGGATGAAAATTTCTATTGTCTGAGCCTGACAAAAGGCCTGATCCGCGCCAAACTGAAGCAGCCCGTCAAATTACTTTGCTGTGTGAATGATGCCGCTGGATCGCTGCCCTTGCACCACAGTCTGGCGGGCTTTGCCCGTACCCTGGCTTATGAGTATCCGAAGATTTCCATGAGCTTGGCCCTGCTTGAGCAGGCGCTGTTCGATGAAAACCAGCCAGAAGGGCTCCTGCAACACATTTCCCAAGAACTGGATTTTATCAGCCCGCCGATGCAGTTATTGGCCTATCGCCAGGGCAAGCGCTACGTCCAGTTAATGCGTTCAGTAACACCTGCGATGCGCGAATTTAAGGTGGAAGCAGCTGGCTCCTTCGCTTCGGGAAATACCGGCGTTATTGTTATTTATGGTGGCGCCGGTGGCCTGGGACGTATCTTTAGCGAGTACCTGCTGGCGCATAGTGATTTTCCGATTGCTCTGGTTGGCCGACGCCCGCTTAACGATACTATTCGCGCATTTTTGGTCGAGCACAATCAAAGTCGCCCGCGCCTTGCCTATTTTAGTGCCGATGTGACCGATGCTCATCAGGTAGAGCAAAGCCTGCGGCAGGTGCGCAGCGACTTAGGCCGCATCAGCGGTATTATTTATGCCGCAGGCATTATTGAGGATGATTTTATTCTGCGAAAAAAGCTGGCCTCCTACAAAAAAGTTTTTGCCACCAAAGTCTTGGGGGCTATCCATGTTGACCAGGCCAGTAAAGATGATCAGCTGGATTTTTTCATAGCCTTTTCTTCCATTGCCGCCCTGATGCCCAACCAGGGGCAGGCCGATTATGCCAGTGGTAACGCTTTCCTGGATGCCTTTATGCATCAGCGAAACAATTGGCGGCAGCAGGGCCTGCGTAGCGGTTATAGCAGCGCTATAAACTGGCCTTTATGGAAAAATGGCGGCATGCAGGTTAAAGAGGAAGAAGTGCGCCACTTATTGGATGTCTTTGGCATGAAGCCTTTGCAGACTGAGCTGGGCCTTGATCTGTTTAAATCGGTGATATCCGCGCAGTGGGCCAATCAGGGCATTGAAAATATTGTGCTGATCGATGGAGATAAAAACAAAATTGATCAACATTTAAAACCCGCTGATTCCAGTTTAACGCCGGTTGTTTTGCAAGCTACGCAGGCTCCATTACATCCGACCAGAGAGGCGACTGAAAGGGCTGCTCCCGATGTAGCGCAGCAGGACAGGCTGCCGAAGCTGCGTTATCTAATTCGCGGCGTACTGGGCGGGTTATTGACGCGTATCGTGACAGAGCCTGAGCTTGATAACACATTTAGTGAACTGGGTATTGATTCCGCTTCCCTGGTCGAATTTGTCGAAGCTTTCTGCCGCCGCCTGCCGGTGGCATTAAACCCGGCTCAGCTCTTTATTTATGATACGCCGAAATCACTGGCTGAATTTATTGCTAAACGCGATGCCGAACAGCTACGCGCTTATTTTAATACGCCTGCTGAGGCTAAGACTGGGCAGAACTCGTTAATTGATTTGCGTGCTTCTGATATTGCCAGAGGCGAATTCAATAAGACCATCAGCACTCAGGAATTTTACATGCAGGGGCACATTTATGAGGGGAAATACAATTTCCCCGGTGCCTGTTATGTTGAGATGGCCTTTCAGGCGGCAGAGCCGTTTTTTGCGCAGAAATCTTCAGCAAGTAAAAAAGTGCTCACGCTTAAAAATGTCTCTTTTCTTAAGCGTCTATCCTCTTACGGTGAACCAGTATCGATTCGACTCAATATCGGTAAAATGCAGGCTAAGGATAAAAGCTACGACTATCATATTGCCAAAATCGAAGACGATGGCCAGGCCAGTGTCTGTTCCCAAGGTCGCATTGTTTCTTCCGATTTTGGCGGCTATCCGCAGCTTACACATCTGCTAGACAAGCACTGTTATGTTAAGCAGCATGAAGAGGTCGTACAGCAACTTATCGATGAAGGCGACTTGGTGGATTTTGCATTTATTGCTGCGCAGAACGTCTATGTGCAGGACGACGAAGCACTGGGAGAAATCAGCCTACATGCCGATATTGTCGATACACACGGCGATTTTATCTTGCATCCTGCTTTACTGGCCGGATTTATGCAAACATCCCGCGTGCTCAATCATCCCCAAAAAGAGGGGCCGTTTAAGCATGTAATACCGATGGCCATCGATGAAATCACTGTTTATGGTAGAGCACCGAAAAAATGTTATGCCTACGCACGCAAGCAGGTGCGGACACAAGGGCAGATCCGACGCTTCGATGGTGTGATTGCCGATGAGAACGGTCAGGTTTTGGTAGAAATCAATGGTTTTGCGATAAAAGAAGGCGCTGTTAAAGCCACGGTGGTTAAAGCGCCACCGGCTGAAATCACACCGGTGAACAACAACCCGATTACTGCGGCGGCGGAAGCTGCTAAGCAGGATTTCGCGGCCATGCTGGATGAGCTTAAACAGCTGCTCGCCCCGCTACTGGGCATGGCACTAGACGAGTTGGACGCCAGTGCCAGCTTCGAAAGCTATATCAATAATTCGATAGTTATTGTCGAGCTCAATCGTCAGTTGGAACGGCGTTTTGGTTCTCTCTCCAAGACCTTGTTGTTTGAATATGAGACCTTAAATGAATTGGCCGGGTATTTCTTGGATCTCGCTCAAGCCTCGACAGCAATCACGTCTCCGCTTACCGAGTTGCCACAGCCGGCTTCTGCGCCGCGTCAGGTTTCAGCGGGGGCGGACAAGCGCTTGAGGATGGTTAGCATGCTAACGAGTGTCGTGGCCAAGGTTCTGGGTTTTGCAGAAGAGGAAATCGATACCGGAAGCAGTTTTGAAGACTATATTACCAACTCGATTGCGATTGTGGAAATTAATCGTCAGTTGGAGGAGCGTTTTGGCAGTCTGTCAAAAACGCTGTTATTTGAATATGAGAATATTGATGACCTGGCGGACTATTTTTTAAGCAATCACAGCGAGGCCAATGAGTCTATAGCACAGGTTCATCTCTCTTCCGCTCATGATAATCCCGCCCGTGCTGCTGAAGCTCCTGTTAAAGTTTCTGCCAGGGCGGTGGCCTCGTCACCGCTTGCTGAGGCAATTGCTGGACTTAAGCAATTAATAGGCCCCATCCTCGGGGTGGAGGAACATGAGCTGGACGAATCGGCAAGCTTTGAAGATTACATCAGTAATTCCATTGTTATCGTGGAAATTAATACCCGCCTGGAAGCGATTTATGGCCAGCTATCAAAAACGCTGCTATTTGAGTACGAAAATATCCGCGAACTGGCGCAGTATTTTCATGGGTCAACAGAACTAGAGGAAGTTGTAGAGAAAGTGGCAGAGGAAAAATCCGCGCCACGGATCGCACAGCATATCGTAGATCCTAAGCGTTATCCCACATTGAAAACACTTGGCCATGAAAAAGCCGGGCAGGCGCAAGCCTTTCCACTGACGGATATGCAGCAGTCTTTTATGGTTGGCCGCGAGCTGAGCAAGGCTTATGACCGGGTCGGTTGTCATATCTATTGCGAATTTAATGTCGACCATCTCGATGTTGGGCTCTTGAATATGGCCTGGAACCGTTTGATTGCTCATCATCCCATGCTGCGATGCCGAATCCAGGCGGACGGCAGTCAGGCATTTATGAATCAGTGTCCGCGCTTTGATATCACTGTGGATGATTTCCGTGCTCTCAATGACGCGCAGAAAAGAACTCGTCTGGAAATGAAGCGCGATAGTCTGTCACATCGGGTTTATGATCCTCTGGTATGGCCACTGTTTGATATTACTGTCTCCCAGCTTAATGAGAGCGAGGCTCGCGTTCATTTTAGCGCTGACGAGCTGATTCTGGATGGTGCCTCCTGGCATTTATTAATGAAGCAATGGCGTTATCTATACGATAACCCAGAGGCTGAACTGGCACACACGCAAATTAATTTTAGTGACTGGGTGGTAGCCTGTAAGCATTTTGAAAAGTCA
>JAAUXX010014263.1_pt1 | contig 23535 bp, 20 predicted proteins | sample 7278111 | NCBI WGS metagenome assembly JAAUXX01 (sample SAMN14350116, study PRJNA611818) | marine sediment metagenome | isolation source: surface marine sediment (1.8m) | place: French Polynesia: Moorea | collected 2018-08
CCGTTCTTCACCTGGAACCTGTTCGACGGCGGTCGCGTTCGCAATCGCATTCGCGTCGAGGACGCCCGCACGGAGCAGGCGCTGCACAGCTACGAGCAGACGGTGCTGGAGGCGCTGGAAGAGGTCGAGAACAGTCTTGTCGACTTCGTCCAGGAGAACGATCGGCGCGACGCGCTGTTCCGCTCCGCCGTGGCGGCCGAGAAGTCCGTGGAGCTCGTCCTCGTGCTGTATCGGACCGGGCCGGGTTTCCACGACTCCGGAAGTAGCTCTTCTCCTGCAAAAGCTAGGCTTTGACGTCGCAATTGAATCCGGTGCCGGTCTTGGGGCAAAGTTTACTGATGATGACTATCGCCAGGCCGATGTCGAAGTAATAGAAAGTACCCATGAACTATACAGAAATGCAGACATTATACTCAAAGTAAGACCTCCACATAACAATTCTTCTGTAAATGGTAATGAGATCGACATACTACGAACCGGACAAACTCTGATCAGTTTTTTCCAGCCAGCCCAAAATGAGGAGTTACTTAAACAACTCTCCGAAAAAAAGGTAACAGCACTTGCCATCGATTCTATTCCACGTATTTCCCGTGCCCAGAAGATGGATGGCCTGAGCTCGATGGCCAATATCGCAGGCTATCGCGCTGTCATTGAAGCAGCCCAACATTTCGGCCGTTTCTTTACAGGTCAAATTACCGCAGCAGGTAAGATACCACCGGCGAAAATACTTGTTATAGGAGCAGGAGTTGCGGGTCTCGCCGCTATCGGTGCCGCGAAAAGCATGGGCGCAATCGTTCGAGCATTTGATACTCGCCCGGAGGTGAAAGAGCAGGTTGAAAGTATGGACGCAGAATTTCTTCTGCTTGATTTCGAAGATGAGGATGGCACCGGTGAAGGTGGCTACGCCAAAGTTATGAGCGATGAGTTCATCAAGGCCGAAATGGAGCTTTTTGCCAGACAGGCCAAAGAGGTGGATATTATCATCACCACGGCTCTTATCCCCGGCAAGCCTGCTCCAGAGCTCATTACCGAAGAAATGGTAAAGAGCATGCAGACCGGCAGCATCATCGTTGATCTTGCTGCCGAGATGGGAGGTAACTGTAAACTCAGTGAACCCGATAAAGTCATAACCAAACACGGAGTCACCATTATCGGTTATACAAATCTACCATCCCGACTTGCCACAACCTCAAGTCAGCTGTATGCGACCAATCTACGCCATCTCCTTACAGATCTGACTCCGGCAAAAGACGGTAAACTGTTTATCAATATGGAAGATGAAATAATTCGTGGTGCCACAATCACCAAAGATGGTGAAATTACCTGGCCACCGCCACCACCTAAGCTAACAGCTAATCCAACGCCAAAGAAGAACCCTGAAATAGAAAAGCCCAAACCCAAAAAACGAAAAAATCCTTGGGGATTCGCGCTGTTATTTTTTCTAGGTGTCCTGGCTTTCCTTGGCATAGGTCGTGTTGCTCCACCAGAATTTATGAATCACTTCACCGTATTCGTCCTTTCCTGCATCGTCGGATATCTGGTTGTCTGGAACGTAACACCTGCCTTGCATACCCCGTTGATAAGCGTTACCAATGCCATCAGCAGTATCATTATAATAGGAGCTCTTTTGCAGATATCCTCCGATGATCTGCTTATTACGCTATTGGCTGCAATCGCCATTCTTATAACCAGTGTGAACATAGTTGGTGGATTTGCGGTCACCCAGAGGATGTTGTCAATGTTTAGAAAATAGGAGATAAGGGATGTCACAGGGACTTGTCACAGTTTCGTTCATCGGTGCCAGCATCATGTTTATTCTGGCGCTGGGTGGTCTCAGCAAACCTGAAACATCGCGAATTGGAAATATCTATGGAATTCTTGGAATGCTGGTCGCGCTGACGGCAGCAATCTTAGGTCTGGTCTCAGACCATTATGGAATTCTGTTTGGTGGCGTTATCATTGGCGGCACCATTGGATTGATTCTGGCTAGAAAGGTTGAAATGACCCAAATGCCCGAACTTGTCGCGCTGTTGCACAGTCTGGTGGGAATGGCTGCGGTGTTAGTTGGATTTGCCAATTTCCTCTCTCATGACAATAACCTTGTGGGTATAGACAAGACTATTCATGACATCGAGACCTATCTCGGAGTTCTAATTGGAGCCCTGACTTTTTCAGGCTCGGTAATCGCTTTTGGCAAACTCAGTGCCAAGATCAGCGGTAAACCACTGCTTCTCCCAGCACGTCATTTCCTTAATCTTCTTCTGCTGTTGGGGGCAATATGGTTTGGCATATTGTTCGTCAATCAAGCAGCGATAGGAAGTGGCATGTTACCATTGGTTTGTATGACCATTCTCTCATTAGCCTTTGGCGTACATATGGTAATGGCAATTGGCGGGGCCGACATGCCTGTGGTTATTTCCATGCTAAACAGCTACTCCGGCTGGGCTGCTGCGGCAACCGGTTTCATGCTCAACAATGACTTGCTGATCGTGGTCGGAGCTCTGGTGGGCAGTAGCGGGGCTATACTCAGCTACATCATGTGTCGAGCCATGAACCGAAACTTCATCTCTGTGATTGCTGGAGGCTTTGGCACAGAAAGCAGCGAACAACAGCGTGGTGATGATAGTGACGATGATGTTATTGGCATTGCAGCCACCGAGGTGGCAGACCTCCTTCGCGATGCAAAGGAAGTGATGATCATTCCCGGCTATGGCATGGCCGTTGCCCAAGCCCAGCATGTGGTGTATGAAATAACCAGAAAGTTACGAGAAAAAAAGGTAAACGTGCGCTTTGGCATTCATCCGGTAGCTGGGCGAATGCCAGGTCATATGAACGTGCTCCTTGCCGAGGCTAAGGTACCCTATGACATCGTGTTTGAGCTTGATGAAATCAACGAGGATTTTCCCGATGTTGATGTCTCCATGGTTATCGGTGCCAACGACATCGTCAACCCAGCGGCCCAGGAAGTTCCCGACAGCCCCATCGCTGGTATGCCGATCCTGGAATGCTGGAAAGGCAAGGTCACTATTGTTTTGAAAAGATCAATGGCTACAGGGTATGCCGGTGTCTCAAACCCTCTTTTTTACAAGGAAAATAGCAGAATGCTCTTTGGTGATGCTAGAGACAGTCTTGATTTGGTATTAAAAAATCTAGACTAGATTGGAAACTGATAAAGACTCAACGCAGAAATTTCTTTGTATTTAAAACTTTCATTTTACAGGAAATCCGGATTCGTCCACTTGTAGACCCAGGTCGGCCGGTTGTATTTTCCAGCGTCGATGCATCCAAAACCAATGTCCGGGATATTTTCGAATATAGGACTCCAGCATCGTTGTACATGACTGCATAACCTCCCGAATATTTTCTTCGGTTTGGCCCTTATCATAGTCGATTTCTATTTCCTCAAAGACAGCTTTGATTGTACCGTCAGGTTGGCGTATATTGGCAACAAAAAGAATAGCGGCACCAGTCTTCAAAGCAAACAGAGCTGGGCCCCTGACCGTGGAACAGATTTTATCAAAAAACGTCAAAAATATACCATTTCTGCCTGCATCCTGGTCAATGAGCATGGCTATTGTGCCTTGCTTTTTCAGCGTCTGCATAATTCCTCGAACTGCCTCTTCTTTGGGAATAGGGGTAACGCCAGTTTCCTGCCGGTGAGCGTTCACCATTGTGTTTATGTATGGGTTATTAATCTCAGCGACAACATAAGCAACGGGATACCCCAACATGCTGACAGCACTTCCCATATATTCCCAATTACCGAAATGTCCGCCTACATGAATTACCCCTTTGTTTCTGGCAATTGCCTTGTCCAGTAGATCCATATTTTCCAGCTTGACAATTTTCAGCATATTTTCCTTTGACATACCTGCCAAACAAAGGTGTTCAATACTATTAGTTACCAGGTTTCGGTAGGCATCCCTGGCAATAGTTTTAATTTCTTTGAGGCCCATCTCGGGAAAAGCTTCCGTCAGCTGCTGTATAGTCAGCTTTTTTCGGACTGGAATGCAATAGAAAATGAAATCGCCAACCCTGGCTCCTAAAAAGACTATTGCTTTGCGAGGTAACTGTCGAACAACGAAGCCGAGACACGCCAGCACTATATATTCAAGATAATATCTGAGTTTCTTCATTTTTTTCCATCACTCAACATTTGTCATTTTCGTAAAAAGCCACAAAAGCTGACGGGGCAAGCTCGTAACTTGTTGATTTAGGGTGTTGCTCCTTCAGGTTTTGCAACTTTTTACGAGTCCCTCAATATATGGCTTTTTTGGTCACCCCGTCATTACCCCCTTTTGGCTTGATAAGCAAGCTTCATTTATTCAATAAAGATCACTTATTAAATACTAGCCTTTCAGTCAAATAGGGCTTTGCTCTCAGTAAGCCCGCGAAAATCACGATGACATCACCTGCAGATGTATTATTATTTTCTCTAACAGTAAGCATCAGTGTACCATTCCATAAAGTTGTCCCCTGCTGTTTTCTGGAGTTTCTGAAAATATAATTAAATAACTACTTTGTTATAGGAGTTTAATAGAGTTCAATGATGTTCCAACCATTAAATAAGCCAGCACCGGCAGGCCTTCCACGCAGTGTCAAAGAAGTTGTAGATATACTCTATTCCGACCTTTCTTTACGAGATAAGGTTATCCTTGCCTCCATGTCCGAAAATGATCTTGAAACCTCAGTTTATCTGGCTCTCGCCAAAACAATACGTCGAGAGTTCGGTCTGTACAGTGGTAATCACGAGTTGCTTGCGTCTTGTTCAAGTTTTCTTGGAAACGGTTATGACAAGTTCGAAGATCCAGCGATGGTCATAGTCAAAGAACTGTGGCACAAAATCAGAAAAACTCACCGCTTACAGGTTATAAAATAGATTGGTTCCCACAGCCTCACGTATACCAGTTTTATAGTACATATCCTCCCAGACACAGTATTTCAGGATGTATGGGAAAAAGCCTACAAACTAAGTATTTAAAACTTGGTGGTGTTTAATCTACCACCAAAAGCTACGCAGCAAATGAGGTGTGCACTACCATCTTCTCCAAAAGAACTCAGGCAACATTCACAGGAGACTAGATTTTTTCCTCCAGGTTCTGTAGATTTAGGCCTAAATTGAACCAGCGAGATCAGTACCCTGATTTTCTTTTGTATGAGGAATTTTTGCCATGGCACACCATCTCCAAAGATCAGGCTATGCAGAGTTGGTAGAACGTCTGAACCGTTTTCCCCAAGGAGCACCACCTTCTCCGCTGCTCAACAAAATTCTCAAAATACTCTTCAGTGAAAAAGAGGCAGATCTGGTTTCCCTGCTTCCTATCAGGCCATTTACAGCGGAAAAAGCTGCTACCATCTGGAAAAAAAGCCTTAGTGAAACCACAACCATTCTTGAGACCCTCGCTTCACGTGCTTTGCTGGTCGATATTATTCACAACGACACAATTGAGTATGTGCTACCACCGCCAATGGCTGGTTTTTTCGAATTTTCCTTAATGCGTCTGCGCAATGATATTGACCAGAAAACCCTGAGTGAGCTCTTTTATCAATATCTCAATGAAGAGGAAGATTTTGTCCGTGAACTCTTTACCTACGGTGATACACAACTTGGAAGGGTTTTTGTCCATGAGCCAGCCTTACCAATGGATGAGAGCATTTATGTGCTTGATTATGAGAAAGCCTCAGAAGTAATCAAAAGTGCCAGTCATCGAGGAATTGGTTTGTGTTATTGCAGACACAAAATGCAACACATGGATAGGGCCTGTTCCGCCCCCATGGAAATCTGCATGACCTTCAACACCTCTGCAGCATCACTTATCAGGCATGGCCATGCCAGAGAAGTTGATACTGTGGAATGTCTGGAACTCTTGGATATGGCCTATGAAAACAACTTGGTTCAGTTTGGCGAGAATGTCAGAGAAAGGGTAAATTTCATCTGTAACTGTTGTGGCTGCTGTTGTGAGGCGATGCTGGCTGCGCAAAGGTTTGCTTTTCTTAGTCCCGTCCATACCACCAATTTTCTGCCAGAAATAAACAGAAACTGCAAAGGTTGCAGCAAATGTGTAGAAGTCTGTCCAGTTCAGGCAATGTCGCTGGTAAGTGCCAATGACCCGAGAAAACCCAAAAGAAAAAAGGCAACCCTCGAACAAGCCATCTGCCTTGGTTGTGGGGTATGTGCCCGTCAATGTAAAAACGATGCCTTAAATCTGCGCCAGCGGCAAAACCGCATTGTTACCCCAGTAGACAGCACCCGACGAACCGTTGTAATGGCCATCGAGAGAGGCAGACTTCAAGATCTCATCTTTGATAACCAAGTACTATACAGCCACAGAGCTCTAGCCGCAGTTTTCAAGGTAATTTTCAAGCTGCCGCCGCTCAAACAACTCCTTGCCAACAAACAATTGCAATCGAAATATTTAGAGATTCTACTCCGTCGAGTAAACTCCTAGAAATTATCTGACGTGATCTGCTGTTGATAAATGGAGGCAATTTGGGGTGGGGAAGAATTCTCAAAATCCTCGCCTGCAAACTCAATCCCCTTTTGTATCTGCATCTCATATTCCACGCCCCATTCACGCATCTGCAGCAGTATGGGAATAAGTTTTACTCCGAGCGGTTTTAGAGTGTACTCCACCTTAGGCGGCACCTGACGGTAGACCCGGCGATAAACAAGTCCGTCCTTTTCCAACTCGCGCAGTTGACGAGTAAGCATCCTCTCCGTTACCCCGACAACGCTGCGTCTGAGTTCGCCAAACCGCATGACCCCTTCAACGGCAAGTTGATAAATAATTATAGGTTTCCATTTGCCACCGATTACCTGCAGGGTCAATTCGAAAAAACACCTATATTCTTTACCGTCTGCCGTCTTCGTAGCACATGCTTTTACCATTTTCAGCCTCAATACTATACAAATTGTAAGTACCATACAAAAATGACAGTACTTGTAACAAAAGAATGCATGCATTATACTCGGCGCCACGTAAAAGACAAGAATAAGTCTAAACTATCCAATACTAACTCAGCCAAAGGTGTAACACTATGTATGTACTGGCAATTAACGGCAGTCCGCGGAAAGGCGGCAATACTGAAATCCTTCTTAAAAATGTTCTTCAACCTCTTGAAGCTGCAGGCTGGGAGACCGAACTCGTCCAGGTAGGGGGAAAACCGGTACGAGGCTGCATTGCCTGCGGAAAATGCCGGGAAAAGCAAAATATGCAGTGCTCAATAAAAACAGATCTATTCAATGAAACCATGGAGAAAATGGTTCGGGCCGATGCCCTTGTTCTTGGTTCACCCACGTATTTTACCGATGTGAGCAGCGAGATGAAGGCGATTCTTGATCGTTCCGGCTATGTTGCACTGGCAAACAACCGTGCATTCCAAGGGAAGATTGGTGCTGCAGTGGTTGCAGTCAGACGAGGTGGTGCCACTCATGTCTATGATACCATCAACCATATGTTCCTGATGAATCAGATGATTGTACCTGGTTCAACCTATTGGAATTTCGGCATGGGCAGAGACAAGGGGGAAGTAACTGGTGATGCAGAGGGCTTGAACAATATGAAAAACCTTGGAGAAATGATTGCCTGGCTCGGTGGTGCCATTGCAGATCATCGTGATAAAATTCCCCAACCAGGAACATTGCAGCCCAAATAACGCTGGGCACTTTCTAATACATTATTATCTTGGAAATATTCTTTGAGTTCTTATATAGAGATGCGCTGTTGATCTAACACAATAAAAGGCGATGAGTATTGCAACTCACCGCCTTTTTATAGTCGTAAAATATGTTATCAATTCCAAGGAAATTCAATGGGTCTGCAACGTCTTTTTTCTTCATCGTTGAGTTGGTCATAGTTATGTGAATGAAACTTTTCATCGTCAAACTCACATACATATCTTTCCCCATCATTATCCTGGACAAATGTTTTATCGCGTTGTGATTCCATGTTTCACCTCCTGGAAACAACTAAGGATTCTGTATTTCCAATACGGTTAACTCTTTCTAATTGCTCAAAACCTACATTTGAGCTTCATAGTTCAAACAATAAAACATTTAGAGCTGGAGTAAATATCTCCTTAAATTAATTAAGCAAACGATTATCCTGAGATGCAACAAAATCGCGTATTAATTCTTCATCCTTTTCCGGAAGGAACATAAAGGTGACATGGGTTGCTATTTTGTCATCTACCACACGTTCCTGAACTACCCAACTCAACACTTTTATCGGCTTTAGGCTTTTAGTGAGCGAAAAGGTCAACATTACTTCCTTATCCTTTCTGGGAACACTATCATTGGGCCTATGATAATGCATACCATGTTCACTAATATTTACCGCAATGGCATCCTGCACCGTGGAGCCATATTCTTCGGTTATTGCCATTTCCACCGGCAGTCTGTAGGTATTTCTTCGTTCGTTAATTGCCATACTTCCCCCCAAAGCATTCCCGGGCAAATCTTCAAGCACATGGTCATAATGCCATCTGACCACACATACATGATACTATTCCCATACGTCCATTAGGTATTACCGCATTTTCTCACCGAAAAGAAACAATTAATGCGTTAGGCTGTAGTAGTTCAGCTGAATCTTTTAATAAGAAACAAAATGAATACTAACCGGTATCATCAATTTACTTTTCGATGGAATAATTTACAGGAGAGTAACATCAAAGATAAGTAATTTCACATAATATTCTTGCTAGGAGAAAAACAAACACCAAAATAACACAATTACAATGAGTTAAATTAAATTCGAGGATCTTGACTATCACCTCGGTATCTTTTCATTAGACATTTCTCTCAGGTAAAATTAGGTACACTATATGACTATCGGTATTACAAAATTTCCTTTAAACAACTATCAAACAGGCCAGTTTGAAGCTGAGATTCGTACTCCATTGATGGCAATGATAGAGATTTCCAATCGATGCAATATGTCCTGCCCGGTATGTTTCTCTAGAGCCCATAATACAGCGGAAGATGTGTCGCTGGATGAGATTAAAGTGAGAATTCATAATCTCTTGGATGTCGCAGGACCCATACCACTGCAGATAAGCGGTGGTGAACCAACACTCCATCCCGATCTGCCTGAGGTAATCCGTTATGCGAAAAAAATGGGGTTTGAAAATATCGAACTTATCACCAATGGAATTAGAATAAGCCAGGATCCCAACTATCTGTTATCTCTCGTTGAATGTGGTTTATCAGCGGTCTACCTGCAATTTGACGGTCTCACCAGAGAAACCTATTTACAGATTCGTGGAAAGGACATGAGTGAGATACGTTCTCGCAGTATTGCTGCCATTCGTAAAGCGGAAATATGCTGTACCTTGGCTGTTGCAGTTGTCCGTGGAGTCAATGATCATGAGCTTGGTGATATTGTCAATTATGCCATTGATAACGTAGATACGGTTCGGGCAATAAACTTTCAGTCAGCGGCTCGCTTCACCGGCCGTTTTGAAATTCAAGACCATGACAAAGGCTATGGATTGACCGAACTAACTCAACTCATTGAAAAACAAAGCAATATCGCCCCAAGAGGTTTTCGCACCGATATTTTAGGTCATCCACAATGTAATGCCATGTCGTTAGTTTATATAATCGATGGCCAGCTCGAACCTCTCTTCAACCACATCTCCGAAGAAACACTTTCACAATTTCTGGGAAATAATTCACACGAGATTATTGCTGATCTCTTTCATGGAAAAGAAAGGTTTGCAAGAAAACATATTCTCAATCCAAACGCCTGGAAAGCATTACTGGAAGCATCTGCTATATTTGGCAAATCAAGAAAGCTTTCTGCAATTCTCAAAGCCCAGCACATTTTGCTTTTTGCCAAGAGTTTTATGGAGAAAAATGATCTGGATGCATCCCGCATTGCCAAATGCAACTATGCAATTGCAGCAACCGACGGGGTCTACTCCTTTTGTGCCTACAACAACCTCCACCGATTCTCCAAAGGAAAATCATAATGAAACAAAATATTTTCACAGTAAAGGGCTGGATAATACTTCTCTCTTTTCTCTATCTCAGCAGCTGTACAAAGATTCAACCGATCACCACTGATGTTGATCTAAAAGTTACAGATGACAGACCATCCGAATTCTCCTATGACAGCTATGCCGAGGTGTTATCTACCCATGTTAATAAAAGCGGACTGCTAAATTATAAGCAACTCGTAGCAAACCCGGCACAGCTTGATCAATTTTATGCTCAGATTGCTGCATACAGCCCGGATAGCCATCCATCCCTCTTCCCATCAGAGAATCATAAACTTGCATATTGGATCAATGCGTATAATGCCACTGTCCTTAAAGGAGTTGTGGAATATTATCCGATTGACAGCGTTGAGGATGTACAAGCCCCTGCAATTCTCTTCTTTTTCCCAAGTAAAAGCGGGTTCTTTTTCTTCCAGAGATTTACTTATGGCGGGCAGGAAACCAGCCTCTACTATCTGGAGAATTCTGTCATTCGAGGACGTTTCGACGAACCGCGTATCCATTTTGCTCTAAACTGCGCATCACAAAGCTGCCCTATTTTGCCCCAAACCCCCTTCACCGGGGAATCTCTGGAGAGTCAACTCGACAGGGAAACCCGGAAATTCATCAATGATCCAAGCAGAGTACGCTATGATGCAGCGTCCAACACTCTTTATCTTTCTTCTATATTTAAATGGTATGAGGATGATTTTACCGACTGGTTGAAAAACACAAACACAGATGAGAAGCCATCTTTGCTCAATTATGTACTCCTCTATATTTCACGGGAAACAGCAGAATTGATTCGGCAAAACCAGTCTTCTCTTAAGCTTGCATATCTGCCTTACGACTGGGGTTTAAATGATGCCAAGAAGTGATGAGAAGTAGTTGTTACTTAAATCTGAGAAATAGCCAAAATGAATTCATTTTAGCCCGCTGCAAGAACTTGCAGTGGGCTCTATTTTAATTTAAACTGCCAGCATCTACATTGGCCTGGGGAGAAGCACAACTGTCCAACACATTAGCAGAGGTGAATACATGGAAGAACAATCCTATATCTTGACAATGCTTGTTGAAAATAAACCAAGTGTAACTTCCAGAATAACGGGATTGTTCTCTGGCAGGGGCTATAATATGGAGTCAATCTGCGGTGCTCCAACCCATGATCCCAAAGTTTCACGAATTACCATCAAAACAAACTCAACCCCTGACCAGTTTATTGAAATACAAGCGCAATTAAATCGTCTCATTGATGTTATAAAGCTGCGGGACATGACCCAGGATGAAAAGGCAGTTAAACGCGAGATGGCACTCATAAGCGTTGGAGTTACAACCGATAACCGTACCGAACTTGTGCAACTGGTGGACATTTTCAATGCTAAAATCGTGAATGCAGGTGAAGAATCATATATCGTCGAAGTCACCGGCACAGAAGACAAGGTCAGCTCCTTGATTGAACTACTCCGGCCACTTGGCATAAAAAAGGTAACCCGCTCAGGTATACTGGCTCTGTATAAAGATCTTGACGATGATCACAGAAATCTTTAATTGACTACATTGAGAAAGTAGTCTCTTCCTCCGTTGAGCTATTAAGACAAAACCGGTATCGGTTATTGAACCGATACCGGCTTTGTTTGTCGTTCAGTACTGTTTGCTGCAATAGTAAACCTAGTTTTGCAACTCCCACTGTCCTTGGCTATTTCGACACGCAGTGGTGTAGGTTTTCTCGGTTTTGCCGTCAATTGTCGCTAAAATCTCAGCTTGGCGACACGGTCTCTGTGGTGCTTGAGCAGTTGTGTAGGCGGGTTGAGGGGTAACCCGGTAGGAATTGCCGCTATCGGGATTCTGCCATGAGGTGGCTTGACCGGATCTGCCATATTCATAGGCGTGATTAAGTTCACTTCTATCATGCTTGTCCATCTCATTTCCCACTATGTATCCCAGCATGGTGCCAACTGCTGCACCTATCAGAGTTGCTTGCGTATCACGGCCGATCGCCTGACCGATTAAAGCACCACCTGCTGCACCACCAAGTGCACCCTGGGTACCTTTGTTCAAATCTACATTAGCACATGATGTTGCCGTAAGCGCCATTATACCAACTAAGGAAAATACTAAAAATCTCATGATTCCCTCCACTTTTAAATTTGTGAAGGATTTTTCTTATCTTTTAAAAATCCTTCGTAAAAGGTTCGTCTTTTCTTAACAAGCCCAATCTAACCAATAACCAATTGCTGTCAAGCAACTTAAACTCCCAAAATTGTAATATTTTGTACACTTGAAATCTGACATTTTCAAAGTCCCATGTCATTGATCTATGCAGATTTTAGCATACCTAACAAATCGAGGAAAATATTTTTATATTAGTACCATCGCATATTGAAATAGAACCTTCCATCATCTGACCTCCAGTCGTAGTAGTGACGCTCCGGATAATCATTATGCGACCAGCCATAGTGACTCTGGTGACGTTTCTCCACTACCAGCACAACCTTTCTTACCTTGAAGTTTCCACGAAGATAGAGCTGCCATGGCCCCCAACTGTCACGAAAAGGATTGTGGATTCTAACCTTGTCAAATGAATTACGTTTTTTCCTATCAAACTGATGCGGATGTCCTCCAACACGATATAAGTCAGTCATTTCCGGTCCTACTCTCAACTGGGCATTGCCTCTACCATAATAGGTCTTGGCAACCAGTACTACTTTGCGCAACCGATAATCAGAAACATCCACATAAGGATATTGCCTGCGCAGTGCTTTTTTAAGATAAAGCGTGCTCGGCTCACCATGGTAGCTGCTGAATTGCTGGTCACCAAAGTCGAGGACAAATCTTTCTTTATGTCCCTTCCGGCGATGATCGTCATCTGCCAAAGCACCTATTGGAAAAAATAATGATAATGCCAGCAGAACCAATACAGTTATTTTGATGTGTTTCCTGTTTCCGGCATCAACTTCCACCTTGTCATCTTTAAGTTGGATGTAATGAATATTTCGTTTCATGATTCACCTCACTGTTTGATTGATTAAAATGAAACGTTCCGCTTTCTGATTTCACTCTATGAAACGAAATTGCCACTGTCAGTAGACAGCGGGTTACATCCAATAAATTCAGGGGTATGTCGACCCGATGTCGGGTAATTTTAAGCTCAGAAATTCATGATAAATATGAAACCAAGCGCTCAATTCTCTTTCAGTGCCTAAGCCTGCCAAAAAAAGACAAACATCGATTTTTAGTTCGTCTTTGTGAGTTCTGAGTTGATGTTCTGTTCTGCCTATTCTCAACTTTATAAAGGTAAAGATATGAACAAGCTGCTTTTATAAAATTTGCTTCCTCCTACTATATTTGAGATAACAATAGAGGAAGGGTTGCTATTTGATCTTAATGAGGAGAATTAGTTTGAGGGACGAGGTTCATCTGTGAGCACGGGGAATTACGATTCGGAAAATGTTTCCAACAATGATATAGAGCTGCAGTTCTTAAACGCTATCAGCCACAAAATATCCAAATCCATAGCTCCGGATGTGGTTGCAAAAACTGCACTTACGGGTCTAAAGGAACTGGTCGGTGCAGATATTGTATTGCTTTTCCTGCGGGAAGGCGAAAATCTTCTCTTGCGCCATCAAGTCTATGCCAAACCTGAACTGAAACATACTTTCGAGCACTCCAATACGATTGGCCAATGCCTTTGTGGTAGTGCTGCTGAAGAAAAAACCACAATTTTTTCTCTTGATATAAATAACGACAGCAAATGCACCTTAGCTGAATGTAAAGCACGAGGGATCTCCTCGATGGCGGTGACTCCCTTGATTCATAGGGATGAAGTAATCGGGGTTATCAGTCTGGCCTCTGTTCAGCAGAATGATTTTAGGAAGAGAGCTCCTTTTCTGGACAATTTTGCCAATTTGATTGCTGTGAGTTTATCGATGTCTCTTCTGGTGGACAAACTCAACACAAAAATTGAAGCTCTGGAAATATCTGAAGAAAAACTTAAAAAGAGTGAATCAAACTACCGATCGGTCATCGAAAATATCCAGGATGTATATTACCGAACCGACGTTGGCGGTACGGTTATCATGGCGAGTCCATCAGGGGCACAGCTCTTAGGTTATAACAGAATTGAAGAGCTCATCGGTAGACCGGTCACCAGCTTCTGGCTCGAACCGGATAAGCGAATCCCTTTTCTCAAGGAGATGGAAAAAAACGGAAAAGTTACAGATTATGAACTGACACTAAAGCATAAGGATGGTACACCAATCCAGGTTTCCTCCTCTAGCCGACTTTACTATGACGGTGAAGGCAAGTTCGCAGGTGTGGAGGGTGTATTTCGTGATATCCGTCATCGCCTGAAAAATGAAGAAAATCTGCGCAAAAGCCAAAACCTCTTTAATCTCCTGGCAGGTAATATCAACGAAGTTTTCTGGATAAGTGAGCCACAGAGCTCGAAAATTGAGTATGTTAGCCCGGCCTTTCAAAAAATCTGGGGACTAACTGAAGAAGAGCTTTTCGGCCCGGATGGCGGCAAACGCTGGATGGAATCAATTCTTGCTGATGATCTACCACAGGTATCTGAAAATCAAGCCCGCCAGGTTCAGGGTCATCAAACCGAGGAGAAGTTTCGAATCACCCGGCCTGATGGACAAATCCGCTGGATTCGTAACAAAGCATTTCCCGTTGGAGATGAAACAGGTACAGTAAATCTCATCACGGGTCTCGCCGAAGATATTACTGAGCAGGAAGAAACCCTAAGAAAAAACAGAAAAGAGCGTCTTTTACTCGATGCTTTGTTTGAATCCATACCAGTAGGAGTAACGGTTTGGGATAAAAAGGGTAAACTCCTTCGCGCAAATAAGACCTTTTCAAAAATTACCGGCTACACCCAGGATGATATCACCACCCTGGATGATTGGTTCCCAAGAGCATATCCTGACCCAGATTATCGAGCTGAAGTATTAGCCGAATGGCAGGAAGACATCCAGCAGGATGAGGCTACCAAGGTTTTTGCCGTGACGTGCAAAGATAAACGGGTTGTCGATATTGAGTTTCGAGCAGTATTTTTAGATGACGGCCGGGCAATTGTCACTCTTGATGATATCTCTGATCGAAGAAAAACGGAGATGTCGCTGCGCCAGAGCGAGGAGAAGTACCGCTCCCTCGTAGAAACCACCGATACAGCCTTTGTCATTGTCGATTCTGCTGGTGTGGTCCTCGATGCCAACCCCAAATACATTGAGTTAACCGGTCATGGCTCTCTGGAAGAGATTTTGGGAAGAAGCGTTATCGAATGGACCCTTGAGGAAGAAAGAGGAAACAATGCCAAAGCTATTCAAAAATGTTTTGAGCAAGGTTATATTCGCGATTTTCAAACTATTTATACTTTGCCTGATGGTATTAGACAACCAATCGAGGTCAATGCCTCGGTAATGTCCAACTCGGGGAAGCTGGAAATTCATGCCCTGTGCAGAGACATCAGTGAAAGAATAAAGGCCGAAGAGAAGAGAAAGCAACTCGAGGACCAAATAGCTCAGGCACAGAAAATGGAGGCAGTTGGCAACCTTGCTGGCGGTGTCGCCCATGACTTCAACAATATGCTCAGTATAATCCTTGGCTATTCCGAACTTCTTATCAAAAAAGATAGAGTTAAAGGTGGTGTCAGGGAAAAAATCGAGGGTATCCACAATGCAGGCGTGAAGTCAGCAGATCTTGTCAGCCAGCTCCTCGCCTTTGCCCGTAAACAGTCGATTGCCCCAGTTAATCTCGATCTGAACGTAGCCATCGGCAACCTCCTTAAAATGTTATCTCGGCTGATTGGTGAAAATATCGAACTTTCCTGGAAGCCTGGACATAATGTCTGGCCAATCAAGATGGATCCTGCCCAGATTGATCAGGTTACAGCAAATCTGGTCGTCAATGCGCGTGACGCCATCAAAGGTATTGGTAAAATAGCAATCAAAACAGAAAATATTGTCATAGACAATTCTACCCGAATTTCACACTCAGAACTAATCCCTGGCGATTATGTCCTGCTTTCAATTAGCGATGACGGTTGTGGCATGGACCCACGAACCGCTGAAAAAATTTTTGAACCCTTTTTCACTACCAAACAAGTCGGTGAAGGTTCAGGGCTTGGCCTATCAACTGTTTATGGTATAGCCAAGCAAAACAACTGCCTGATTGACTGCTACAGCGAAATTGAAAAAGGTTCCATCTTTACCCTCTACATTCCCCGCCATCTCCACTCCCCAGAGGATAAATCTTTGGAAAAAGAAGAAGTAGATCCCCCTACTGGAGATGAGACGGTTCTGGTTGTAGAAGACACCCAAGAGGTATTGTTTTTAGCCGAGAAAATGCTGCGTAACTTGGGCTATACAGTACTAACAGCGGATAATCCCAAGAAAGCCCTTGAAATAGTCGATTCCTATCAGGATGAAATTGATCTACTTCTTTCAGATATGATCATGCCGGAAATGAATGGTCTGGAATTGATGAAAAGAATCACCCCGATCCGTTCACGGATCAAGTACCTTTTCATGTCTGGCTATACAGCTGATATAATCGGACAAGACCACGATGATCACTCAAGTTATAGTTTTATTGAAAAACCCTTCAGTATCGAAAAACTTGCCTTTATGATTCGTGAAGCACTCGGTGATAATTGATACGCTCACTTTTCTGCTTTCCTCTAATCAACAGCTTAGGTTTATAAAACTTTAGGTATTTCGAACTATTATGATTTGCTATTTACAAAGTTTATAAACCTTTTTAGAGCAGTCTCACAATACCCACCAATTACATCAATACAACCTCAAGAAAAGTTATACTTCTTGACCTAAGTCAAAGAATTTATCATTTCACTGTGACACAATGTGGTATAATTAAAGTATTCTAGCCATTTCATCTTCTATGAATGGTGGGTAATACTCACGCTCCTCTTTCTGATACAGGGTGATAATATGATTCCTCGTTTGGATATCACGCTGCAAAACCCTTCAATAATGGCTGGGCCATTGCGCCGACTCCCAGAAGGGCAAGTGTGCTCACTAAGCCGTGCTCAGAAGGGAGTTCCACCGTTTCTTCGATTAGTCATAGCTTTCTCTACTCTTTTTATAAATATCAGCAACACAATTGAAACAAAGGAGAAGAAATGCCCATATTCGGATATTTGGCAATCCCCAACAAAGGTGCCATAAAAGAATTGCAGGCTGAGCTGAGAGCATTACCTCACTGCAAAGTCATTCCAGCAGACAACCGCGATGTCCTTGTCCTCGTTACGGACGCACCTGATGAGAGTGTGGACAAAAAACTTCAGAAACGTTTGCGTGCAATACCATCGCTCCAATCATTGAGCATGACATTTGGCCATGGTGATGAACAGCAATCTGAGAAAAATAAGGGGTAAACATGAAAGTCGATAGACGAGAATTCATAAGAATTGCAGCAGCAAGCAGCGCTATTGCCACAGCAGGATCATTATTTCCCGGTATTTCCTTTGCCGGATGGCCCGTCCAGCAGAACGGTTCAGGTATGATTACCTGGAAAAAATCGCCCTGTCGTTTCTGCGGTACGGGCTGCGGGGTCTTGGTCGGGGTTACAGATGGGCGTGCTGTGGCTGTGAAGGGCGATCCAAACTGTAGTGTTAACAAGGGCCTATGTTGCGTCAAAGGTTACCACTCGGTACAGGCACTTTACGGCAAGGACCGAATCACCACAGCGCAGGTTCGCCGCGATGGCAAGATGGTTACAGTGCCCATTGAAGAGGCACTTGATATCATTGCCGATAAAATGAAAGAAACCATCAAGAACCATGGCAAGGATGCGGTTGCCATGTATGGTTCAGGCCAATGGACCATCCCCGATGGCTACGTTGCCTCCAAATTGTTTAAAGGCTGCATCGGCACCAATAATGTTGAAGCCAATGCCAGGCTGTGTATGGCGAGTGCGGTAACCGGGTTTATTACAAGCTTTGGTCTTGATGAACCCATGGGGTGTTATGAAGACATCGATCATGCCAATGTTTTTGTAACCTGGGGTAATAACATGGCAGAAATGCATCCGGTACTTTTTTCCCGCATGCTGGCGAGCCGCAAACGCAAAAAAGATGTGATCATCATCGATTTTGCCACCCGTACCACCCGCACCAGTCAAGCATCAGATAAATCCATCCTGTTCAAGCCGCAGACCGATCTGGCCGTAGCCAATGCAATTTGCTATGAGATTATTAAAAATGGCTGGGTAAATAATGATTTTTTGAGCAAGCATGTCTCCTTCCACAAAGGTAAGACTAATATCGGCTATGGCACAGAGGATAATTTCAAATTCAAGGATAAAGCCGAGTCGATTTCCCTCGAGGAATTCGAAACCTTCCTGGAAGACTACACCCCCGAAAAGGTTGAGAAGTACTCCGGCGTTTCTGCCAGGGATATCAAGTATCTTGCTTCACTATACGGTGATCCGAATAAAAAAGTAATGTCCTTCTGGTGCATGGGAATGAACCAGCATACCCGTGGTACCTGGATAAATAACCTGGTGTACAACATCCATCTGCTGGTGGGGAAAATCTCCACACCGGGCAACAGCCCTTTCTCCCTCACCGGACAACCAAGCGCCTGCGGCACCGTGCGAGAGGTTGGAACCCTCACTCACAAACTCCCGAAGGGAGTGGTTATGAATGAGAAGAGCCGGAAAATGGCAGAGGAAATCTGGCAGTTGCCCGCTGGTTCTATTGATCCCAAACCCACCTATCATACTGTTGAGATGTTTCGCGCCTTAGACCGCGGGGATATTCGCTTTATGTGGATTCAGGTCACCAACCCCATGGTGACCATGCCGAAGCTCAGACGTTATCGAGACGGAGCCTTAAAGGATGACCGCTTCATTGTGGTTTCAGATGTTTACCCAACCCCGACAACCGATGTTGCAGATGTTATTCTGCCTGCAGCGATGTGGATTGAACAGGAGGGAATGTATGGTAACTCCGAGCGTCGAACCCAGCATTTTGAGCAGATTCTCCAACCACCCGGTGAAGCTATGTCGGATACCTGGCAAATCATAGAAATTGCCAGAAAATTGGGATATGAAAAGCAGTTCCCCTGGTCCAAGGAGGACTATATTGAAAACATCTGGAAGGAATATCGACGCTTCCACGCTGGTCCAAAGCATGAGATGGCGCCATACTCCGTGCTGAAAAAACGCTCGGGTGTACAATGGCCGTTTGTCAATGGCAAAGAAACCCGCTGGCGCTTCAATGCCAAGCATGACCCTGCCTGCACCTCCGGTGAAGAATTTCACTTTTATGGGAAAAAGGACAACCGCGCCTGGATTTGGGCAAGACCCTATGAACCGGCAGCAGAGTCGCCAGATACCGAATACACATTCTGGTTGAACACTGGCCGGGTAATCGAGCACTGGCATACCGGATCAATGACCAGGCGTGTTCCTGTGCTCCATAACGCAGTACCGGCAGCCTATGTCGAACTCAATCCGGATGATGCTGCAGATTTGGGTATTGTCAGCGGTGAGATGGTAAAAATCACCTCTAGACGAGGAGCCATAACCCTGCCAGCTTCAATCCGGGGCAGGGGTGTACCTCCGCGAGGGCAGGTTTTCGTCCCCTTCTTTGATGAGGCGTATCTTATCAATGAGGTTACCCTCGATGCATTTTGTCCTATTTCAAAGCAGCCGGACTATAAAAAATGTGCGGTAAAAGTGGAGAAAGCATGATGCGAATATTACAGATAATCCAGAGCAAATCAGCCTCTGTATTGACCGCTGCAATTTTCTGTGCACTATCTATTCTCCTCGTCGCGGAACAATCCTGGGCCGCAGATGTGGATTTTGACAATCAGGGACAGAAAATATTCCACACCTACGATGCAACCCCTGAAGGGTATATGGCGGCAGATTCGGGAGATCGCAACCTGGCAAACTATTATGAGCTGCGCCAGTATCCGGGGTCACCGCCGGTGATCCCGCATCCGGTTGAACCATCCTTCAGCGACAATGCCCCCGACTGTCTTTCATGCCATCAAAAAGGCGGCTTCAGTCCTGTGCACGGAAAATTTATCCCGGTGACACCTCATCCGGAAGAAGAATCCTGCAGGCAATGTCATGTCCCTAAGGTCCAGGAAATGGCTAAATTCGTTGAACATGACTGGTTTTCAGTTGCGCCGCCGCGCCTTGGCGTATCTGCCATGGGTGGATCACCTCCTGTTATTCCCCATAGCCTGCAGCTCAGAGAAAATTGTATAAGCTGCCATACCGGACCGGGAGCAGTTGTGGAGATTCGGGTTGAGCATTCTGCCAGAGGAAATTGCCGGCAATGTCATGTACCTCTGGTCCAGACAGAACCTGTACAATATTTCAGCAGACCATAGCCTAAACAGGGATACTTATGAAAATCACAAGTATAGTTTGGCGATACCTCAAAAGATGTGAACGTACAGTTGTACCAATATCACTATTGCTATGGGCATCGTTGATTCTGGTTTGCACGTCAGCCATGGCATCTTCACCCTCTGTTTTGGGTACCGTGGAAAGTGCAGTAGAGCCCTATGATAACAGCAATATCGAGGCAGTACGACCGATTGCCGCAGAAACCGTGTTATCACGGGAAAGATACCAGGGCGGCACATTTAAAGTGCTTGCCCGCAAACAAAATATTGAGCGTTTCCGCTGCAGTTCCTGTCATACCGACAAACCTATCAACGTCAGATATGGCGCAGAATTAACCCATGGTGAAATCAAGCTTAATCATGGCTCAGCGGATGCTTTAAACTGCAACGACTGCCATAGCAGCGAGAAACTAGATTATTTGGAAGATAAAAAGGGAAACCTGATTGATTTTGATCACAGCTATCAATTGTGCGGCCAGTGTCATTTCCGTCAGAAAAGTGACTGGCTGGGAGGTGCACACGGCAAACGCGTGACCTACTGGACCGGTGAACGCGTCATCTTTAACTGTACATCATGTCACAATCCGCATTCTCCTCGTTTTGAAAAACGTTTCCCGGCTACCTATTCGCGGCCTGCTCCATGACCAGACAGGAAACGGTATAGGTAAAGTTAAAGAAAGGCAAAGGAAAATACAGTGAATAACAAAACCAGCCGTAGAAAATTTCTCAAAGGCCTCTCTATTGCAGCGGCAGCAGGCAGTGCTTCTCTGGTGACAGGCTGCCTGCCGACTGGAGATGAGGTTTCTTCTGAAATCATGCGTCTGAAATGGCAGGAGTTCTTTAAAAAGAATTACCGTCTGATGACCCAGGAAGAAAAGGATGCAACTGTATCGCGGCTCGAGCGTCTGGCCAAACTGCAGGATGATCTCGATATCCAGATGGGTACCGCTCCACCGCGGGAAAAAGTTCTCTACGGGTATGCTTTTAATATCACCCGCTGTGAGGGCTTCATGGAATGTGTCACCGCCTGTGTCAAGGAAAACAACCTCAACAGGAAGACCAATACTCAATATGTCAGGGTATTCGAGATGGAACCGGGACAGTTGGACCCGAGCACAGGTGAAGGTAAGTTCTATCATAAGGTTCCGGTTGAAAATAAATTCTATATGGCCACCCAATGTTTCCACTGTGAAAAAGCTCCATGTACCAAAGCCTGCCCAACCAAGGCCACCTGGAAAGAACCTGACGGCATTGTGGTTGTTGACTATGACTGGTGCATTGGCTGTAGATACTGTCAAGCAGCCTGCCCCTACTATGGCCGCAGATTTAATTGGGCCAAACCGGAAATTCCAAGAGATGAAATCAACACAACGCAGCACTATCTGGGCAACAGGATACGGCCAAAGGGAAAAATGGAAAAATGTACCTTCTGTATCCAACGAACCAGACAAGGAAAATTGCCAGCCTGTGCTGAAGCATGTCCCACCGGATCAAGGGTGTTTGGCAACCTCCTTGATCCAGACAGTGAAATCCGCTTTGTTCTCAAGCATAAAAAAGTATTCAGGATGAAAGAGGAATTGGGCACAGACCCAAAATTCTGGTATTTCATCGATTAATTTGAGGTCCACTATGGAATCGGCACGCAGCAAAAGTTTCACTACATTTGTCTATGATGTAATCCGCTGGAATCTCCAGGGCGGACTGGGACTGCAATTATATAGAATCCTGCTTGTTGCAGGGATGATCGTCGGACTCTATGCCTACTCGCATCAAGCCCAACATGGTCTTGTTGTTACCGGAATGAACGACATAGTCAGTTGGGGTTTTTATATATCCAATTTTACCTTTCTCGTTGGTGTAGCAGCAGCAGCCGTTATGCTGATCCTGCCGGCCTATGTGTTTCATGATCCCGATTTTCACCGGGTAGTCATTATTGGTGAAGGGGTTGCCGTTGGCGCGTTGGTGATGTGTCTCACTTTTATTCTGGTGGATCTTGGCGGCCCTCTCCAGGCCTGGCATTTGATACCAATAATCGGTATCTTTAACTGGCCATCTTCGATACTTGCCTGGGATGTGATTGTCCTCAACGGCTATCTCCTGCTCAATTTCCTGGTACCCATGTACATCCTCTACAATCACTATCGGGGACGTGAGGCGGACGAAAGAAAGTACCGCCCCTTTGTTTTTCTCTCTATATTCTGGGCGTTTTCCATCCATCTGGTTACCGCATTTCTCTATGAAGGACTTCCGGCCCGGCCGTTCTGGAATAACCCACTGATGGGACCACGCTTTCTTGCTTCAGCTTTCGCGGCAGGTCCGGCGCTTATTACTCTAGCTCTGGCCATCATTCATTATGTAACCACCTATAAGATTGAAAGAAGTGTTTTTAATAAGCTCAGGCTGATCATCGTTATTTCAGCAATCATCAATCTGATAATGCTGTTTTCGGAAATCTTCAAAGAATTCTACTTCCCCACCCATCACTCCATCTCGGCAGTATATCTCTATTTCGGTCTTGATGGACATAATGCACTGGTTCCATGGATCTGGACCTCAATCGGGGTTAACCTCTTCTCAACCATAGTGCTTGCCTTTAATCCGGGAAAAAACAATCCCTTGATCCTTTTGCCAGCCTCCGGTCTGCTCTTCATCGCCATCTGGATGGAGAAAGGCATTGGCCTAATTGTACCCGGCCTCATTCCTTCACCATTGGGCGAAGTTGTCGACTATCTGCCCACATGGGTCGAGTTGTGTGTTACGCTGGGAATTTTTTGCCTTGGCCTCACTGTGGTAACATTTCTCATTCGGGCAGCTCTCATAATTGAGGACAATTACGAGAAAAATTACAAAGGGGTTACTGTAGAAAAAAGCGAGTAAACTCAGAAGCTATAACGTTTGTAGTTTAACGTAGCTCGCATTATGCCTCACCAGCAATTGACCTCTATACTTTGAGAAAGAGAACGTCTTCAAGCATGACCTGCTTGCGAATATTACCTATCTCATTATTTTAGTGACTTAGAAATTCATTCGAAGTCTTCGCTTATCTCTTGTTTTTAAAGAATGAATTTCGTAAAGGAACGTATACCCCACAAGGGGGTATACGTTCCTTCACGAAATTCATTCTTAAAAAACAAGAGATAAGCGAAGACTTCGAATGAATTTC
>JAAUXX010004831.1_pt1 | contig 23079 bp, 24 predicted proteins | sample 7278111 | NCBI WGS metagenome assembly JAAUXX01 (sample SAMN14350116, study PRJNA611818) | marine sediment metagenome | isolation source: surface marine sediment (1.8m) | place: French Polynesia: Moorea | collected 2018-08
AACTCTTCTTTGCTTGGTAGTTTCACATGATTTTTATTGCCTCTTGACAAATTCCCGAATTCCTTAACTTGTGACCAATGTGGTGGAACATGGAAAGCTCGTAAATAATAAGTTGCTTTTGCCATATTGCAGATTATCAGCGATCGCGCTATGGGTAAAAATGCGATCTCGAAGAGATCTGCTTCGCAGACCGCGTAGCGCCAGGCTTCGCCAGATCGCGTTATTGTAAGATAAATCTGATTTTGCTATCTCCAGAAACTATGATTTAACTGTAGTAAAAAAAGATTTCAGTTTAATTACCCAAAGATGTTTATTATTTTATACAATTGCTTTTTTTCTTGATGTTTTAGATGGTTGAGATTTTTTAGTTTGTGTTAGGGGACGTAAATCTTCTGTAATACGGAATTTTTTGGTATTACTAGCTTTTAATAAAGTCAAAATACGTTGGCATGTTTTGTAACAACCAATAGTAGCTAATAGTTTTTGTTCTTCGTAAATACCCCAACGATGGTTGGCTAGTTCTTGGGAATAGTATTTCATCTTAATTTGTATGTAGAGAGGTATATTGAGTTGTATGTATATTAAGTTCTGTGATTACCTAATTTCACAACCGTAAAAACACGTAATTTCGTATTTTTTTTCTATTCTTCCGTATTTGAACTGAAATTATAACCTCTATAGTCTATATGTTTATACGAATTTTTTCTTAAGTGCTTTAGTTAACGAGATACCTAATACAGCTACTTATTTGGTCTTCCAGTTGCCAATGCTAAAATAGCTATAGCTTAATGCTTGTAAGCCTATTCTCGTCATGACTAATAGTTTGTCTGCGATCGATGCCAGTAACATCGCATCCCACCCTACAATTACGCCGTTAGAAAATGGGGATCGCCTTACTCTAACTGAGTTTGAACATCGCTATAGTGCGATGCCTCATCTGAAAAAAGCGGAGTTAATCGAAGGAATTGTTTATATGGCATCACCCCTGAGAATAAGACAACATGGCAATCCCCATGCTCGTATTATCACTTGGTTAGGAGCTTATTGGTCGGCTACCCCTGGAATTGAATTAGGGGATAATTGTACAGTGCGTCTTGATGCCGACAATGAACCGCAACCCGATGCATTGCTGAGAATTGAAACGGAAGGACAATCAACCATTAGTGAAGATGGCTATGACGCAAGATAAGTAATAAGTATGATTTTTCGCGTAATGTCTCGCTAAAAACGCGATCGCTAAATTTCATCTTAACAAATAGGGTACTTGTGTCTTTTAAGACAATAACTGTACTAAACTGGCATTTTTCCTGGTTGATAGGATTGAATTGCTTTCATATACTGCGCTCTTTCAAAGGCACTTTCGTCAGGGCAATTAATTTGGCTCATGCTACCCTGCATTTGTTTAACTGACTCATATTCACATTCTTCCATCCACTGGCGCATTCCTTCCTCAATCACTTGAATATGTTCAATACCATGACGTAACAATACGCTTACCAAAAGAGTGACATTCGCTCCAGCCATTAACATTTTGAGTACATCCTGCGGTTTATGAATCCCACTAGTTGCTGCTAAATCAACATTAAGGCGTCCATAGAGAATCGCAATCCAACGCATCGGTAACCGCATGGCTTGGGGAGTACTTAACAATACATTGGGTTCAACTTCCAAAGCTTCGATGTTTATATCAGGTTGATAAAAGCGATTAAACAATACCAGTCCATCTGCTCCTGCTTCGGTTAACTGTTTCGCCATATTGGCCATATTGCTAAAGTAGGGACTGAGCTTGATGGCTACGGGAATAGTTACTACTGATTTAACTGAGCGAAGAATCTCGATGTAATTTGCCTCGACTTGGCTTGCTGTCAGATCAAAATCTGTTGGGACGTAATAGATATTTAATTCCAAGGCATCCGCCCCTGCTTGTTCGATTTGCCGAGCATAATCAGTCCAACCGCCCAAAGTTGAACCATTGAGACTAGCGATGATCGGAATGTTGACCATTTCTTTCGCTTTGCGAATCTGATTCAGATAGTCTTCGGGACCAGTGTGAAAAAGGTCTGGTTCTGGAAAGTAGCTTAGAGCTTCAGCAAAGCTATGGGTTCCATATTCTAGATGATGGTGTAATTCATATTGCTCTTGAGTTAGCTGTTCTTCAAATACCGAATGTAAAACAACCGCCGCCGCTCCCGCATCTAGCATAAGTTTAATATTATTGATATCTTCGCTCAGTGGTGCAGCAGCACCCACGATTAATGGCGATCGCAATTGTAATCCTAAATAGCTAGTAGTTAAATCCATAATTCCTTAATTCCGATAATTATTTTCCAATCTCGTAGGGTGGGCAAAGTTAATGTACAAGCAGTTTATTAAGTTAAACTCAGATCTTGCCCACCTACTTTTACTCTTCTGCTTGACCATTGTCAGGTTTATTTGCCAGATATTCATACATTCGCCAGTTATTTTCATATCTCGTAAGGTGGGCAAAGTTAATGTACAAGTATTTTATTAAGTTAAAATCGAGAATTGCCCACCCTACTTTTACTCGTCTGCTTTGCCATTGTTAGGTTTGTTTGCAAGATATTCATACATTTGCCAGCGAGTATTGACGTCATCTTGAGCTTCTTTGAGTAGTCGTTTGGCATCATCGGGTTTACTCTTAGTGAGCATTTTAAAGCGATTTTCAGCGTACATAGACTGGCTAACTTGCTTTTTAGGCGATCGCGAATCTAATTGGAGAGGATTTTTGCCTGCTTGTTTCAACTGGGGATTATAGCGATAGAGTAGCCAGCGACCGCTCTCAACTAGCTCTTTCTGATGACTCATAGCGGTGGTCATGTTAATGCCATGAGCAATGCAATGACTATAGGCAATGATCAAAGAAGGACCATCATAAGCTTCTGCTTCGATAAATGCTCTCAAGGTATGCTCATCTCTAGCTCCCATAGCGACACTCGCGACATAAACATTGCCATAGGTCATCGCAATTAAACCCAAGTCTTTTTTGGGTGCTGGTTTGCCTCCCGCAGCAAATTTAGCAACCGCAGCTCTCGGAGTTGCTTTAGAGGATTGCCCTCCAGTGTTGGAATAGACCTCCGTATCCATGACTAAAATATTGACGTTGCGACCACTAGCAATCACGTGATCTAGTCCGCCAAAACCAATATCATAAGCCCAACCATCACCACCAATGATCCAAACACTTTTTTTCACTAGATAGTCTGCCAGACTCAAGAGTTGTTTTATTGTGGTAGTTAGTGGATAGTCGTTAGTGGTTAGTAGGGTTTGGAGTTTATTTTTTAATTGTGCTACGCGATCGCGTTGTTCATAAATATCTGCTTCGGTTTTTTGGTCGGCAGTTAAGATACTGCTAGCTAATTCTGCTCCTACTTCGTTAGCTAAAGATTTGAGTAACTCAGCGGCAAACTGACTATGTTTATCGATCGCGATCCGAAATCCCAACCCAAATTCGGCATTATCTTCAAACAAACTATTAGACCATGCTGGACCCCGTCCCTCAGCGTTTTGCGCCCAGGGAGTAGTCGGCAAGTTACCGCCATAGATTGAAGAACAACCAGTGGCATTAGCCACTACAGCGCGATCGCCAAATAACTGGGTCATCAATTTAATGTAAGGTGTTTCTCCACAACCAGCACAAGCACCAGAGAATTCAAAGAGTGGTTCTTGCAGTTGTTGTTGCCGAATTTGATTTAGTTTGAGTTGACGGCGATCGGGATTGGGTAAATTAAGGAAAAAATCCCAATTGTCTCTTTCCTGTTCCCGCAGGGGTAATTGTTCCTCCATGTTGATTGCTTTAAGCGAAGGCTGAGATTTATTTTTCGCCGGACAAATATCGACACAAATGCCACAACCCGTACAATCTTCTGGTGCAACTTGAATGGTGAATTTTTGACCGACAAAGTCTTTATCTCTTACCTCAGTGGACTTAAAGCTAGCGGGGGCATTGTCTAATTGAGCTGGTTCGTAGGCTTTCCCCCGAATCACTCCGTGAGGGCAAACCATGACGCATTTGCCACATTGAACGCAGACATCGGGGTCCCAAACGGGAATAAATTGAGCAATGTTACGTTTTTCCCATTGAGAAGTACCTGTGGGATAAGTCCCATCGCAGGGTAAAGCACTGACAGGAAGTTGATCCCCTTCTCGGCTGACCATTTTGCCCAGTACTTGACGCACAAATTCGGGAGCAGTATCGGGAATCGCTGCTTGCTGATGAATCTGGCTCGTAACTTGGGTAGGTACGCTCACTTCAAAGAGATTATCCAGAGTATTGTCTACCGCTTGGAGGTTCATCTGGACAATTTTTTCCCCTTTCTTACCATAGGTCTTTTTAATCGCCTTTTTAATCTGCGCGATCGCTTCTTCTTGGGATAAAACTCCGGCTAGCGCAAAGAAGCAAGTCTGCATCACGGTATTGATCCTGCCCCCCATACCACTGTCGCGAGCCACTTTATTGGCATTGATCACATAAAATTTGAGTTTTTTACGGACAATTTGTTCCTGAATTTCTATCGGTAGCTGTGACCAAACTTCATTAACCTCGTAGGGACTATTGAGGAGAAAAGTCGCACCAGGGACAGCAGCTTTGAGGACATCGAGTTTTTCTAGGAAATTCCATTGATGACAACCGACAAAATTTGCCCGATCTATGAGATAGGTGGAACGAATCAGCTGATTGCCAAACCGCAGGTGGGAAACAGTAACCGCACCAGATTTTTTCGAGTCGTAAACGAAGTAGCCTTGAGCGTAATTATCGGTTTCTTCCCCAATAATCTTGATCGAATTTTTATTTGCTCCGACCGTACCATCAGAACCTAAGCCATAGAACATGGCTCTGACTACTTTATCGGGTTCAGTGGAAAATTCGGGATCGTAGTCTAGAGAAGTATGGCTCAGGTCATCTTTAATCCCGACAGTAAAGTGATTTTTGGGCTGATCTTGTTGTAAATTCTCAAAAATGCCCTTAATCATCGCCGGATTAAATTCTTTCGAGGAAAGACCATACCTGCCACCAACAATCTTCGGTAGAGGTAAAATCTCTTCCCCTGCTCCCCCTGCCTCCGAAGCTCCCCCTGCTCCCGAAGCCTGCCAGGATTCACAAATTGCTGTAACCACGTCAAGATAAAGGGGTTCACCACTAGAGCCTGGTTCTTTAGTACGATCTAATACTGCAATTTTCTGAACTGTTGGCGGTAATGCGGCAACTAAACTCTGAGCATCAAAAGGACGATATAACCTAACTTTAAGTACACCGACTTTTTCCCCTTGTTGATTGAGATAATCGACAGTTTCGTGGACAGCTTCACATCCTGAACCCATTAGCACAATTACTCTTTCAGCATCGGCAGCACCGTGATATTCATATAAACGATAATGCCTTCCTGTCAGTTCGCCAAATTGATCCATTAACTGGTGAACAATTTCCGAACAAGCGTCATAATAAGGGTTAACACTTTCGCGGGCTTGGAAGTAAACATCAGGGTTTTGGGCTGTTCCCCGCAACACAGGACGATCTGGAGTCAAGCCTCTAGCGCGATGAGCTAAAACTAAATCGTCATCAATTAGCGATCGCAGAACATTATCTTCTAACAATTCAATCTTCTGAATTTCGTGGGAGGTACGAAAACCATCAAAAAAATGAATAAAGGGAACTCTTGTTTGTAACGTAGCTGCTTGGGCAATCAGGGCAAAGTCATGGGCTTCTTGTACTGAAGCCGAACAAAGCAGGGCAAACCCTGTAGCGCGAGCTGCCATAACATCACTATGATCCCCAAAAATGGAAAGAGCTTGGGCTGCTAGAGAGCGAGCCGCCACGTGAATCACCGCTGAGGTCAGTTCTCCCGCAATTTTATACAAATTGGGAATCATCAATAGTAAACCCTGAGAAGCAGTAAAGGTAGTAGTCACAGAGCCAGCTTGCAATGCTCCGTGTACCGCTCCTGCTGCTCCACCTTCTGATTGCATCTCCACAACACTGGGTACTGTCCCCCAAAGATTAGTTATTCCCTGGGATGACCAAGCATCTGCCCATTCTCCCATCGGTGAGGCGGGGGTAATTGGGTAGATTGCGATCGCCTCGTTTAGCTTATAAGCCACTCTAGCGACTGCCTCATTTGCATCTAGGGTAGCAACGGTTTTTGTCATGATTGTTAGACCTTTAATTGTGTTTTTTACAAGTGGCGTAAATGTTGCTTTATGGTTTAGGCTAATGATTTATAAAGTTAGTATTTTTTGGAAAAAAACTTGAGCTAAAATTGCTTAACTTTAACAACTTTTATGTTGTTTTTCTTGCATAGTAATAATGAAATTTGTTGTTTTCGTTACTTTTTAATTTCCTCTAACTGTTAGTGGTAATTATTTATTGTTTATATCTATATGATCTAACAAATAGCGTCACCTATCTCATCTCGTTTAGCATTTTTTAACTTTACTTAGCCAAATAATATGTTCATTATTGTTATGCAAAAAAAATAAACCTATCTAAGAGTCTAGGTTTATAGATAAATAGCTGAGTACAGTTAAATAGGAAATGTTGAGGATCACCAACTATCTTTTTTGAGGACTTAAGCTTAAAGTTCCTAGTATGGAAGAACTATCAACTCTAGAAAGCTATTATACTAAATCCTGTTGGTAGAAGTAACATATTTTAGACTCGAAAAAAAATCTCCGTGTCCCCGCGTCTCCCCGTCTCCGAGTCAACCTCAAAAATATACTTTAGGAATCGGATTTAGTATTAGGCGAGTCTGAAGGCTTATGCGAGAATATAGACCATAGTGCAGTCATGATTGTTATGAATTCAAATAACCTAGGTATTTAATCAGAGGCACTGCTAACTAGAAGTATCAAGTAGAGCTATGAGTTGACTACTCGCGGCAACTGCCACTGCCCTAGGGAAGTGATTTGAGCACATCACTAAAAAATTCAGATAACATAACTTTCCAAAGTTCCTGCAAAAGAGGTATACAAACTATCAAAAAAATTAATCCAAGTAACCATTGAAATATTGCAAGCTGATCTTTCAATGTTTTGATTTTCTCCTTAGCATCGAGTTAATCACTACAAATATTAAAAACTCGCGTTCCAGAATTCAATCAATATAATATAATCTCCCATTTATCACTTTTGTTGGGTTTTACTCCGTGCAACCCAACCTACTTAAAACTAACCAATACCTATCGTTCTAGTACAATTTCGACAAAAACCCAGAACTTTGCTTCCTTCAAGACGCAATTTAAATCACTCCTCATAATCACCCGAAAGGGTCAACTACTTTTAATCCTTCCACCCAGTCAAAATCTTTAACATTACGTGTTACCAAAGTTTGACGATACTCAAGGGCAGTAGCGACAATAATGACATCACCCAATGACATCTTTCTTTGCTGACGTATTTCAATAGCGATACTGATAATAGCATCAGTCACAGGTAATACTGAAACTATATTAAACAACCGCTGTAAATAATATCTCTCATCATTTGACAATTTGTGATATCCTAAAGTCTCCACACAACTAATTGCAGAACAAAAGGCTTTACGATTATTCACAAACTGTTGTAACTTCTGATACTCAGGTCGAAATGAATAAATGATGATATTACTATCCAATAACATTAATTTTCTCTTCCTGGTAAAGGGCGATCTGCACGTATTTCACGCTGCCACAAAACTGGTTCTTTAATATTAGCAAACAAGCCTTTATTTGACGCCTCTTCCATCAACTGGGCAAGCTTTGTACCATTCGGTTCACTGTCTTTAGTTTTAAACTCTCTACTTGGTTGTTTAGCTTTAAGAAATCGTACAAAATCCAACGCTTCTTCCTGCATTTCAGGTGGTAAGCTGTCGATATCTTCAAGAATTTCTTGCTTTATCTTATTCACGATGTTTATTTACTTTCTTTGATTTTTATTATTCACTATCAGTTGCCACAAACGCATTCTATAATCTAACATACATAATTTTGTTATTTTCTCCTCAGCACGATCGCTGGTCTGTAGCTTGGGTAGCGCGAAACCCAACATCATAAAACCTTTTTAACAATGGAAGTGGCAATATTAAAGCTATTCGTATTTAACTGCTATTGCTCGACTACTGGGAATAATCACTAAATCCATTCTACTTCTATCGGATTCAGCTCATTTTTACTCGGATTCCTTAATTGAATTTTGCTAAAAACCAATCTCATGACTATATCTCCTGGTTAACAATAAACCTCTCTCCGTATTTTAAAAGAAGTGATAGACCCTACCAAAACAGGTATTTTGAGCTTTGCAATCGCAACAGTTAGCGCTCATATTACAATTTTACTCTGATATTTTCACTCTGCGATCGCATTTTCGTATCTCAATCGATTACGAAACGCAATTGTTTATCTTCTCTTAAAATTCATAATCAGAAGGAGAATTGCTGGTGATCTATGGACATTTTCTGATTCTTATCATAATTTTAAAAAAACTCTGAGGAAATTGCGGTTTAGCTCTCTGAGTGAATCGAGTTATTGTAATAACCGAACAGGAAAGATCAGATAACCTATAAATTTTAATTATGTGGTATTTAACTATAGCTAGTACGGTATTTCTTTTTTGGTTTGGATTATTCCTCGCTGATACTTCTACTCCCAAAAATCATGTAGATTCATGGCTTGTTTTGTTGATTGCACCTTGGTTTTGGCCTATAGTTGTTCCGTTATCTATTTTGGAACTTTTAGGGAAAGCTTCTAATAAGAAACAAGAGCTAAGACAAGATTCTATTTAAATTTTGATGAGTCACCTTTATAGGTTTGATTATCCTTGAAAATGGGACAAATTGGTAATGATCGGGCTTGTCCCATTGAAAGATATTATTCTACTTGATGAGAGAAGGGGGAGTAAGCGCGTGAGTCGTGATTAAATTGTTGACTCACTCCATAAATTGCAGATAATAAAATCCAACCTATAGTATTGATTCTTAAGTCAAAAATTGTGACATCTGAGAGATTAAATAAAATACAACAGACAAAAGCTACGATATAAGAAAATAGCATTAAGTGATCGCGATCGCTTAATAATCTAGAGCTATTTTGATTACTATGGCGCAATAGTAAAATAGCTTGTGCCAAGATATAACCAACTATTAAACAGAATAATAAACTGGCAATAATTCCGATTTCCATTCCCAACATCAGGAATAAATTATGGGGATGTCCAAACCAAAAATTAGTAGCTTCTAAGTATAACGGGGTATAATTTCTGAGTCCCCAACCAATAAGAGGATTTTCTTGAATTTTTGACCAACAAAATTGCCATTGAGTAATGCGTAATGTCTCTAATGGGCGATCGGAATACATATTATCTGATAGTCTATTCCAAATAAATATAGGGACAATTTTTCGGAACCATTCTTGGCCCCAGAAAGAGCCAAAGGAAGCCCAGGAAATAGCTATTACTATTGCAGTAACTCCCCATACTAGCCAATACCAACCTAGATAAATAACAAATGCCATAAATCCTAATAAGGTAATTCCCCAAGCATTACGAGAACTTGCTAATCCTAAACCAACAGTATCGGCAAATAGAATAATACTCAGAAATAATAATAACCAACTTCGTTTTTTAAGAACAGAATTTTGCCAGATATCTAACCATAAACCTAAACCCAAAATAAACGCGATCTCTAAATATATGGCAAGAAAATTTGCATAAATAAATACTGATGACATTCTCCCAGAAGGTACCCCTTGAGATATTAATTCCCATCCTAAGATAGTTTTAATTAATGCAGGACTATTCCAGTTTAAATATAATTGCCCTAACCCTAAAATTACTACAGGTAAAGAAGGAATCACCAACAGCCAAGAGATTATTCGCAGTTGCTTGGGATGACGGATTACAATATTTAGACTACAAAATAAAGCGAAAAAAGGTAAAAAGTTTGCTAAACCCAAAAAAGCTTCTGATGGTTGATAAGCTAAAAAGGAATTAACGATTAACCAAATACTTAATAGTCCTAAACATTTATTAATTGGATTATTAATTATCCTGGAGAAATGGCTAATTCCAATCCTAATTAAAATCCATACTAATCCTAACTCTCCTAAAGCAGGAAACAACGGTAACAGAAAAATACTAGCCTGCAAAATAAGAATTGTTGGCATATTGATTAACTACAGGTTAACTCTTTATACATAGATAGATACGGATCAACGCAGATGGTTTTAATCGTGATTTCCGATCTGCGATCGCTTATTCTATAACATTATGCTATTATATAGTAGGGTTTGTTTGTCTTATAAATAAATAGCTCAATAATTGCTTAAAAAGTGTTTTAATATTAATTATTATAGAGAAGTTTACTAAACCAACACCGCTCATGAATTTATTTCCTACTATAAATCATGAATCTATAGAGAATAAAGCTCATGAAAGTGAACTATTTTTAGACATTTTCAATTCCATAAAATTAGACTTAGAAGATATTTATTCAAAAAGATCTATAGATAGTAATCTTATTCAGAAAGCTAGAGAGATTCAATGTGAAATCGACAGGATAGAAAAAGAGGTTAAAAAAATAAGTGACGAAAATAGTGATCCATACTATAAAAGTGGTTATGAACAGTTAGCTTTTGAAAAAATTATTAATAAAGTTAACGATCTTATTGATGAAGCAAGACCTGAAAATAAAGCAGTTTTAACCTATATTGTCAATAAAATAGACTTATACTTTAGGCGTATATTTGATTATCGCACAAGAATCAAGCCATTTATAAATGCTTGTGAAAACCTAACCTTTAAAGAAAAAAATCACCAAAAATCTTATCGAACAGAATTAAAGTATTTACTTGACAATCTAAGAGTAATCTCCAGTTCAATACAAGAAGATGTAGACATTCTTCCTCGGGATTTACTTGAATTAGTTTACAATTATGCAAAATCACTTTTAAGGGTTAATTTATTAATTAGTGACCATAGTAAAAAGACAAAAGAGTATAGTCAAGATATTAAATCATACTCATATCTAATCATAAATTTACTTCAAGAACATTTTTTGAGCCTAAAAAGTGATCTAGATTCATTTATGAGTATTCTTGAGATATTTAACATTAATAAAAAAGGAAAAACTAATGATACTATTCACATATTTCAAGGAATAGAGTGGACAGAATATATACAACTTTTAGAAAGGATTGGAGATGTGTCTTGGTGTAGAATCTCTTATTTAGATGGAGTCTTAGAATTAATGTGTCCTGGAAAAAGGCATGAAAATATTAATAGAAACATAGATTTACTTATTATTGCCTACTGTGACTATAAAGAAATAGATTATATAGTTATGGGTTCTACAACATATAAAACAGAGATTTCAAAATCAGGAAAAGAACCAGATTCAAGTTATATGTTCGGAGAGCCTAAAGAAGTTGCAGATTTAGCTATTGAAATCAATTTTTCTAGTGGGAATATTGAAGACTTAGAAAAATTTAAAAACCTAAACATCAAAGAGGTATGGATATGGAATAAAAACGATGATTTGAAAATGTATTACTTAGAAAACTCCGAATATAAAATAATAAATTTAAGTATTTTTGTAGAAGGAATTAAACCAGAAATAATAAAAAAATATGTATTGTTAATGAATAAGAATGAATCTAAAACAAGGATATATAAGAAAAGATTTATTTCTGAAGTAACTTCAAATACTCCCGAATCTTCTTCCTAATCGCACCATTCGCATTAGCTTTTAGTTTCAAATCTTCTGCTAACACTTTTATATTTGATTCTCCGAATCAGAATTATTCCTCATAATTAAATTTTGATATAGAGAAACAATTTTTGCGATTACTTCCTCAATAGTCAAACCATCAGTAATTACTTTGATCGCATCATCAGCTTTCTTTAACGGCGCGATCGCTCTGTTACTATCTCGATCATCCCTAGCTTGAATATCCTGTTGCAGTTGTTGTAAGTCTATATTTTCTTGACCTTGATTTTTTAAGTCGATACTTCTTCTTCTTGCTCTTTCTTCAACAGAAGCAGTCAAAAATATTTTTAAATCCGCATCAGGATAAACATTAGTGCCAATATCTCGACCTTCAGCAATTACACCGCCTTGTTCTCCATAAAGCTGTTGAGCTTTAACCAACTCTTGGCGTACCGCCGCTTGGGCTGCGATCGCAGAAACCTGAGCTGTAACTTCAGGCGTACGGATTTCTTTGGTTACTTCTCGTTGGTTAATATAAACCCCAATGGTCATCTCAGGGGAATCTGTGGGGATTAAATCTATTTTGACATCTTTGATTAAAGTAGCGATCGCTTTTTCATCATCGATAGCAATCCCAGAATCCATAACCAGCCAAGTAACAGCGCGATACATTGCTCCTGTATCGAGATAGAGTAGTCCTAATTGTTCGGCGACGCGACGGGTTACGGTAGATTTTCCTGCTCCTGCGGGACCATCAATGGCTATAATAGGCTGGCGCAATATTATATTGTCGATTAAACGAGTATTTCCTAGATAAGCTGCGATCGCTAGTAGTCCTCTCGTTGCTACTTTATCTAAAGACTCTAAAGTTACAGGATCTACTAATTCAAGATATTGCATTCTAACTTCGCTTACCGTTGCTAAGTGATCTTGAGCGATTTTGATTAAACTATCTGCTTGAGTTTCACCCTCAAAAAATGTCTGTGCTACTTGCTTGAGACTGCGGTAAAGTATGGTTGCTTGAGATTTTTCTTTTGTTGATAAATATTGGTTGCGGGAACTCAAAGCCAGTCCCGATGCTTCACGAATAATCGGACAACCAATAATCTCGACAGGTAAATTTAAATCTGTGACTAAACGACGAATGATCGCTAATTGTTGGGCATCTTTTTGTCCGAAATAGGCGCGATCGGGTTGTACGATATTCAATAGTTTAGTAACTATAGTGGCAACTCCCGTAAAATGTCCAGGTCGATATCTACCACATAACCCAGATGTCATTACTTGAGGAGGAACTACCTTAGTAATTTGCTCTTGAGTCGCAGTATCTCCCGTAACGCCAATTTCTTTAGGAGTAGGGGTAAAGATGATATCGACTCCTAATTCTTCACAGAGACGAGCATCTTTAGCTAATTGGCGAGGATAGCGAGCGAGATCTTCTGTGGGGGTAAATTGTAAAGGATTGACAAAAATACTTACAACAGTGCGATCACATTCTTGAACAGCTCGTTTAATTAGACTAACATGACCTTGGTGCAATGCCCCCATAGTTGGCACAAGACCAATTTGGAATCTAGATTTGTCATACCTGAGAGAAGTTTTTAATTCAGCGATCGTGGTAATAATTAACACTCTGAGCAATATTTATTTTCTGAAACTTAACATTTAGGATAAGGGAAAACGGTTCTTTTTTCAGATACTGTTGGCTAATTATAAATTTTTACCTCAACCGAGAATCCCATGTGGAAATATCAAGTTAAAAATCTTGACTCTAATCGTATTCAAAAATTTTCTATCTTCTCCCACAATCAACAGCTTACCTATGCAGAAGTCATAGAATTGTGGGAACAGGATCGCAAGTTTCGCTCATTTTTTAGCTCTTTACTCACTGAAACTTCATTTACCGCCTATTTTTGGGAAACACCGCCTATTAATACTTCTACAGTCGATCGAGATTTTGAGTTTATCCTCATAGATAGTCCCCAACTTGCCAGAGTAAAACCAGATCAAAATTCTTTTAGACAATATTTTGCCTCGACTCCTCCAGATCGAGAAGTAATTACATTTTCTAATCTGGGAAAAGATGCTGTACTAGTTGTACCCTGTCCCTTAGCAGAAAGTACAGCCTATCCCCATCTTGCTTCTTTTGTCCGCAAAGCACCCCAATCTCAGCAGCATAAATTATGGCAAACTGCGGGAAAAACTATTAAACAGAGACTTAACGACCAGCCTATGTGGGTTAGCACATCAGGTTTAGGAGTCTATTGGCTGCATCTGAGATTAGATTCTTATCCCAAGTATTATAATTTTCAACCTTATAAATACTATGCAACATAAATTACCTAGAGTTGTATAGGTGCTAGGTTTTAGAGGTTAGGGTTTAGGGGTTTAACAGCAAAATTATTTTATGTCACAACCAGAACAATCTATTAATTTTCTTAAAATTAATAGTCTTCGTCGTCTTTCTCAGTTACTCGATAACGCCATTGGGATACCTGGAACAAAATATAGGATGGGACTAGATCCTATTTTAGGATTAATTCCAGGAGGAGGAGATACAGTAGCAGGCGCATTAGGTGCTTACATCATCATTGAAGCTGCCAGAATGGGAATACCCCGCAAAGTCTTATGGAAAATGGTAGGCAATATATTATTTGATTCAGTGGCAGGAACTGTACCAGTTTTAGGGGATCTTTTTGATGTTGCCTGGAAAGCAAATGTCAGAAATATGACGTTACTTGAAAATCATTTGCCTGTGAATCAACAAGAGCAAAATAAAAAGAATGATTTAATATTTTTGATTGGACTTGCAGTACTGCTATTAATTATCGTAGTTGGATTTGCTGCTTTGACTTTTGTGATAATTCGTTGGCTTTGGAGCCTTATAAGTATCTAGGTAAAATTGTTTACGCATTTTCCTAAAACCTAAAATCTAGTATCTGGATTGAAGCCCCCTTCCCGCGCTCGTCAATTTATTGTCTACAGCTACTTAGGGGTTATCTCAGGAAAAATTAACTGCATAATGGCAACATCTAACCATTGTCCTTGGTAATAGCCAATTTCTTTTTGAATACCGACTATTTCAAAGCCAAATCGTTGATGAAATTTAATACTCTGGGGATTAGTTACGAGAATTTTCGCTACTACATGGTGATAACCAAAGGCTTTTACCTTCTCTAATAAAGCATTTTGTAAAGAGTGACCATAGCCTTTACCAGTTGAGGCGAAGCTGAGGTAAATTGAAGTCTCGCAACATACCAGATATCCAGGACGATCACTGTAACGTTTAATAATTCCCCAGCCAATAACTTGATTTTCTTTTTGAGCTACTAAAATAGTTTCTCGATGATTAAACTTCTTAACTATGGCTGCGATGTCATCGGAAGAATAGGCATGATGATCCATCGTAACGCCTCCTAGGGCGATCGCCTCATTATAAATATCTGCGATCGCTTGAAAGTCGGTTTTTAAATAGGTTCTAATTTGCATCCAGAGAAAAGGAAACTTATTGCCAACAGAACCAAGAGTATATTCAATAAACAACTTTAGCCATGTTCATTCTTAAAAAATTTCTCATCTCAACGATCACACTATCGTTGGCGGAATGCGATCGCTTTTTGTATTGGCGATCGCGGTAGGTTGGTTTAAGACGAAACTGTATCTATAAGATCGATGATTGCGCTAAACAAACTCGATTGAGTTAAGGTTAAAGCTAAGAGAAAAAGAAACAAGAAAAATTTCTCACGGTTCCTGTTCCCAATTCCTAAATTAATAGTACATATGGAATCACTAATTTTACATCATATTGAAATTACTCCTGGCATTTGTGGAGGAAAACCTCGTATTGCTGGGCACAGAATCAAAGTTCAAGATATTGTAATTTGGCATGAAAGAATGGGAATGTCACCAGATGAAATTATCTATCACCATCCTAGTATTAGCCTAGCAGACGTTTATGCAGCTTTAACTTATTACCATGACCATCGAGAAGAAATCAGACAACAAATTGAAGAAGGAGAGGCTTTTGCTAAAAAATTACAAGGCAATAAACGATCTATAATTCAAAAAATCTTAAAGGGGGAAAATGCCCAATAAGATTAAATTTCATCTTGATGAAAATGTCAGTAATGCGATTTCAAACGGCTTGAGAATGCGAGGAATTGATGTCAACAACGTCAGTCAATTGGAAAAATTATTAGTGATTTAATCTTAATTTGGGAATGTTTAGAACCTGAATATATGTACAACAATATTGAATTTTTATAGCTTATTTATTTAGGTTTTTTAGGGGTTTAAGTTGGGAGCTAAGGAATGCGATCGCTTTTTGTATTGGCGATCGCGTAGATTTCTGAAGTTCAAACTTATGAATTGATTTTTTTAATAGTTAGAGATTTTAGAAGTTAACTAACAAATCCTACGTATATCACAATGTAACTTTACCCTGTCTGTTTAAGTAATTTAATTTTGTTAATGATAGCTTGAAGCGATCGCGTGCTCAGGAATTTGAATAAGGAAAATAAATGGCAATTATTGCATTTTGTAAACTATTCTTGAAGTTTTATTACTTTATTCCTAGTAACGAATACCTAAAGAACCTTTAGTTGATATTCTCAAACTTGGTTGTTCACGCTGAACAATTCGCAAAGTTTTTAATCAATTAAATTAAGGAGAAATCAATGCTTGACGCTTTTTCCCGCGCCGTAACAGGTGCAGATTCTAGCGGTTCCTTTGTTGGAGGTTCTGATTTAGATGCACTTAAAGGATTTGTTGCCGAAGGAAACAAACGCCTGGATGCCGTAAGTGCGATCGCTTCCAACGCTAGTTGTATCGTTACTGATTCCGTTGCTGGAATTATTTGTGAAAGCCCTGGCTTAACTGCTGCTGGTGGTGGAGTATTCACAAACCGTAAAATGGCTGCTTGCTTGCGTGATGCTGAGATTGTTCTTCGTTATATCAGTTATTCCTTATTAACTGGCGATGGTTCTGTTCTCAATGATCGTTGCTTAAATGGTCTGAAAGAAACTTATTCGGCATTGGGAGTTCCTACTAGCAATACAGTAAGAGCAATCAACATCATGAAAGCTTGTGCAGTAGCTCATATTCAAAATACTAATACTCAAGCTCAAGCTGGTTCTAAATACAGTAAAGCTCAAGTTACAGAAGGTGATTGCGCGGCTCTAGCTGCTGAAGCTGCTAGCTACTTTGATGCTGCTGCTGCTGCTATTAGCTAATAGCTAAACAGCCCAATATTATTCCATTTTGCCAACACAATTAATTAATTAACAACAGGAGAAATCAGAATTATGAAATCAGTGTTAACCACTGCCGTCGCCTCTGCTGATTTAGCAGGACGCTTTCCCAGCTCTTCCGATTTAGAGTCCGTACAAGGAAGTTTACAACGCGCCGCAGCTCGCATGGAAGCAGCAGAAAAATTAGCTGGCAATTACGATGCAGTTGCTCAAGAAGCTGTCGATGCGATCTACAAAAAATTCCCCAATGGAAGTGGTCGTGACATCGATGCTAATACTCAAAAAGACAAGTGCAAACGTGACATCGTGCACTATCTGCGCCTGATCAACTATTGTTTAGTAGTTGGTGGTACTGGTCCTCTTGACGAATGGGGGATCGCTGGTGCTCGTGAAGTATACAAAGCATTAGGAATTGATGCTTCTACTTACGTTACTGGTTTATCCTTCCTACGCGATCGCGGATGTGCACCTCGTGATTTATCAGCACAAGCATTAACCGAATACCGCACTTATCTAGACTATGTAATCAACGCAATGTCCTAGGACAAAACCTTCAGGAGAAAACCAATGGGAAATTTAACAAATTCAGCGACCCTTGGTTTAGATGCTTTTGAAGGGGCTGCTTTGGAACTTCGTCCTTTTTCGTCTGAAGAAGATTTACAAGAAGTTATCAGAGCAGTCTATAAGCAAGTATTGGGTAATCAGTATGTTCTGGATAGCGATCGCCTTTCCAGTGCTGAGTCTCTCTTGAGAGATGGCGACATTACAGTTCGTGAGTTTGTCAGAACTGTGGCAAAATCAGGATTGTATCAGTCACTATTCTTTCATGGCTCATCCCAATACCGCTTTATTGAATTAAACTTCAAACATCTATTAGGTCGCGCACCACAAGCTCAATCAGAAATTAGCGAGCATGTAGCCACATATAACGATAGTGGTTACGATGCGGAGATTGATTCCTATATTGATAGCGATGAGTACATTAGCAATTTTGGGGAAAATACTGTTCCCTATGCTCGTGGTATTAGTTCTCAAGTCGGCTTGAGTAATGATAGCTTCAACAGAATGTTCTCTTTACTCAGAGGTTCTGCCACTAATGATAGTAGTGGAACTGCCCGCTTGATTACTTCGATTGCTGCCAATAAAGCTACTGCTATTAAAGCACCTGCCAAAGGTAATGGTGCTAATTATGGCAATACTAGCAAACGCTTCCGTATTGCGTATAACAGTTCTAAGGCTGCTGCGAGATTGGGTAAATTTAGCAAGCAGGAATCTGTAGTTAGCTATAGCCAAATGTCACAGAAAGTCCAGAGTATTCACAAATCTGGTGGAACTATTCTTAGTATTACTGAGATAGTGTAGATACTTTCAATTTCGGTTTTAAACAAATATTACTTCATCTCTTGGGATCTAATAATTTCTCAAGAGTTTTTTATGAATAATTTTATTAAAATAGAAAATATTATCTTTGGTCGTAAGTTAAGAGGAATGGCTAAATAATGAATAAAATTACTATTGAGGTGGATTCGGAAATCCAAGAAGCTTTTGAACAAGCAACTGAAGCGGAAAAACAAGAAATAAGGTCTTTAATTACAATATTTTTCCGTAAATCTTTAGCTAGTAAAAATTTAGTTGAAGTTATGGAAGAGGTTAGCACAAGAGCTGAAGCTAGGGGTTTAACTCCAGAAATATTAGCAGATGAATCAAAACAGAATAGTAATTGATACTAATGTTTTGATTAGTGCATTGCTGATCAAGAAATCCGTGCCTTTTCAAGTTGTCAATATTGCCTTTAAACAAGGAAAAATATTATATTCAGATACTAGTTTTGCCGAATTACAACAAGATATTTATCGTCAAAAATTCAATAAATATCTTACATTAGAGGAACGGAATATCTTTTTATTTAAGTTTATTAATGGATCGGAATTTATTGAAATCAAAGAAGAGATTAAAGCTTGTAGAGATACTAAAGATGATAAATTTTTAGAGTTGGCAGTCAATGGTAACGCTAATTTTATCATTACAGGTGATATTGATTTATTAGTTTTGAATCCTTTTCGACAGATTGAGATTATTACACCAGAAGTTTTTGTCAGTCGTTTTCAACAAAATTAAGTATTAAAATAAAAGCTCTTGCTATACTAAAAGCTCTGAAAACATATTTAATTTATTTTAGAATGAGAACCGAATTTTATAACAAGTAAATTAGGGTTAGGGAATAAATTAATTTCTGTTACGAAACTGCATGTTTAATCTATATTTCAATTTAAGTTAGTCACTATAACTTGAGTAAAATTTCAACTTAACTAGCCGACAATCAAGTTCTTAATTCTTAAACTTTAAAAGTAGCTATGAATGGTTTAATCAGAATTGAAGTAATATTAGATATTTTCAACTGTAATAATCTATTGCGATATCTTTTGCAATCATTACGAATAATTTACTTGAGAGAAAGTATTCCCAATCCTAGTTATACAAAATGTCTTTACAAATAGAATTATTAGAACAAAGTTTTAATTATATTAAGCCTTATGGCGATCGATTTGTTATTTGTTTTTATGAGAATCTATTTAAGGCTAGCCCAGAAATAAAATCTCTATTTGCAGATCTCGATCCAGAAACCCCAAAAAATAAATTTTGGGATTCCTTAGCTATAGTTATGGAAAATCTTCGTCAACCTGAGACTTTAAATAATTTTCTTCAGGGATTAGGTGCCAGATTATTTACCTATGGAGCATTACCTGAGCATTATCCTCTAGTAAGAGATGCTTTCTTTGCTACTTTTGAACAATTTTTAGGAATTGAGTGGACTGCTGAATTTAAACAAGCTTGGCTCGATGCCTATGTTACTTTTAGTGGGATCATGCTTGACGGAGCTAATCATGCTCAAAAGCAAATGTCCGATCAAACCCACACTTCGGAATCAGACTCAGACAATAATATTCCCACAACAGCTACTGCAACCACAGTCAAGTCGTTTGCTAGGAAAAAAACTGACGATTTCCCTAAGTCTGATAAGAAATGGCTAATTGGTAGTGGCGTTGTCGGAGCGATCGCTATTCTTTTGCTACTGGCATTGCTCTAAAACAAATTTAAACAACAGGAACTGTAAAGTGAAACTGACTTCCTTTATTTTCCCCTTTACTAGTTGCCCAGATTTCACCACCCATATTTTGAATAATCTGACGACAAATGGCTAACCCTAAACCAACACCACTAACACTACGACGCAGATAACTTTCGGTTTGGGAAAAACGATCGAAAACGGTTTCTAATTGGGATGGCTCGATTCCTCTTCCTGTGTCAGAAACCACTATTTCTAACATTGGTGTTGCAGAAGATAAGTTACTTTCCTGATGATTAATTGCTACTTTGATGGCAACTTTTCCTGTATCGGGGGTAAACTTACAGGCATTATCGAGTAACTTCACTAAAACTTCGACTAAGCCTTCAGCATCTGCGGAAATCGTTGGCAGATTTTTGGGTAATTTAGTTTCAATTTTTGGTTTAGAAGCGTTTTGGTAAATGTTTTCTATGCGACGCTTAGCTAAGGCGATCGCGTATTCTAATTGTAGAGGTTCAATCCGACGATAGGCATTACCTGTTTCCAGTTTAGAAAGGGTTAAAAAATCTTGAATTAATTGACGTAAACGCTCCGTATCCATCAAGGCAGTATTTAGCATTTCGGTTCTAACCGCTAGCGGCATATCAGGTTCTCCTGCCAAACTTTCGAGAAAGATGCGAATTGTTGATAAAGGAGTCCGTAATTCATGTCCGACGATGGCAATCAGATTACTTTGAATCCTCTCAATAACTTGTAATTGATGGTTTAACTCCACTAAATCAGTATAGGCACTAGCTTGCGCGATCGCAACCCCCACATTAGTCGAGACAGCTTCTACTAAAGCAATATCTTCCGCTTGCCATTTATAGTCACTAGCACCACCATAATGAATCTCTAACATTCCCAAAAGATTATCTTGATAGCGAATGGGCACAAGTAGCCAACTGCGAATTTGAGCTTGAGCTATTTTATTGGTTAAAAATTCGTTTTTTTGAATATAAATATTATCAGCTACATTATTAATTGCTAGGGCAGAATTAGTAGCTTGAGCGGCAACAAATAGAGGATTATTCGTTAACAACCATTTGCTTCCAACCAGAGAAGTCATCTCTGGGGAAACATATTCACACTCGATCATTACTGAACTATCTTGAGCCTGTAAACGATACAGTAAACAGCGACAGTGAGGAAATAATTTGCCCAATTCATTGACTGTAATTTGTAAAACTTCTTTAGGATCGAGGGAACTACGCAAGGCAGAGGAAATAGAATTAATGAGTCGTTCTTTGCGCTCTGCTGTGGCAATAACTTGGTAAGCTTTGAACAATTTATATTGTCCTGCTTGCAAATAAGTTACTAATCTTTGAGTAAAAACCTCTAAATCTATTGATTGACTAGTTAACAGAAATCTTTTAGTTGGTGTATTTAAGGTCAGATTATATAGTTCTCGGGTTTGCAACAAATTTTCAGCCAGTTCAGGACGAGCAATTGCGATTTTTTCTAATAACCATTTCGCGGCTTTGTGGCAAATATTTCTCTCAAATGTCCAAAAAGCTTCAAATCTTTTCCCTTGCTCGATCAAACCATCATTTTCCCCTTGTTCTTGTCCAATAACACAGGCAGTATATTGCTGACCAACAATAACTAAATGTCTTTCCTCAACTAAAATATCAGTTGATTCGAGGTAAATAACCTTATAATTATCTTGATCTTCAGTTATATTACTGATATCTGATTTTTGAGTAGAATCGACGAAAATATAAATTTGATCTGTGATTTGCGAAATTTTTTGATAGCGACGCATATTAGGACGAAAGAACTGTCCTAGACGAAAATTCGCAATAATTAAAGGTGCATCATCCCCTGCTAAAACTAAATCTTCCATGGCACGACATAATGCCATCAAAGGAGACTTAAAATACATTTGAGGACGCAGATGGGGATAAGCTGTTACTAAGTACCCGAATAGGGATTTAGTGATAGTCACAAAGTTGCCTCGTAAAATCCTATAGGCAAGGTAGATAATTGCAATTTTATACAATTACCCTTATACAATTAACACTAATTATCAAGCTCTAGAGAAGAAAAACTAACGAATCTATACAATATTTCTGCTATTGGTATATTTTTTTTAACCTAGAACCCTGATTTCAGTATCCTATGCTACAGTTACCGCCAATTCTTCCCAAATTGCTGAAGATAAATCCACTCGCTCTAAGATAGTATCTTCGAGACAAGTTTGGAGGAAAATCGCATCGGTAATATCTGCACCAGTTAAGTTTGCCTGAGATAAGTTGGCTCCGCTTAAGTTGGCTCCTCGCAGATTAGCATAACTGAGATTAGCTTTAGTTAAATCCGCTTGAGATAAATCAGCTCCCCGAAGATCGGCTAATCTTAAGTCAGCACTGTGGAAATTAGCTTGTTGTGCTTTAACATTATTCAAATTCGCTCGAATCACGATCGCTTGATTCAATTGAGCTTTAATCAAGTTAGCTGCTCTTAAATCAGTGCGCCATAAGGTTGCGCCTGTTAAGTCACATTTACCTAAATTACAGCCTCGGAAATTAGCTTGGCTAAAATCACCATAGACGAGATTAGAACACCAGAATTCTGCTTCTGTTAAATTTACTTCACTTAAATTAGCTAACTTGAGGTTAGTCCAGGCAAAATAACGCTCGCCTTGCTCATAAAGTTTTTGTAACTGGCAAGCTTTCATAGAATTTGGGATTTTTCTAATTAGAGATACTTCTTGAGAATAAAAATAAACCAACCTATAGCGTAATATTTTTTTACAAGGATATTTTTATTCTTAATTTTTTTTTAATATTTTTGGTTTCATAACAATAAAAAGCCTAATTAAGGCTCTTGGAGTGAAGGATGGCAATCTTTTATTGATGTATTTAAGTGCTTGTTATAAATATGTCATGCCAGATTTACAAAATATTGACAAATTTATCGAAATATATCTTTTGAGCCTTAAAAATATTTTCAATAAATACCGAGCGATACAATATAGGTGGAGCAGTGCGACCTGAAAGTTGCATTGGAGAGTGAATCCCTCAGAAAGATTC
>JAAUXX010012483.1_pt1 | contig 23042 bp, 25 predicted proteins | sample 7278111 | NCBI WGS metagenome assembly JAAUXX01 (sample SAMN14350116, study PRJNA611818) | marine sediment metagenome | isolation source: surface marine sediment (1.8m) | place: French Polynesia: Moorea | collected 2018-08
CGGCGATTGAGTCCTTCGTAACGTTGAGCGCAGCGCTGGCCCCCATCTTGCGAGCAAGATCCAGCCGGTAATCATTGACGTCTGTAATGACGACGTGGCGCGCACCGGCAAAGCGCGCAATGGCGACTGCCATAATGCCGATCGGACCCGCGCCGGTAATCAGGACGTCTTCGCCGACGAGGTCAAACGACAGCGCCGTGTGCGTGGCGTTGCCGAGCGGGTCCAGGATAGCGGCCATGTCATCGGAAATGACGTCGGGCAGTTTGAAGACGTTGAACGCCGGCACGGCTAGGTATTCCGCGAAGGCGCCCGGACGGTTGACGCCTACGCCCACGGTATTCATGCACAGGTGCCGGCGTCCGGCTCGGCAGTTGCGGCATACGCCGCACGTGATGTGACCCTCGGCCGACACGCGATCTCCGGGACTGAAGCCGCGCACTTCGATGCCGACATCGACGATCTCGCCCGAGAACTCGTGGCCGACGGCCATCGGCACGGGGATCGTCTGGCGAGCCCAGTCGTCCCATTGATAGATGTGTATATCGGTGCCGCAAATTGCCGTCTTGTTGACGCGAATCAGCACGTCGTTGTGGCCGATTTCGGGCTTCGGCAGGTCTTCGAGCCAGATGCCACGTTCGGCTTTCGCTTTGACGAGAGCTTTCATTCGACGCTCAGGCGATGACGCCCAGCTCGCGGCCGACGCTCGTGAATGCTTCGACGGCCTTGTCGAGCTGCTCCTGCGTAAGCCCGGCCGACATCTGCGTGCGAATGCGAGCCTCGCCTCGTGGCACGACGGGGAAGCTGAAGCCAATCACGTAAACGCCGTGATCGAGGAGCCGGTCGGCCATCGCCGTGGCGAGTTTCGCATCGCCGAGCATGACCGGAATGATGGGATGCTCGCCCGGCTTGAGGTCGAACCCGCGCTCGGTCATGCGAGCGCGGAAATAAGCGGCATTTTCGTGAAGCTGCTCGCGCAGGCTCGAGTCGCGCTCGAGCAGGTCGAAAACGGCGATCGATGCGGCCGCGATGACGGGCGCGACCGAGTTGGAGAACAGGTAGGGCCGCGACCGCTGCCGCAGCCACGCGACGATCTCCTTGCGTCCCGACGTGAATCCGCCGGACGCGCCGCCGAGCGCCTTGCCGAGCGTGCCCGTGATGATGTCGATGTCGCCCATCACGTCGTGGTACTCGTGCGTGCCGCGTCCACTTGCGCCAAGGAAGCCCGTGGCGTGGCAGTCGTCGATCATCGTCATGGCGTCGTGCTCGCGAGCAAGGCGCACGATGTCGGGAAGATTGGCGATCGTTCCATCCATCGAAAACACGCCATCTGTCACGATGAGGCGGGCCCTCGCGTGCGCCGCGTCGCGGAGCTGCTCCTCGAGGTTGCCCATGTCGTCGTGCTGGTAGCGAAAACGCTGCGCTTTGCAGAGCCGGATACCGTCAATGATGCTTGCGTGATTGAGTGCATCGCTGACGACGGCATCGTCCTTTCCGAGGATCGTCTCGAACAGCCCGCCATTTGCATCGAAACAGGACGGGTAGAGGATCGTATCCTCCGTGCCGAGGAAGGCGCTGATGCGTTCTTCGAGTGCCTTGTGGATCGACTGCGTTCCACAAATGAACCGCACCGAGGCGACGCCGAAACCGTAGTCGTCGAGAGCCCGATGCGCGGCTTCGATGACTTCCGGATGATTGGCGAGCGCGAGGTAGTTGTTGGCGCAAAGATTCAGCACGTGGCTGCTGCTGCCATTCGCCTCGACTTCGATGTCGGCCTGCTGCGGCCCGCGGATGCGCCGCTCGGTCTTGAAAAGGCCTTCGGCTTTGAGGGCTTCGGTATCGGAAGCCAGTTCGTCGAGGAAGCTTGAGACGGTCACGGGCATTGCTCTCGAGGGACAAGGGCCGCAAAGTATAGCAGGGCGCCCGAGCGAGACTTAAGATGGAGAATCACGAGCTACGGATCGATCGCTGGCTGTTTTTCGCACGCTTCTACAAGACGCGATCGGCTGCCGCGAAGGCCGTGACGGGCGGCCATGTCAGGCTCAACGGGGACCGCGCGAGGGTCGCCACGAAAGTCCGGCCCGGGGACTGCATCGACCTTGTGCGCGAGCAGCTCGCCTGGCGATTCACGGTCATCAAGATTCCTCCGAGACGCGGCCCGGCGCCTGAAGCGCGTGCGTGCTATGCGGAAGACGCCGCCGTTCGGGAGGCTCGTGAGGAACGGCTCGAGAGCCTGCGCCGCGATCGCCTGAGCATGCCACGGACGCGCGGCCGGCCCGACAAGCACACGCGCCGCAAGTTGCGGGACCGGAGCCGGGGCGGCGGCTGAGCTACATGTATTTCGGGGGCCGGCGAGCCTATAATCGCCGGCCTCACACCAGCATCGGGAGTGCTCGTTCAATGCGGTTCGTCGATCAGCCAGCGGGTGTAGCCGGCACGATTCAGGGGCTCAATCGTCGCTATCTTGCCGATGAGGAGGCGCTCGTCCGTGAACTGACGGCGATCGCCGATCCTGGCGATGCGGCCAGGGACAAGATTCAGGGGACCGCGGCAAATCTCGTGCGCGCTGTTCGACGTCATGCAGCCGACGAAGGCGGCATCGATGCCTTTCTGAAACAGTACGATCTCTCCTCGGAGGAGGGTGTGCTGCTCATGTGTATCGCCGAGGCGCTGCTTCGGATTCCCGACGCGGACACGGCCGACCGGCTCATTGCCGACAAAATCACGTCCGCAAGCTGGAAGGACCATCTCGGCGAAAGCGACTCGCTGTTCGTGAACGCGTCGACCTGGGGGCTCATGCTGACGGGGCAGCTTCTGCGCTTCGACCAGTCCATGCGGAATCCAGGGCAGGTTTTAAAGCAGCTGGCCGGTCGCGCAGGCGAGCCTGTCGTGCGCACGGCGATGCGCCAGGCCATGCGCATTATGGGCCACCAGTTCGTAATGGGGCGGACGATCGACGAAGCGCTCAAACGTTCGCGCAACAAAGACAATTCGGCGTATCGCTACTCATTCGACATGCTGGGAGAGGCGGCGCTGACGAGCGCTGACGCCGAGCGCTACCTCGATGCCTACTTCGACGCGATCGGCCGCATTGGCGACAGTCTTAGTGGCGAGGTGGTCGATATCTTTGCCGCGCCGAGCATCTCGGTGAAGCTGTCTGCTTTGCATCCTCGATACAGCTTCACGCAAAGCGAGCGCGTTATGCACGAACTCGTGCCGCGGCTTGCCGAGCTCGCGAAGCACGCCAAGTCGAACGGCATTGCGCTGACGATGGATGCCGAAGAGTCGGAGCGGCTCGAAATTTCGCTCGATATCTTCGCCGAGGTGTGCCGGGACTCAGACCTCGGGGACTACGACGGTCTGGGCCTTGCCGTGCAAACCTACCAGCGCCGGGCGCTGGACGTACTGACCTTCCTGGGCGATCTCGCGAGTTCGACGAATCGCAGAATTCCGGTCCGGCTCGTCAAGGGCGCCTACTGGGATACCGAGATCAAGCATGCGCAGGAGCTGGGCCTCGAAAGCTACCCTGTGTTCACGCGCAAGGTGCACACGGATCTGTCCTACCTGGCCGCTTCGAGGCGGGCGATCGATGCAGGGCAGGCGCTGTATCCACAGTTTGCTACGCACAACGCGCATACGCTCGCGAGCATCCTGCACTTCGCGGGCTCGCGTCGCGATTACGAATTCCAGCGACTTCACGGCATGGGGGAAGAACTCTACGCCGAGATCATCGACCCCGAGAAGTACGGACGACCGTGCCGCGTCTACGCGCCCGTGGGCAGTCACGAGGATCTGCTTCCCTACCTGGTCCGTCGGCTCCTCGAGAACGGCGCCAACACGTCGTTCGTCAATCGCATCGTCGATGAATCGATTGACGTGCACGAGATCGTCGAAGATCCTGTCGAAGCCGCGACGGGCCACGAGTTTCGGCCGCACCCGGCGATACCGGCACCCGCCGCGCTGTTCCCGGATCGTCGCAATTCCGCGGGCATCAATCTTCCGAATCGCGACGTCACATCGACCTTGCTGGCCGCGATGGACGAATCTCTGCAACGGCCTTACTCGGTTTCGCCGATCGTCAATGGTGAAGCCTGCAAAGGCGAATCAATGAACTCGGTAAATCCGGCCAACACCCACGAGGTGTTCGGCACCGTCGACCTGGCAACGCCCGATCTCGTCGACGAGGCCATCACCGTCGCCGTGCGTGCACAACTCGAGTGGGATCGGGCAGGCGGCGAGACACGCGCAACGGTGCTCGAGGCGGCAGCCGACTTGTTCGAAGCGAATGCGCCCGAGTTGCTTGCTCTGTGCATACGCGAGGCTGGCAAGACCCTGCCGGATGCGATCGCAGAGCTGCGCGAGGCCGTCGATTTTCTTCGTTACTACGCCGTGGGCGCTCGCGAGCAGTTTGAGGCGCCGACAGAAATGCCGGGCCCCACCGGCGAACGCAACACGCTCGGGCTGCGCGGTCGCGGCGTCTTCGTCTGTATCAGCCCGTGGAACTTTCCGCTCGCGATCTTCACGGGCCAGGTCGCCGCGGCACTGGCGGCTGGAAATGCCGTGCTTGCGAAACCCGCTGAACAGACACCGCTCGTCGCGGCCCGCGCGATCGATCTGCTGTTCGAGGCGGGTGTCCCGCCGGGTGCATTGCATTTCCTGCCGGGCGACGGTGCTGCCGTCGGCGGCACAGCCGTCGCCGACCCGCGCGTCGCAGGGGTTGCCTTCACCGGGTCGACCGAGACGGCACGCCTCATCAACCAGTCGCTCGCGGAGCGCGACGGACCGATTGCCACGCTGATCGCGGAGACGGGCGGGCAGAACGCCATGTTCGTCGACAGCTCCGCATTGCCCGAACAGGTCGTTCTCGACAGCGTACTGTCGGCGTTCAACAGCGCCGGCCAACGCTGCTCGGCGCTGCGGCTGTTGTGCCTGCAGGAGGACGTGGCAGATCGAATCATCGATTTGCTGAAAGGGCACATGGATGAGCTCGTGGTGGGTGACCCGGCACTGTTTCGTACCGACGTCGGTCCGGCAATCGATGCCGAGGCTCAGGGTATTCTCGAGGCACATGTCGAGCGTATGGGCCGGGAGGCACGCGTACTGCACCGGACCGACATGTCGGACTCGCACGCAAACGGTACGTTTTTCGCGCCCACCCTCGTCGAGATCGGTAGCGTTGACCAGCTTGAACGCGAGGTGTTCGGTCCGATCCTGCACATCTACCGTTATGCGGCGCGCGATCTCGACGCGACTATCGACGCGATCAATGCGACCGGGTACGGCCTGACGATGGGACTGCACAGCCGCATCGACGCGCGGGCACGGGCGCTCGTCGAGAAATCGGGCGCAGGCAACATCTACATCAATCGCAACATGATCGGTGCAGTCGTCGGCGTGCAGCCGTTCGGCGGCCGCGGTCTGTCCGGTACCGGTCCCAAGGCAGGTGGTCCACACTATCTCGCTCGCTTTGCGAGCGAGTTCACGGTCAGCAACAACATCTCTGCCGTGGGGGGCAATGCCAGCCTGCTATCGATGGCATCGGGCTGATGGCTGCCGTAAGCGTCTTCGACATTTTCAAGATCGGTGTCGGGCCGTCGAGTTCGCACACGGTCGGTCCGATGAAGGCTGCAAGCGCGTTCGCGGTCGATCTCGGGGACGCCGTTCCGGATCGCCTCGTGGTTACGCTGCATGGCTCACTGGCATTCACCGGAAAGGGGCACGGGACCGACTCCGCGATCATTCTCGGGCTTGCCGGCGCCGATCCCGAAACGCTCGACCCGGATGCCGTGCCCGGGCAGCTCGAGGCGATACGCGGCAACCGCCGGATCACGCTCGCGAATGGCGTGACAATCGCGTTCGATTCCGAAAACGACCTCTCGTTCGACTACGAGAATGAACTGCCGCGGCATACGAACGGCATGCGCTTCCGTGCGTACGGCGAGGACGGGAAGGTCATCAGCGAAGCCGACTACTATTCGCTCGGCGGTGGCTTTATCGCGCGCGGTGACGAGCCGGAAGCGTCGACGTTGAGCGGTGAGCCGGTACACAGCTTCCGGTCCGGCGAGGAACTCCTGAACGCGGCTGCAGCCGCGAACCTGTCGATCGCTGATCTCGTTCTCGAGAACGAGCACGCCTGGCGCGATGCCGACGACGTCGAAGCGCGCTTGCAGCGGCTCTGGCAGGCGATGAACGCCTGCATCGAGCGAGGGATGAGAACGGACGGAGTACTTCCGGGCCGCATGTCCGTTCTGCGTCGTGCGCCGAAACTCACCCGGCGGCTTCGCGAGCGCGGCGAGGCGAGTGCGCTCGATGCCATGGAGTGGGTGAATACCTTCGCGATCGCAGTCAATGAGGAGAACGCCGCCGGCGGGCGCGTCGTGACGTCGCCGACCAATGGTGCGGCCGGCATAATTCCTGCCGTCCTCAAGTACTACGAAACTTTCGTGCCGGATGCGGACTGGGCAGGGATGCGGACCTTCCTGCTGACGGCGGGCGCAATCGGCATTCTCTACAAGGTCAACGCGTCAATCTCCGGTGCCGAGATGGGCTGTCAGGGCGAAGTCGGCGTTGCGTGCTCGATGGCAGCGGCGGGGCTTGCCGCCGCGCGCGGCGGCTCGAACGACCACATCGAGGAAGCGGCCGAAATCGGCATGGAGCACAACCTCGGACTGACCTGCGATCCCATCGGCGGGCTCGTTCAGATTCCGTGCATCGAACGTAATGCAATGGGAGCCGTGAAAGCGATCAACGCCGCACAGCTGGCTCTGCATGGCGATGGAACGCACAAGGTGACGCTCGACCAGGTGATCGAGACGATGCGCCAGACCGGTCTCGATATGTCATCCAGTTATAAGGAGACGTCGACAGGCGGTCTCGCTGTGAATGTTCCGGAGTGTTGAGGAATTCCTACTGGTGTTCGGACCTCGCTCGTGGTTACACTTTGATACAGGTGTGAAACAAACGAGGGAGACGACATGAAAACAAGGAAGCCCCGTATTCTGCAAATCCTGATGCCCGGTCTGCTGGCCGCCGCTCTTCTGGGTGGCTGCGCATCGACGCCTGCAGACGATGCGAGCGAAGACACTGGCGTGGCAGCCGAAGGCGCGGCCCCGGCCACCGATGCACAGCCGGCGGGTGAGGCAACCGACGCACAGCCGGCAGAAGCAGAGGACGTCAAGGTCGTTCAAAACGCGGCACAGGCAGAGAAGTACCTGACCGAGGAGCAGCTGCGCGCTGCAAAGCGTGAGTGCATGCGCAAGATGCGCCAGGTTACCGGCTCGCGTATACCGCGCAACGCCTGCCAGGGCTCGGCCGGACTGTTCTCTCAGGGCTACAACCAGCAGCAGGAAAACAACAGCCCGCGCGGCACTTTCCCCTAAGCCGCGTCGCGCTCGTCGCTGACGGCCCGCCTTATGTAGTGTGAGTATCTTCGCAGGCTGGCCAGGGGAGACAACATGCGCACACCAACACACCTGGATTATCGGGTCGTAGCGCCTGGTCTGGGGCTGGTCGCTATGCTCACGTTGACTGCGGGATGTGTCTCGACACCGCCGACCGGGGAGGCGGAAGGCGCCCAGCAGCCGCGTGTCATCGGCGAGGATTCGGACTTGCAGCCGTCAGTCGTCGACGAAGTCGCGTTGGCCGGCGAAGGGCCCCCCAGCGAGCTTGCCGTGGCACCCGAAGAATCGGATATCGAACGCGCGGCGCGGGAGGTCGAGTCGCGCGAGGTGAAGGTGGTCGAAACGACGGCGCAGGCGGAGAAGTACCTGACCGAAGATCAGCTGCGCGCCGCCAGGCGCGAATGCATGCGCAGGCTGCGTCGGGTCACGGGCTCGCGCATTCCGCGAAACGCCTGCCAGGGCTCGATGGGACTCTTTCCGTCCGGCTTCAACCAGATCCAGGAGAACAACAATCCGCGCGGTGCGGCACCGCAAGACTGATCGTCGAGCCAGGTCGAGTCAGGCCGAGTCAACGCGAATCACCCTCTATGGCCGACGCGCTTCGGGTAATCGTAGAGCCCGAGTTCGATCTCCGGTTTGTCGTAGAGACTCCAGTCCTCTCGTTCGAAATTTACGGACACGATACCGGCCGTCGGCAGGTTGTCGGTCAGTCCGGGGACGAGATAGTTCGCAAAGTCGGTCAGCCCGGGGTTGTGACCGAACAGCATGACGCTGTTGAAACCGGAATCCTGGGCAACGAGTACGTCGAGAATTGCGTCGACCGAGGCGAGATACAGATCGTCTTCGCGCTGCAGGAATTCGATCGGGTAGCCGATCTCTCGCGCGACGATTTTGGCCGTCGTCCACGCCCGGACGGCAGGGCTGCTGATGATCAGCGATGGCCGGATACCTGCGGCCGAGATTCGTTTGCCCATGTCGGGCGCGTCGCGTTCGCCGCGCTTGTTGAGGGGGCGGTCCCGATCAGTGAGCGTCGTGTCCTTCCAGCTGGACTTGGCGTGGCGGACGATCGTCAGCGTTTTCATCGCGGCCCCGTCGGCTAGTACATGAGCCCCGTCTGCAGTCGGGCCTCCTCAGACATCATAGTCTGATTCCACGGCGGATCGAATACGAGCTCAACGCGGACGTCTGCCACAGTCGGGATGATAGCGATCTTCTCCTGCGCATCGGCTACGAGAATGTCGCCCATGCCACAGCCCGGCGCCGTCAGCGTCATGTCGACGTCGACCGAGCGCAGTCCGTCCGGGAGCGGCTTCACTTCGCAGCGATAGACCAGCCCGAGGTCGACGATATTCACCGGGATTTCAGGGTCGTAACAGGTCTTGAGCTGCTCCCAGATAACGGCCTCGATGTCGGCATCGGTGGGATTGTCGGGAACGTCTGGCGGTGGCGTCGGCTCCTTGCCAAGTGCATCGGCATCCTTGCCGGGAATCCGAAACAAGTTGCCTTCGACATATACCGTGAAGCTGCCGCCCAGTGCCTGTGTGATGAAGCCGGAGGTTCCTTCCCTCAGCAGGAGTTCTTCCCCGGCGGGGATGATGACGGCACGGACGTCACGCGACAGGGTGACGGGCTCATTGGTGTGGCCAAACATGCGGATCCTTTACTCAGTCGTCACGGTTCGCGACGTTGCCTCGTCGTCTACCGCCCGCGCCAGTGCCTGCCAGGCGAGCGTTGCGCACTTGACGCGCGAGGGGAATTGCCGAACACCCTGAAGCGCGGCCAGCGGCTCTGCCGAGGGGTGTATGTCGAAGTCCTCACCCGGCGGCGCTTCGAGCATGGCGACGACGTGGGCAACCAGCTCGAGCGCCTCCGTCGTGCTGCGGCCGTCGATCGCGTCGGTAAGCAGCGACGCGGAGGCGAGTGAAATTGCGCAGCCCGTGCCTTCGAACCGGGCAGCGGCAATACGGCCGCCGGCTACCTCGAGGTACAGGGACAGCTTGTCGCCGCAGAGCTGGTTGATACCGTCAGCCGAATGCGTCGCGCCGGGCAGGGGGCCAAAGTTGTGCGGCGAGCGAGCGTGCAGCAGAACGAGCTCCCGGTAGAGCTCATGCTCAGGCGATACCAGTCTGTTCGGTGCCGGTTTCATGAGAACAGACGAATCGCCGTTCCCAGTGCGTCGATGAGCGCATCGACGTCGTCTTCGCGGTTGTACAGTGCCAGCGAGGCGCGAGCGGTGCCGGGCACGTCGAAGAACTGCATGACAGGCATGGCACAGTGATGCCCCGTCCGGACGGCGACGCCCTGTTGATCGAGCAACGTACCCAGGTCATGCGGGTGTATACCGTCCACGACGAAGGACTGGACGCTCGCCTTGTGTTCGGCCGTGCCGATCAGACGTATGCCTTCGATCGTCTCGAGTCGCGACGTCATGCTGCCGAGCAGTGCTTCCTCGTGGCGAGCGATCGCTTCCATGCCGACGCTATCGAGATAGTCGACGGCCGCACCGAGGCCCACAATCCCGGAAATGTTGGGCGTGCCGGCCTCGAACTTGTAGGGCAGTTCGTTATATACCGTGCCGTCGAAGCGCACTTCGAGAATCATATCGCCGCCGCCCTGGTATGGGGGCATCGCATCGAGCAGGGACTCGCGTCCGTAGAGAACACCGGTTCCGGTGGGCCCGAACATCTTGTGCCCCGAGAACGCATAGAAATCGCAGCCGATTGCCTGCACGTCGACCGATGAATGGGGAACGCCCTGCGCGCCATCGACAAGCGTCGGAATGCCGCGTTTCGCCGCCTCACGACAGATTTCAGCCACGGGGTTAATCGTGCCGAGCGCATTCGAAACGTGAACGATCGCGAGCATGCGTGTGCGTTCGTCGAGGAGCTCGTAGAGTGCGTCGAGATCGAGCTGCCCACGTTCGTCGATCGGGGCAATCGCGAGTTCCGCGCCGGTTTGCTCGCAAACGAGCTGCCACGGAACGATGTTTGCGTGGTGCTCCATGTGCGTAATGACAATACGATCGCCCGGGCCAACCCGGGGTCGAACGAAACTCTGTGCAACGAGGTTGATCGACTCGGTCGTACCCTTTGTCAGTACGATTTCTGCACGGCTTCCTGCATTGATGAAGCCGACGAGCTTGTCGCGTGCGCCTTCATAGGCGTCGGTTGCACGGGCGCTGAGCGTGTGCACGCCGCGATGGACGTTGGAGTGGTCGTGGGACTGATAGTGAGCTACGGCCTCGATGACGCTCGCGGGTAGCTGGGACGACGCCGCGCTGTCAAGGAATGCGAGGCGGTTGCCGTTGACCGACTGGGCGAGCGCCGGGAAGTCGTCGCGGACATCGAGCAACGCCGAATCCGGCAGAGGTGTCTGGGGCAGGCTGGTCATTGGGTTCCTGGCAGGTCCTTGATTCGGTTCAGAGCGGCATCGAGCAGTTGGCCAAGGTGTTCGCCAATGGCCGCCGATGGCACAGAAGAGAGCGTCTCGGCCGCGAAAGCCCGTACTAGCAGCCGCCGGGCCGTTTCGGCATCAAGGCCGCGCGAGCGCAGGTAGAACAGGGCGCGCTCATCGAGCTGGCCCACGGTCGTACCGTGGCTGCAACGCACGTCCTCGGCGTAAATCTCGAGTTCGGGCTTGGTGTCGATCTCGGCGTTCTCGGACAGGAGCAGGTTGTGATTCGATTGCTCGGCGTCGGTGCCGTCGGCACCTTTGTAGACGAGCGCCTTGCCGTTCCAGACAGCGCGCGAACGGCCGAACAGGATGCCGCGGTATTGCTGGCGCGAAGCGGCGGGCCCGACGCGGTGGTCGACGCGCGTGTGATTGTCGACGTGTTGTCCGTCACCGGCGAGGTACAGCCCGTTGAATGATGCCTCCGCGCCTTTCTGCGGCAGGTTCACGAGCAGGTCGTTTCGCGTCAGGCGACCCCCGAAGTCGAATGCGGCGGATTTGAACCGGGCGTCGCGACCGAGCTCGACCTCGAGGTTCTGGGTCATGCTGTGCTCGACGCCGCGATTCTGAATGCGTACGTGACGTGCTTCGCCACCGTCAGCGACATCGAGCGTCAGGAAGACGTTGGCGTAGTGCTCGTGGCTACCGAAGGACGCGTGGTACTCGATCAGCTCGACTGTGGCATTGGCGGCGACCCGAATATCGGCGCGTGCCTGCGCGATGCCGCCGCTTGTCTCGGCGTCATCGACGAACAAGAGCCCGATCGTGCGTTCAGGCGTCCGGTCGACGTCGATCACGAGTCCGTCCTTCAAGAGGGCAACATTGAGCGCCGACAGCGGCGTCTTGAATTCGTGCGCGGGCACTTCGTCGCTGAGCCGCCGGATACGGATCGCATCATCGTTTTCGGCCGAAAGCGCGCCGGCAATGTCGCCATTGCGAACGACCAGCCAGGTAATGTCGGTGTCCTGCACAAGCGTTCGAATGAACTCATCGGCGGCCGAGGAGGGCGATGATTCGTCGGGCTCCGCGAGCCACGCGTCGCTTAGCGCCGCGACGGACGCAAGGTCGGTGTACTTCCAGTCCTCGTGCCGGGTCGTCGGAAGTCCCGTCGCCTCGAGCGACAGCACGGCGTCGCGACGGAATGCTGCAAGCGCCTCGGGCAGCGCCTCGCTTCTCAGACGCAGGTTGTCGACGTCAACGGCGTTCATGCACTCTTTGCCTGCTGGACGACCCAATCGTAACCTCGATCCTCGAGCTCGGTTGCAAGCGTCTTGTCGCCCGAGTGAATGATGCGGCCCTTTGACAGCACGTGTACGACATCGGGCTCGATGTAGTCGAGCAGCCGCTGGTAGTGCGTCACGAGTACGATGGCGCGGTCCGGCGAACGCAGGGCATTGACGCCTTCGGCAACGGCCTTGAGCGCGTCGATGTCCAGTCCGGAATCCGTCTCGTCGAGGATCGCGAGCCGCGGCTCGAGTACCGCCATCTGAAGAATCTCGTTGCGCTTCTTCTCGCCGCCCGAGAAGCCCTCGTTGACACCCCGGTTGAGGAACTTCGGGTCCATTCCGAGCAGCGCCATCTTTGCCTTGGCGAGCTTCAGGAACTCGAATGCATCGATCTCGTCGAGCCCTTCATGTTCGCGCTTGGCATTGAGGGCAGCCTTGAGCAGGTAGGCATTGTTGACGCCCGGAATCTCGACCGGGTACTGGAATCCTAAGAAAATGCCCTGGCGTGCCCGCTCTTCGGGGTCGAGTTCGACGATATCGGCGCCGTCGTACTCGATACTGCCCGAGGTTACCTCGTAGTCCTCGTGGCCCGCGATGGCCTGCGCCAGCGTGCTCTTGCCCGAACCGTTCGGGCCCATGATGGCGTGCACCTCACCGGGCTTCACCTGGAGCGAAAGGCCGTGGAGTATCTCCGCATTGCCTGTGCGGACGTGAAGCTTGTCGATATTGAGCATGTCTTTTCCTAGCCAACTGCGCCTTCGAGACTGACGTTCAGAAGCGCCTGCGCCTCAACGGCGAATTCCATCGGTAATTCCTTGAAGACTTCCTTGCAGAAGCCATTGACGATCATATTGACGGCGTCCTCCTCGGAGATGCCGCGCTGGCGGCAGTAGAAGAGCTGGTCCGCCGAAATCTTCGAGGTCGTTGCCTCGTGCTCGACCTTGGCCGTCGGATGCCTGACTTCCATATACGGGAACGTGTGTGCGCCGCACTCCTTGCCAATCAGCAGCGAATCGCACTGCGTATGGTTCCGCGCGCCCGCGGCCTGCGGCATGATCCGAACGAGTCCGCGGTAGGCATTCTGCGCGCGCCCGGCTGAGATTCCCTTCGAGACGATCGTCGAGCTCGTGTTCTTGCCGATGTGAATCATCTTCGTGCCCGTATCGGCCTGCTGCATGTTGTTGGCGACGGCCACCGAGTAGAACTCGCCAACGGAGTTGTCGCCGCGCAGGATGCAGCTCGGGTATTTCCAGGTGATCGCCGACCCGGTCTCCACCTGCGTCCAGGAGATCTTCGAGTTGCGGCCGCGGCAATCGCCGCGCTTGGTCACGAAGTTGTAGATGCCGCCCTTGCCGTCTTCGTCGCCCGGGTACCAGTTCTGCACGGTCGAGTACTTGATCTCGGCGTCATCGAGCGCGATGAGTTCGACGACCGCCGCGTGAAGCTGGTTTTCGTCGCGCATCGGCGCCGTGCAGCCTTCCAGGTAACTCACATAGCTGCCTTCGTCGGCGATGATCAGTGTCCGTTCGAACTGACCGGTGTTTTCTGCGTTGATCCTGAAATACGTAGACAGCTCCATCGGGCAACGGACCCCCTTCGGGATGTAGACGAAGGAGCCGTCGCTGAACACGGCCGAGTTGAGTGCGGCGAAGTAGTTGTCGCGCTGCGGCACGACCGTCCCGAGGTATTTCCTGACGAGCTCGGGATGGTCCTGGACCGCCTCGGAGAACGAGCAGAAGATCACGCCGGCTTCGGAGAGCTTGTCCTTGAACGTGGTCGCAACGGAAACGCTGTCGAAGACCGCGTCGACGGCGACGCCGGCGAGGCGCGCCCGTTCGTGTAGCGGAATGCCGAGCTTGTCGTAGGTTTCGAGGAGCTTCGGGTCCACCTCGTCGAGGCTCTTCGGCCGGTCCTCGTCGGACTTGGGCGCCGCGTAGTAGGAGATCTCGTCATAGTCGATGGGCGGGTAGTGGACGTGGGCCCACTCGGGTTCTTTCATCTCCAGCCACTGCCGATAAGCGCGCAGCCGCCACTCGAGCATGAACTCGGGCTCGTTCTTGCGCGCCGAGATCGCCCTGATGACGTCCTCGTCGAGTCCGGGTGGCAGCGACTCGGTTTCGATGTCGGTCACGAAGCCATGCTTGTAGCGCTGGCTGACGAGATCCTTGATTTCTTCCTGTTCAGTTGCCATGGGGTTTCTTGTCTATCCTCACGGGCAGGCCGCCGAAGTGAAAAGTGGGGGTCGGCCGGGCGTTTTTCAAAAGGTCTTCGAGCGTGACGTCGTCGAGCGCGCGACGGATTGCGACGTTGATTCGCTGCCAGGCCGAGCCGACGTTGCACGTACTCTCGAAGTCACAGTTGCTGTCGGACGCGCTGCACTCGGTAATCGAGACCGGGCCCTCGAGCGCATCGATAATTGCTGCAGCACTAATCGCAGCCGGTCCGCGCGAAAGCCGGTAGCCGCCGTTTGCGCCTCGGGTCGACGTGACGATCTGCGCCTTCGATAACAGCTTCAAGAGCTTGCTCACGGTCGGCGGCGCAATGCCCGTTGCAACGGCAACGTCCTTGGCACTGCACACGCTGTCGCCACGGCCGGCCAATTCGGCGAGCACGACCGTGCCGTAGTCGGTGAGTTTGCTGATTCGAAGCATGGGCTGCTGCGGTGTCCGAAATACTGGACTATTTTAGTCCTATTTTGCCGCCGGGCCAATGCCTGGCGGGTGCTGGCTGTAACATCTCGTAACCTGTCGGGGGAAGCGGCTTGCGGTGTCGTGGGTCGTCAGCGAGGCTCGGCGATGAGAACTTGTGTTGCCGCGAAGTGTCTGTAGCATCGCGGTTTGGCGGGCCTCAAGGGCCCGTTGGTTTCTTTGGAAAGCAATGATCGATGCCTCTGACAAGCTGATCGAGATACGCGACCTCAACTATTCCCGGGGGGCGCGATCGATTTTTCGTGGGCTGAACATCACGATCCGCCGCGGTGAGGTCACCGCGGTCATGGGGCCCAGCGGCACGGGCAAGACGACGCTGCTGCGCCTGATTACGCGCCAGCTCCTGCCTGACAGCGGCGTCATTCTCGTGGACGGCGTTGATATCTCGACGCTCAACCAGTCCGAGCTGTACCAGCTCCGTCAGCGATTCGGCATGCTCTTCCAGAACGGCGCCTTGCTGACCGACGTAAGCGTCTTCGAGAACGTTGCGTTTCCGCTGCGCGAGCACACGCGCTTAAGCAACAGACTGATTCGTCATATCGTGCTAACGAAGCTCCACGCCGTCGGTCTGCGCGGCGCAGCGGACATGATGCCGGGCGAACTCTCGGGCGGCATGGCGCGCCGGGTGGCCCTGGCGCGAGCGATGGTCATGGACCCGGACATCATCATCTACGACGAGCCGTTCGTGGGCCTCGACCCGATCTCGATGGGCGTGATCGTTCGCCTGGTCCGGCAAATGAACGATGCACTCGGTATCTCGAGCATTCTCGTCAGCCACGACGTGGAGGAGATTTCGACGGTTTCCGATCGGAGTTACCTCTTGTCCGACGGCAAGGTTGCGGCGTCCGGCAGCCCGAAAGAGCTGAGCCAGGCGACGTCGAGTCTCGTTCGCCAGTTCATGCACGGCATGGCGGACGGGCCCGTGGCGTTCCACTTCGCGGCACCCGACTACGAAACACAGCTCCTGGGCCGGGATAGCGAGTGATCACTCTCGTTCGCGAAATCTATGACACGCTCGTCGAGTTCGTCAGGACTTTCGGCGCGTTCATCCTGTTTTTTGGTCAGCTGCTCGCGCATTCGCCGTCGACGCTGTTCAAACGGTTTGGCCTCGTTGTCGGGCAGGTGCACAACAGCGGAACGCTGTCCCTCGTCATTATCCTGGTCTGCGGCCTGTTCGTAGGCGCTGTCCTCGGCCTGCAGGGGTATTCGAACCTGGCCCGCTTCAATGCCGAGGACACGGTCGGCACCTTCGCGGCGTTTGCGCTGATCAAGGAACTCGGACCCGTCATCACGGCGTTGCTCTTCGCCGGCCGGGCGGGAACGGCGCTCGCGTCGGAGATCGGTCTCATGAAGGCGACGGACCAGCTCTCGGCGATGGAGATGATGGCCGTCAACCCGGTGCGGCGCGTCGTCGTACCGCGATTCCTCGGCGCCTGTATTGCAATGCCGCTACTGACCGCCATCTTTTCCGCTATTGGGCTGTTCGGGGCGCATCTCGTCGGCGTCAGCCTTCTCGGCGTCGATGTCGGCGCGTTCTGGCAGCAGATGCAGCAGACAATCAGTCTGAAAGACGTCGAGGAAGGCATCGTCAAGAGCATCTTGTTCGGCGGCGCCGCCAGCCTCATCGCCGTCTGGGAGGGCTACAATTGCTTCCCGACGGCGGAGGGTGTCGGTCGCGCGACGACACGCACGGTCGTCATTACGGCGATCGTCGTGCTGATTCTCGATTTCATGATTACTGCTCGCTACTTGTGAGGTAGACAATGCGACAAACACGCGCAGTTGAGCTTGGAACCGGCCTCTTTGTCCTGCTAGGGATCGGAGCGCTGTTCTTCCTGACAACGCAGACTACCGGCGGCGACGACTTCAATGCCGACGAGGTCTACACGGTCGAGGCACGCTTCCAGAACGTCGGCAGCCTCAAGCGCCGCGCGCCCGTGTCCATGGCCGGCGTGACGATTGGACGCGTGACGACGGTCGAGTTCGATCCACTGTCCCTCGAGGCTGTCGTGACCTTCGTCATCGACAAGCAGTATGACCAGATCCCGGACGACTCGGACGCAAGTATCCTGACGGCCGGTCTCCTCGGCAGCCAGTACGTCGGCCTGCAGCCGGGCGGCTCGGATATCTATCTCGAAGACGGCAGCGAGATCCTGTTCACGCAGTCCGCTATCGTGCTCGAAAATCTGATTGGGAAGTTCCTCGTCGGCAATAGCTCGGACGACGACGAGTAGCCTGCGCGGAGGTAGGCAAGGAATGAAAAAGCTATTGTTCATTATGCTCGCGGCCTGGATAAGCGCAGGTGGCGTCGCATCGGCCACGGCGGCGACGCCCAACGAGGTCATCGAAAGCGCCATTGACGAACTGGCCACGGCGCTCGACGGCCGCCGCGACGCACTCGCGGCCGACCCCGATGCACTCTATGAGGTCATCAACGAGATCCTGCTGCCGCGCTTCGATCGCGACTATGCCGCGCGTCTCGTCCTCGCGACGCACTGGCGGACAGCTGATGCAGCCCAGCGCGAGCGTTTCGTCGAGGCGTTCTACAACAACATGCTGCGCCGCTACGCAGACGGTGTGCTCGAGTTCCAGGAAGACCGGATCCAGGTGTTGACCTTCCGCGGCGATCTGTCGAAGCCGCGGGTACAGGCCAAGACGATCGTGCGGCTCAACGATGGCACAAAGGTCCCGGTCGACTACGGCTTCGTCAATCGAAACGAGACCTGGCGGATGTTCGACGTCACGGTCGAGGGCGTGTCATTCGTGCGCAATTTCCGCGCCGAACTGGATTCCGAGATTCGCGAGACGAGCCTCGATGCCGTCATTGAGCGACTCGAGTCAGAGGCAGCCGAAATCGACGCCGGGGTCGCTCAACAGACGGATGAGTAGCTTCGAACTCAAGGACCTGGGCGAGGGCCGTTTCGCACTCGAAGGCGAGATGAACTTCGACACGGCCGAGCGGATCCTGCGGAGCAGCGAGGTGCCTTTCGAGCAGTTCACGCGGCTCGAGGTCGATCTGTCCGGCGTGACGGACGCGGATTCGGCAGGTCTTGCGCTATTGCTTGAGTGGATTACCTGGGCAAATCACACGGTCCGGGAGATTCGTTTCACGTCAATTCCGGAGCGGATCATCGCTATTGCGCGGACGACCGAGGTCGACCCGCTTCTGTATCGTGGCGAGCGCTGGTCCGGATTCATCGAGGCGCCGGAGACCTGAGACTTACTCCGGGGGCGGATCGTCCTCGAAGTCGTCGAAATCCTCGAAGTCCCCGTAGAAGTCGTCGTCAACCGGCGGGTTGCCGTCATAGATCTCGAACTGCCGGTTCTGGAGAAGCGACTCGCGTATCGTGATGTACGGGTCTTTCGCGTCTTCAAGGAAGCGCTCGGCAGTGAGCAGCCGATGCCGCAGGTCGATCGTTCGGACGATATAGAGCGGATCCCGAATCGATGATCTGTCGATCCACCATCCTGCGTCCGTGACGATATCGACGGGGAGGGCGAGTGCATCCCGAAGCGTCGAGGGTCCGAGGATAGGAATAACGACAAACGGGCCATTCGGCACGCCCCAGACGGCCAACGTCTGGCCGAAGTCTTCATCGGTGCGCTCCACACCGGCCATCGTTGCCCAGTCGATCAGGCCCAGAATTCCGGCTGTCGAGTTGACGACAAAGCGCGAGATATCGCTGATGGATCGGCCCGGCTTGCCTTGCAGCAGGTTGTTGAGTGCAGAGGCGGGTTCCCCGAGATTGTTCGAGAGGTTGGTGATGCCGGTGCGCATGAACTGCGGCAGGACGGCCTTGTAGCCCTTCGCAATCGGCTTGAGGCTGTAGCGATCGACCGTATCGTTGAACGTGTAGATGTTCCGGTTGAGCGGCTCCCAAGGGTCGGTCTCGGGCGCACTCGGGGTAAATTCCGGATTGCTGGCGCAGGCCGACACCGCGAGTGCCGCCAGCGCAAGGCCGGCACGCGCAAAACTGGCTGGCTTCACGAACCGTTCCTTGCGGTTGCGCCGCTGCTGGGGCGGCGCTGCATGCGGCGGAGCTGTTCCTCGCTCATGAACTCGCGGATGAAGTCGATCCGGGCTTCGAAGCGAATGCGCTGAATCTCATCGAGGTTCGGAACCATGAGCGCTTGACGGAGGAAATTGATTCCGCCTTCGAGGTTACCCGTCATGAGGTGATACTCGGACATGTAGTAGAGCGCCTCCGCCTGCTCGCCGGCTTCGCTGGCCGCACGTGCGATCAGTCGAACCTGCTCGGGCGTCGGTGGCACGTTATTGAGAAGATCGAGCAGCAACGTATGCGCCTTGTCGGCCTGGCCCAGAGTCAAGAGATCTTCGCCGTACTCGATGATCAGGGGCACGTTGCGCGGGAACAGTTTGACGGCGCGCTCCCACGTTTCGATGCCAGCCTTGCGCTCCTCGAGTGCAACCTGGGACTGGGCGAGTCCTATGTGAAAGGCAATCACGCTCTCGCCATTCTCCAACAGGTCTTCGAAGATGTGCCTGGCGTCGCGGTGTAAGCCTGAGCGCTGGTAAGCGACGGCACGGCCGTAGCGTTCGACGGTCGACTGGCGAGCGTAGTCACGTCTCTCGAAGTAGGCCACAGCGGCTTCGGGCGTATCGAAACGCATGACCATGGCGCGAGCCCGGGCGATGCCGTAGCCGATCGAATCGGGCGCCGTCACGCCCGTGTATTTCATCGCGCGGCCGCGCGCCTCGGAGATTCGCGTCGTGGTCACCGGGTGGGTACGCAGGAACTCCGGCACTCGCGACTCGATGGGCGTCGTCGATTGCCGCGACAGCACTTCGAAGAAGCTCGCCATACCGTGCGGGTCGAAGCCGGCATCGGCCATAGCCGCAATCCCGATCCGGTCGGCCTCGTACTCGTTGCTGCGAGTGAAATTGATCTGCTGCTGCGCAGCCGTGCCCTGAGCAATGCTCGACAGGCCGCCGACCGCGTCGCCACCCGCGCCCGCGGCACCGGCGATGAGAGCACCCAGCATCAAAGCGGTCGACACAATGCTCTGCCGCTGACTGGCGTGGATGGCTCGCGCGATGTGGCGCTGCGTGACGTGAGCGATTTCATGCGCGACGACGCCCGCGAGCTCGTGCTCGCTGCGCGTTGCCTCGAGCAGGCCCGTGTGGAAGCCAATGTAGCCGCCGGGCAGAGCGAAGGCGTTGATGGCCGGGTCATCGATGACAAAGAACGAAAAATTATGGTTGCCGTCGTTCGTCTGGGCCGCAATTCGGCTGCCGATCTCGTTGACGTATTCGTTGATCAGCGGGTCTTCGATGACCTGACCACTCGCCCGGACGCTCACCATAATTTGCCGGCCGAGGCGCGCCTCGTCAGAACGGGACAGGACCGCGTCCGCCGGGCTGCCCATGTCGGGCAGGCGGATGTCGTCATTGCCCTTTGCCCCTGACGCTACGACGAGCAGGGCAAACGCAGTTGACAAGGCGAGCTTGGCGGCTGTCTTCAACACAAACGGTTCCTGGCGGTTCTGGCCTTTCGACTGCCGGCCAGTACAGACGTTCCAATTGTAGCGATTCTTGAACCGCCGGCGGTCCCCAAATACGGCGGTGCGGCGTACTTGTTGCAGCTTGTTACATAAGTACGCGTTTTATCAGCTTATTTTGGCAGCGCTTTGACCGCTTCAAGCACCTCTTCGGCGTGGCCCTTGACCTTGACCTTCCGCCACTCGGCACGGAGCTTGCCGTCCTTGTCGATCAGGAACGTACTTCTGACGACGCCCATGACCTTCTTGCCGTACATGTTCTTCTCGTGAATGACGTCAAACTGCTTGCACAGTTTTTCATCGGGATCCGACAGGAGATCGAAAGGAAAGCCCTGCTTTTCGCGGAACTTCTCGTGACTTTTGAGGCTGTCGCGGGATACCCCGAGAATGACGGTCTTCTGCCGCCGGAATTTCGTGTGCAGTGCCTTGAAGTCGAGCCCTTCCTGCGTGCAGCCCGGCGTGCTGTCTTTCGGGTAGAAGTACAGCACGACGTTCTGGCCGCGCAGGTCCTTGAGCCGGATCTGCTTGTCGCCAGTGGCGTCGGCGGTGAAGTCGGCAACGACTCGATTCAGGGTGGGTCCGCTCACGGGTGTGCTCCTTGTCAGGTGTCAGGTTGGGTGAAATCAACGAGCGTGCGGTGCCGCGCGCTCAGGTTTTGACAGGGTCGAGAATCGCATCGAGATTCAGGCGGTCCGAAAGCTCGAGAAACTCTTCCCTCAGGTGCGCGAGATTCAGGCTCGCCGGAATGTTGACGGCCATCTGAACGGCGAACATTGGCGCGCCCGTGTGCGCAGCGGAGTAGCGCCGCGTCGCGACTTCGGCAATCTCGATGTCACGCTGCGCGAAGAAGTCGGCCAGGTGATACACGATGCCCTGCTGGTCGAGCGCGACGACATCGACAGCATAGGGCAGTCGGTCTTCGCGGGGCGGGTGCACATCGGTTTTGCGAATCGAGAAGGTGAGCGCGTCGTCATCGCCGAGCTTTTCGAGACTGGTCTCGAGCCGGTTGAGCGTGTGCCAGTGGCCGGAGACGAGCAGCAGCATTGCGAATTCCGAGCCCAGCGTGGCCATTCGACTCTCCTCGATATTGCCGCCGCAGGCGAGGATGGCCTTGGTGATATCCTGAACGACGCCAGTGCGGTCGTTACCAATTGCTGAAATTACAATAAGTTGGGGCATTTTCTTAGAAGTTACGTTATAGCCGGTCGAGCGCTGTCAACGCGCGTCCCGGGCGGTTAATCCGTTGCCCGCCGACGCGTCAGCATTGCCTTGCCAGCATGGGCCACGAACAGTAACATCGCCGGCTTATTTGTGGCGAGTACATCCAGTGTTCAAGGGCAGTCTGGTTGCGCTGGTGACGCCGTTCGATGACGACGATCGCGTCGATTACCCGGCTCTCGAGCGTCTGATCGACTTTCATGTCGAATCGGGCAGCGATGGCCTCGTGATCGCCGGCACGACGGGCGAGTCGGCGACGCTGACACGCGACGAGCATGCCGAGTTGATCGAACGGTCAGCGGAACTGGCAGCCGGACGCTTGCCGGTCATCGGCGGAACCGGCTCCAATTCGACGGCCCAGACAATCGAGTTGTCCCGCGCCGTTGGGGGTTCAGGGATCGATGCCTACCTCGTGGTCGTGCCGTACTACAACAAGCCGACCCAGGAAGGGCTCTACCGGCACTTTTCAGCAATCGCCGATGCTGTTGAGAAGCCCGTGATCCTGTACAACGTGCCGGGCCGGACCGTGGCCGACATGCTGCCGGACACGGTAGGGCGACTCGCCGGACACGAGAACATTGTGGCGATCAAGGAAGCCACGGGAGATATGCAGCGGCTGGCCGATATTCGTGAGCGCGTGAGCGACGATTTCGGTCTGCTGAGCGGTGATGATTTTTCCTTGCTGTCCTTCATCCGGCACGGGGGCCACGGTGTAATCACCGTGAGCGGCAACGTGGCGGCAGCGCAGGTCGCGCGGCTTTGCCGGCTGGCGCTCGAGGGAAGCATCGAGGAAGCGGACGAACTCGACGGAAGCCTGCAGCCATTGAACGCGGCGCTGTTTGTTGAGTCGAACCCGATTCCGGTCAAATGGGCGGTGAGCGAAATGGGCCTGATCGGGCCAGGTATTCGCCTGCCGTTGACGCCATACAGTGAAATGCACCATGCGGATATGCGCGCGGCGATGGCGACGGCCGGTGTGGAGTTGAAGAGCGGTAACTAATGCGCACGGCCCTGATTCTATTTTTCTGTCTCGCGGCAGGCAGCCAACTCGCTGCGTGTGGCGGGTCGGTGGACATTGCCCAGTCGTGTGACGACGGCAAGCGGCGTTACCTCGACGCCGAAGAGCACGAAAAACTCAAGGTGCCGGACGACCTCGACGAGCCGGACAAGCTCAAGGAGCTGCCGCTGCCCGAGGCCTCGGCGGACGGCGAACGGAGCAGTGCGCCGTGCCTCGAACTGCCGCCCGGCGTCTCCTCGCAGGGCACGCGCCGAGCCCAGCGTGAACGGCGCGCATCCGAGGAGGAGCAAGACTCCGACGAGTAGCACAACGAATTTGTGGAGAGGTGGCTGAGTGGTTGAAGGTGCTCGCCTGGAAAGCGAGTGTACGGTGATACCGTACCGGGGGTTCGAATCCCCCCCTCTCCGCCATACAAAAAAACGGCCCCATTTCGGGGCTTTTTTTGTTTGCGTCGAGGAACAGTCAGGTTTGAAGTTCGAGACAAGCTTCCCTACCACCTGGCATC
>JAAUXX010033766.1_pt1 | contig 22943 bp, 18 predicted proteins | sample 7278111 | NCBI WGS metagenome assembly JAAUXX01 (sample SAMN14350116, study PRJNA611818) | marine sediment metagenome | isolation source: surface marine sediment (1.8m) | place: French Polynesia: Moorea | collected 2018-08
AGTGCGCGGCAACGGGTGGTGGGAATAAGGCAATACTTTTTTCCGCGCAATGCACGGCAGTGCTACAGCGCTTATAGAGAGTGAGCTGTGTTTTTTGCAGCAGCATTATAAGCCCCTTGCTAAAGGGGCTTATAATGCTGCTGCAAAAAACGCAGCTCACTCTCTATAAGCGCTGTAGCACTGCCGTGCATTGCGCGGAAAAAAGTATTGCCTTATTCCCACCACCCGTTGCCGCGCACTTAAGATCGTGGCTTCTGCGAGTCCGTGCCTGCTGGTTGGTCCTCCCAGCCTAGCCTGGATATTGCACGAATGAGGTAGAAAAACGGCGAAAAATTCCTGAAAATATAGTTGCTAAAGCCAATCTAAAGGAAAATTTCGCCGTGACAGAATGTTACCAAACTTCGATTGAATTTTCACGTGTTCAGCGTCGCCGAGTTGAAGCGGATTTTTCCGGTGGCGACATTACGAGTAATGGCGGATTGCCGCTATTGGCAGAAGTTGACAATCGCATCGGGTTGTCGTCTCGAATCGCGAAGGCAATCGGTGATCAGCGGCGCCAGGCGAGCTGTGATCACTCCCTGGAACAGCTGCTACGCCAGAGGATTTACGCCTTGGCCTGCGGTTATGAAGACCTCAACGATCATCATGAACTACGGCACGATTTAGCCTTGCAAGCATCTACGTCGCGCGTTGAAACGCTCGCAAGCCCTGCAACACTGTGCCGGCTTGAGCAGCGATCGGATGGCGCGTCAGCGGCTGCAATTCATCAGGTCCTGTTTGATCACTTTATCCAATCTTACAAAAAATCGCCCAAACGGATTATTCTTGATTTTGATGCCACTGACACACCGCTGCACGGTGATCAGGAGGAGCGTTTTTTTCATGGCTATTACCATCACTATTGTTACTTACCCTTATATGTCTTTGCTGGCCGTCATTTGCTGGTGAGCTATTTACGTCGCAGTGACATCGATGCTGCTCGACATGCGTGGGCGATTTTGTCACTGCTGGTGAAAGCCATTCGTCTTCGCTGGCCAACAACCCAAATTATTTTTCGCGCAGATAGCGGCTTTTGTCGTTGGCGCATGTTACGTTGGTGTGAACGCCATAATGTCGGCTATATCGTGGGTATTGCGAAGAATCCACGCCTACTGAATGTATCGAAGTTGTGGCGAGACGCTGCACAGGCGTGCTATGAAGCTTTCGGAAAAAAACAACGTTTATTTGCCACACTCTATTATGCGGCGGGCACGTGGGATAAAAATCGGCGCATCATTGTAAAAGCGGAACATTCCTGTCACGGGAGTAACCCGCGTTTTGTCGTCACCAATCTAGAACAAAGTGACCAGTACTTGTATGACAAAATCTATTGTGCGCGCGGCGATATGGAAAACCGCATCAAAGATCAGCAGCTCGATCTTTTTGCAGGTCGGACTTCCAGTCATACATGGTGGACAAATCAATTTCGCCAACTATTGTCGGGGTTAGCCTATGTCCTGCTTGAAGCGCTGCGAGATATCGCGCTCGAGAGAACATCTCTGGCCAAAGCATCGCCCCAACGACTTCGCTTAACGCTGCTCAAAATTGGTGCGGTTGTGATTCGTAACACGCGTCGTATTCGATTTTTATTAAGTAGTGCCTACCCACATCAAGCGCTATTCGCGCACGTCTCCGCTAAATTAAACTCATCCTAAAGCGTCATGTGTGCTGTTCCCGGCACGGTAAAAATAATGGGGTAAGGGGGAGCTGTCGCCCCTGAATATGGAAATAATTATCATTTTCATTAACGGGTAATAATTAACGATTTATTCTCTGATGTGAATACAATTGAGGGCTCACACACATACTGGTGCAACATTGGGGCTAGTAAATACATGGTGGTATTTGTTTTTTGACACAGACTGGATTACTGATCTGAATGCTGAGAGTTATTTCAATTTTTCAATGAAAAATGGTATTGGCAAAGCCGGTGGCGTTCGATGTGGGATAATACTACATGCTTTTACTGAAGGACTCTGTTTCCACTCTTTGACTGAATCCTTTCATATAAAAGGAGAAGTAGTTGAAAAACCCGAGATCATTTATCCATATGTTTGTTGTGTGGTATTTAAAGATGTAAGCCAATAAAGTCGACAAACCTATTTTTAAAAACCCAGCCTATGATCTGGGCTTTTGCCAGTGAACTATGGCCTGTGTTTGACCTGCTGTAGCTGATCGATTTCGGCACGGACCTTCTCACTGGACTTTAGGAAGTAACACCCTAAAGATAAACTATTTTTTGAGCGACTTAAGGCTTTCGTACGCGCGCCGGACTTTTATAAAGGCCGCGCGGTCGCCGCCGCGATCGGGATGGTGCGCCGACGCCAGTTGGCGGTAGGCCTCTTGAATGGCGGGCCAGGAGACACCGGGCGTTAGCCCCAGTACATCGAGCGCCTCCTGCTGGCCAAAAAACGCCTCGTAACGGCGCCAGAACCCTTGCAGCAGGTCGGCGACCTGCTCTGCAGTCACCCCGTAAAAATTATCGAAATTGGTAAAAAACTCAAAATTCGGCAGATAAGCCTCGCCCTCGCTGAGCGCAAGTTCATCACCGCCGGCGCTTGTCGAGGTCGCGGTGGGTTCGGGCGAATCCACCGGCTCAAGCGACACCGCCACCGGCGTGATCAGCAAACGGCCCCTGCCCTCCAGCTCGAAACGAAAATGCAGTTCGCACAGCGCCGCCTGGGTAATGAAAAGCTTTTGATAGATGGCAATGAGGGGATCGTCCGACCAGCAATAGAGTTGCTCGCCGACCAGATACTCAACCAGGTGGTAAATTTTTTTCTGTTCGCGCCCGAGCTGACCCGCCAGCAGCTCGACCGCTCGCGAGACGACGTGAGTAAGATTTTCGTCGATGGCCCGGCTCCGCTAAGGTTTACGCATTACATTATTAATCCGGCGAGCAGTATAGCCGCCGTCCGCGCTCAGCGATTATTTTCACTCAATCGGGCGAGCGCGGCTTTAACTTCCCGCAGTTCCCGCAGCAATTCCCGATGCTGCGCGTCTTGCTCATCGATGACCTCCGCGCTGGCCAGCATGCCTTGCTCCTTTTCCAGGGCGCTGACCACGATGCCAATCACCATATTCAAAAAAGCGAAGGCGGTAAAAAAGATAAATGACAAATAGTAAATCCACGACAGACCGTAGACGCGCATGGTTTCATACATCACATCAGTCCAGTCCTCAAACGTCATCACCCTAAACAGCGTCAACATGCTGAGCGCAATATCGCCCCACAATTCCTCATTGATACTACTGAAGAAGGTGCTGCCGATAGCGGCGTAAATATAAAAAATAATAAACAGCAGCAGCATGACGTAGCCCAGCTGCGGCAGCGCTTTGAGCAGCGAGTTCAACAGTACGCGCAGTTCCGGAATGATGGAGACCATGCGCAGCACGCGGAAAATTCTGACCAGGCGGCCGATAACCGCTAGATCGCTGTTGTCCACTGGCACAATACTGACCAATACGATCACCGTATCGAATACGTTCCAACCGTTTTTAAAAAAATCGCGCTTGTTTTGCTCCGCCAGAAAGCGAATGCAAATTTCCAGCAGAAATATCGCGGTGATCAGCCAATCGAGCACAAGCACCAATTGTTCCAGCCGCGGCGGAATATCGTAGGTCTTAACGCCCACCACCAGGGCAGAAAAGATAATGATGGCGACGACAAAGGTCTCGAATATTTTATTCGAGCGAATTTTCTCGAACTTATGTTCGATGCTTTGGTAACTCATTGCGCCGCTATTCCCTGCGCCAGGTAGTGCCGTCTTTGCCGTCTAAAAGTGATATGCCACGGGACTCAAGCTGGCTGCGGATATCATCGGCGCGGGCGTAGTTCTTGGCGAGTTTCGCCTCGTGGCGCTCGGCAATCAAGGCGTCTATCCAGGTCGAATCCTCCACGGCACCTTTAAACCAGACTGCCGGCGCCTCCTGCAATATGCCCAACAAGTCGGCCAGCGCCAGCATTTCGCTTTTTATCGCGCTGTTGGCGGGATCTTTGTTCAGTGCGTGCGCCAGTTGGTGCAGCTCGCTGATGGCCAGCGGTGTGTTGAGATCATCCAACAGGGCGAGATAACCCTTGCTGGCGCCGAGCTCAGCGGTGGACAAAGGCTGCGCCTGCGCGTCTGACCGCTCAATGGCGCCGTAAAGACTGTCGAGGCTGGTCTTGGCCTGCTCGAGCAGGTCGGCGGAAAAATCCAGTTCCGAGCGATACTGTCCCGACAGCAGCGCAAAGCGCAGGGTCTCGCCGTGGAAGCGGGTCAAAAGATCGCGCACGGTCTTGAAATTACCGAGCGATTTCGACATCTTTTCACCGTCGATATTAATAAAGCCATTGTGCATCCAGTATTTCACATATTGTTCGCCGCCGTGGGCGCATTGACTTTGTGCGCGCTCATTTTCATGATGCGGAAAGATCAGATCCTTGCCACCGCCGTGAATATCGATGGTGTGGCCGAAGTGTTTTTCAATCATGGCCGAGCACTCCAGGTGCCAGCCGGGGCGGCCTCGCCCCCAGGGGCTTTCCCAGCCGGGTTCGTCCGCGGCCGAGGGTTTCCACAACACGAAATCGCCGGCGTATTCTTTATAGTCGGCCACCTCGACCCGAGCGCCTTGCAACATGTCATCCAAAGAGCGATGCGACAACGCGCCGTAATCGGGCATGGATTTCACGTCGAACAACACGTGTCCCGCGGCGCAATAGGCGTGCCCCGAGGCCACCAGGGTCTGCACCATGGCGATCATCGGCGCGATGTGATCGGTGGCGTAGGGCTCGATGGACGGCTCAAGGGCATTGAGCTGGGCCATGTCCTTGTGATATTCCGCGGCGTATTTTTGCGCGATGTCGGCGGTGCTCGCGCCCGCCTCTTTGGCCGCGTGCATGATTTTATCGTCGATGTCGGTGATATTGCGGGCGTATATCACGTCTTTGTAAAGGGTTTGCAAGACCCGAAACAGGGTATCGAACACCACTACCGGGCGCGCGTTACCGATATGAACAAAGTTGTATACCGTGGGGCCACAGACGTACATCTTCACGCTATCCGGATCGATGGGTTGAAAAACTTCCTTTTGCTGTGTCGCTGTATTATAGACTTTTAGTTGCATGGCCGATTGTCCAGTGAATTCTATTCTATGGTTGATGACTCTTGACGTATTTTCGCCCAGCTGTCGCGCAGGCCGATAGTGCGGTTGAATACCAGGCGTCCCTCGGTGTGCGCCGAGGCGTCGCGGCAAAAGTAACCCTCGCGTTCAAATTGCAGGCCCACGCCGGGCTTCGCCTCGGCCAGGCCTTTTTCACCCACGCAATTGTCCAGCACCACCAGGCTCTCGGGATTGAGGTGATGGATAAAATCCTCCTCGCCGGCATCCGGCGAGGCAAGACTGAACAGGCGGTCGTAGAGCCGCACTTCAAAGCTGGCGTGGACGTTGGCGTCGACCCAGTGAATCACGCCCTTGGGATTGATGCCATCGGCCGGGTTCTGGCCCAGGGTATCGTCAATCACGCGGGCGCGGACTTCGATAATATTGCCGGCCGCGTCTTTCACCGCCTCCTCGGCTTCAATCACGTAGGCGTTGCGCAGCCGCACGCGCTTGCCGAGCACCAGGCGCTTGTATTTCTTGTTCGCCTGTTCGCGAAAGTCCTCGCGATCGATAAAGACCTCGCGGCTGAAGCTGAGTTGTCGCGCCGGCAGATCATCGCGGTTGGGGTGTCCGGGCGCGCTCAGCGTTTCTGTTTTGGCGGCGTCGTAATTGGTGAGAACGACCTTCAACGGCCGCAGCACGCACATGGCGCGGGGGGCATTTTTATCCAGATCGTCGCGAATCGCATGCTCCAGCATGGCGACGTCCACCACGCCGTCTGCCTTGGTGACGCCGATCATATCGCAAAACTTGCGGATTGCGGCGGGCGTGTAGCCGCGACGGCGGTAGCCGGCGAGGGTGGGCATGCGCGGGTCGTCCCAGCCATCGACGTGGCCCTCGTCCACCAGGCGCTTAAGTTTGCGCTTGGAGGTGACCGTATAGTTGAGATTCAGGCGCCCGAATTCGTACTGCCGCGGCCGGCTCGGCACCGGCAGGTTGGCGATAAACCAGTCGTAGAGCGGCCGGTGGTCGGCGAACTCGAGGGTGCAAATGGAGTGGGTGATGCCCTCGATGGCGTCTTCCTGGCCGTGGGCGAAATCATAGGTGGGGTAGATACACCAACTGTCCCCGGTCTGATGGTGCGCCTGCTTGCGAATGCGGTACAAAATCGGGTCGCGCATATTGATGTTGCCGTGGGCCATGTCGATTTTTGCTCGCAGCACGCGGGCGCCTTCGTCGTGCAGGCCCCGGCGCATTTCCTCCAGCAAGGTCAGACTCTCTTCCGGCGCGCGCGCGCGGAAGGGGGAATTTTTGCCGGGTTCTGTCAACGTCCCGCGGTATTCGCGCGCCTGCTCCGGGGACAAGTCGCAGACATAGGCCTTGCCGCTCCTGATCAGGTGTTGCGCCCACTGATACAAGATGGCGAAGTAACTGGAGGCAAAGCGGGCCTCGCCATGCCAGCGGTAACCCAGCCAGCTGACGTCGCGCTTGATCGCCTCGACGTATTCCATCTCCTCTTTTTCAGGATTAGTGTCGTCGAAGCGCAGGTTGCAGTGACCGCCAAAGGTCTCCGCAAGGCCGAAATTGAGGCAGATCGACTTGGCGTGGCCGATGTGCAGGTAGCCGTTGGGCTCGGGGGGAAAGCGGGTGACGACGCGCTCCACGCGACCCGCCTCGAGGTCGGCCTTGATGATTTGTTCAAGAAAATTCAGAGGTTTTGCTTGTGCACTCATAACTGCGCCATACCGATAGTTGCTGCCATACCGCCGTCCGGGTTCCGAAAAGCCGACAAAGCGCGTATTATAGCCGCCTCTCGGGGTCTGCACAGACACCAGCCCATAAATCGCGCGCAGAAGGTTTTACCATGATCACTTTGCATACTAATTTCGGCGACATAATCATCAAACTGGATTTTGACAAAGCGCCGAAAACGGCCGCTAATTTTCAACAATATGCGCAGGACGGCTTTTATGACGGCACTATATTTCACCGAGTGATCGACGGTTTTATGATCCAGGGAGGCGGCTTCGACCGCGACATGACGCAAAAAGAGACCCGCGCCGCGATCGAAAATGAAGCCGACAACGGCCTTACGAACACGCTTGGCAGCATCGCCATGGCGCGCACCCAGGATCCCCACAGCGCCAGCGCCCAGTTTTTCATCAACGTCAAAGACAACGATTTTCTCAATCACAAAAGCAAGGATATGCAGGGCTGGGGCTACTGCGTGTTCGGCGAAGTGAGCGCGGGTATGGACGTGGTCAATAAAATCAAGGGCGTGAAAACCGGCAACCAAGGCGGCCATCAAGACGTGCCAGTGGAGGCGGTAGTCATCGAGCGCGTCAGCGTCGAATAATCGCCCACTGTCGCCCGCCGACTAATTTATGCCCGCCGGCGCCTCTGCGACCTATTTTATTTCCGATCTGCATCTGGAGGCCTCGCGCCAGCGCATCGTCGAGGCCTTTGCCGACTTTATCGCACACACCTGTGAGAACGCCGAGGCCATTTACATTCTCGGCGACCTGCTCGATTCCTGGATCGGCGACGACCACAACACGCCTTTTATCAACACCATAAAAGCCATTCTGGCCGCGCGCAGCGCCGGGGGAACTCCCATTTATTTCATCCACGGCAATCGCGATTTTCTGCTTGGCGAAAAATTCGCGCGCGATACTGGAATAAGGCTTTTGGCGGAGCAAACCGTGATCGACCTCTACGGCGAACGGGTGCTGTTGCTGCACGGTGACACCCTGTGCACGGACGATATCGCCTATCAGAATTTTCGCCGCAAGGTGCGCGACCCTCATTGGCAGCGCAGGTTGTTGCGCTACCCGTTGCTGATGCGCAAGCTTACCGCCGCGTATTTTCGCTATCGCAGCCGCCGGGCCAACGCCGACAAGGCCACCCAAATCATGGACGTGGCGGAAGCCAGCGTGCGCGAAACCCTCGACGCCTTCGAGGTGCGCAAGATGATTCACGGCCATACCCACCGACCGCAACGCCATCCGTTTGTGTGGCGCGGCGAGCCCTGCGAGCGGATCGTGCTGGGCGACTGGGAATCCCACGGCTGGTATCTGAAGGCCGACCCCCGCGGTCAGGAGCTGGTCAAATTTGCCATCACTCAGCCGACGCGGCCGGAGTGAAAACGAAAGTCTTCGTCACTCGACTGCACCAGCGCTTTATCGCGTTCTAAAAACAGCGCCACCCGCGCGTCGATATTCTCACCGCCGGCGGCATTGTGCGCGAGGGTCAAATAATCGCGGTAGTGGCGGGCTTCGGATTGCAGCAAGGAGCGGTAAAATTTCTGCAATTCGTCATCCAGATGAGGAGCGATTTTTTCGAAGCGTTCGCACGAGCGCGCCTCGATAACGGCGCCGACGATCAAGGTGTCGATCAAGCGCGCCGGCTCGTGGGTGCGCACGGGCTTTCTCATCTCGGCGGCGTAGCGACCGGCGCTGATCTGCCGGTAGCGGATGCCTCTGGCCGCCATAATGGCAATCACCTGCTCAAAATGGCGCAGTTCCTCGCGCGCCAGGCGCGACATTTTATTGAGCAGCTCGAAATCATCCACGTAGCGATACATTAAGTTCAGCGCCGTGCCCGCCGCCTTCTTTTCGCAATTGGCGTGGTCGATCAGCAATAACTCTGGATTTTGCAGCGCGCTTTGCACCCAGGCAGCCGGCGTTTCACACAGCAAAAAGTCGTTAATGGCCGTCATGACATTGGGCGGTCTCGAAAATAACGCTGGTAGTGGACGCTGGACAAAACATAAAAATCGCGGTCGATGGCGTCTCGCAACTGGCCGGGCGACTGCGCGGTAAATTCTGCCCGCGGCCGGCAACCAAAGGCTTCCATGTCGCTGATTTGACCGGCGCCGGCCTTTAACAAATCAAACACCCAACAATAAGGATCGGCGGCGCTGTCAAAACGTATCCGCTGGTGTTCAATCTGCGCGCGCAGGCGGCGCTCATCGGTGACGATCACCCTGGCCTTGACCACTTGTGTGAGCAGCGTTTGCAGGCGATCGTAAATAGCGCGCCTTTCCGCGTCACTGTAACCGTTCCATTGAATAATTTCATGGCAGTAGCGCTTGCAACCGCGGCACACCGTGTCGCCGATGCCGGTGGAGCAGACGCCGATACAGGGGGATTGGACTCTCGCTTGCGACACCGCCAGACAGCACCTGAAAAAACTAAGTCAACGCAATAGTATAACACCAAGACCACTCATTCTCCCTTAAACGGGATTTATATCCACTATCAAGTGGGCCACCTTAACACTCCCGGGCCGATCGGGTAGAATGCCCGCGCCGTGGCAAGCAAGATACATCTCAGCTGGACTGCGCCGCTCAGCGGCAGAATTCACCCATCATTTGTAGAGGAAGTTACCGTGCTTGAAGCCTATCGCGAACATGTAGCAGAACGCGCAGCCTTGGGTGTTCCCCCCAAGCCCCTCGACGCCGACCAGGTCGCGGCGCTGGTGGAGCTGTTGAAAAATCCGCCGGCGGGGGAGGAGCAAGTGCTGCTCGAACTGATCGCCACGCGAGTTCCCCCAGGGGTGGACGAGGCGGCCTATGTCAAGGCCGGATTCTTGTCTGCCATCGCCAAGGGTGAAACCTCCTGCCCCTTAATAACGCCGCAAGCGGCGGTGGAACTGCTGGGCAATATGCACGGCGGCTACAACATCGAAACCCTGGTCGCCCTCCTCGACGACGCCTCGCTGGCAGCGCTGGCGGCAGAACAACTCAAGCACACCCTGCTGATGTTCGACGCCTTTCACGACGTCGAGGAAAAAGCTCAGGCGGGCAACGAGCACGCGCGCGGTGTGCTGCACAGCTGGGCCGAGGGCGAATGGTTCACCCGGCGCGCTGCTGTCGCGGAATCCATCAAGGTGGCGGTGTTCAAGGTCACCGGGGAAACCAATACCGACGACCTCTCCCCCGCCCAGGACGCCTGGTCGCGCCCCGATATCCCGCTGCACGCCCTGGCGATGTATAAAATGACCCGCGACGGCATCGAGCCGGCCGAGCCCGGCGTCAGAGGCCCACTGGCGCAAATCGAAGCGGTCGTGGCCAAGGGCCTGCCGGTGGCGCTGGTGGGCGACGTGATGGGCACGGGCTCGTCGCGCAAATCCGCCACCAACTCGGTGCTGTGGTTTTTCGGCGAGGATATCTCCGGCGTGCCCAATAAGCGCGGCGGCGGCATCTGCATCGGCGGCAAGATCGCGCCCATCTTTTACAACACCATGGAGGATGCCGGCGCCCTGGTGTTCGAAGCTCCCGTGGATAGTCTCAATATGGGCGACGTGATCGAAATTCGCCCCTACGAAGGTAAAATTCTCAGTGAGGCGGGCGAGGTGTTGTCACAGTTCGAACTGAAATCCGAGGTGCTGTTGGATGAAGTGCGGGCCGGCGGTCGCATCAACCTCATTATCGGCCGCGGCCTCACCGCGCGCGCGCGCGAAGCTCTCGGTCTGCCGGCCAGCGATTTGTTCCGTCAGCCCGAGGCCGGCGAGGATTCCGGCAAGGGCTTCACCCTGGCGCAGAAAATGGTGGGCCGCGCCTGCGGACTGCCCGAGGGCCAGGGCGTGCGCCCCGGCACCTACTGTGAGCCGCGCATGACCACCGTCGGCTCGCAGGACACCACCGGCCCAATGACCCGCGACGAGCTCAAAGACCTGGCCTGCCTGGGCTTTTCCACCGACCTGGTGATGCAGTCCTTCTGCCACACCGCCGCCTATCCGAAGCCGGTGGACATCGACACCCAGCACACCCTGCCGGATTTCATCATGAATCGCGGCGGCGTCTCTCTGCGCCCGGGCGACGGCATCATCCACTCCTGGCTCAACCGCATGCTGCTGCCAGATACCGTCGGCACCGGTGGCGACTCGCACACGCGCTTCCCGATGGGCATTTCCTTTCCCGCCGGTTCCGGCCTGGTGGCCTTTGCCGCCGCCACCGGCGTGATGCCGCTGGACATGCCGGAGTCGGTGCTGGTGCGCTTCAAAGGCGAGATGCAGCCGGGCATCACCCTGCGCGACCTGGTGCACGCCATCCCCTACTACGCCATCCAGCAGGGCCTGTTGACGGTGGAGAAAAAGGGCAAGAAAAATATCTTTTCCGGGCGCATTCTCGAGATCGAAGGGCTGACCGGCCTCACCGTGGAGCAGGCCTTCGAGCTGTCGGACGCCTCGGCGGAGCGCTCCGCCGGAGGCTGCACCATCAAGTTGCCGGAAGACACCATCGCTGAATACCTGCGTTCCAATGTCACCCTGCTGCGCTGGATGATCAGCGAAGGCTACGGCGACCAACGCACCCTGGAGCGCCGCGCCAAAAAGATGGAGGAGTGGCTAGCGAATCCGACACTGCTAGAGGCGGACGCGGACGCCGAATACGCCGCGGTGATCGACATCGACCTGGCCGAGATCAAAGAACCCATCGTCTGCGCGCCCAACGATCCGGACGACGCGCGGCTGTTGTCCGAGGTGGCCGGCGACAGCGTCGACGAGGTGTTTATCGGTTCCTGCATGACCAATATCGGCCACTTCCGGGCCGCCGGCAAATTGTTCGAGGCGGTGCCGGGCGCCCTGAAAACGCGTTTCTGGATGTCGCCGCCCACCAAGATGGACGCCCACACCCTGATGGAGGAAGGCTACTACAATATCTATGGCGCCAAAGGCGCGCGCATGGAAATGCCCGGTTGCTCGCTGTGCATGGGCAACCAGGCGCGAGTGGCCGACGGCGCCACGGTGCTGTCCACCTCCACCCGCAATTTTCCCAACCGCCTGGGCGCCGGCGCCAATGTGTACCTGACCTCCGCCGAACTGGCGGCCGTCGGCGGCATCCTCGGCAGACTGCCGACGCCGGAGGAATACCTGACCTACGCCACCAAGATCGATTCCATGGCGGATGAGATTTTCCGCTATATGAATTTCGATCAGATTGAATCCTTCCAACAGGGAGCGGAGAAAGGCAAGCGCATCGCCGCGGTTGATATTGAGGAAGTGCGGGTTTAGGGCGCGTCGTTGCCCCGCCTCGGTGGGGCACTGCATCGTACACTCAAGGCACAAAATTCTACCGTTGCGATGACCGCTACCTCGCGCCCGCTTTTGTCAGAGGCGCCGGTATTGCGTGATCTGCGCTTGCGCAAGCCGGCATGCGGTCGGCAACGACGCTATTCCACCTTCGCCAGCAAGTGGCGCAACACATCCGCCTCCCGCGCCGGCTTGTCCCAGCGAATCCGATGTATCCGCGGAAAACGCAGCGCGACGCCGGATTTATGCCGTTTTGACGCCTGAACGGAATCAAAAGCCACTTCCAATACCAGGGATTTTTCCACCTCGCGCACCGGCCCGAATCTTCCCGTGGTGTGGTTGCGTACCCAGCGATCGAGTTGTCTTAATTCCTCATCAGTAAAACCGGAATAGGCTTTGCCAATCGGTAATAGCTGCTCGTCCCGCCACAAACCAAAGGTGTAATCCGAATAAAACGACGAGCGTTTACCGTGGCCGCGCTGGGCATACATCATCACCGCGTCCACTAACATGGGATCGCGTTTCCACTTGAACCATTGGCCCTTGGGACGCCCCGGTAGGTAAATGCTGTGTCTATGCTTCAACATTAGGCCTTCGATATGATTACCGCCGCCGCGCTCGGCGCCGGCGCGCAGTTTTTGCAGGTCCTCGAAACTTTCGAAGGCCAGTATTTCCGAGATATCCACGCCCTGCGGTTGATGTTTGCGGTACCAACACTCCAAGTGACGGCGCCGCGTCGCCAGCGGAAGATGGGTCATTTCAACACCGTCCAGCGACAGTGCGTCGTAAATGGTCAACCACGCGGGGTTTTCAGCGAGCAGTTTTTTTCCCGGTTTCTTTTTATTCAAGCGCTGTTGCAAATGATTGAACGGCGCGATTTCCCCGTCTCGTTTTACCAGCAATTCGCCATCGAGAATCGCCGCAAAATTTGTCCGCGCCATAACGTCCGGAAAACTGTGACTGATATCATCGCCGGTGCGTGAGTACAGGGCGGCGCCGTGCGCCGTACTGTTAAGCTGTACCCGAATGCCGTCATACTTCCATTCCGCCTGCCAATCATCGCGGTCAATGCGCTGATAATCTTCCTTCTCCAAAGGATGTGCCAGCATCACCGGGTGAAAGGTCACACGTTCACTGATATCGGGCTTGGGCGCCTTGCCTTCCAGCCACTGTAAAAGGGGAGTATAGGGCGGGTCTATGGCGTGCCAGAGCCGTTCCACTTCTTCTGTAGCCACGCCGCCATAGTCGGCGAGGATTTTCTTCAGAAAGCGGGCGGACACGCCGATGCGCAGCCCCCGCGTGCCGAGCTTGACCAGCGCCCAGCGCTCGGAGGCATTCATGGCATCGAGCAGTTCAATCAGGCGGGCGCGAATAGCGGGTTTGTCGGCGCTAGAAAAACTATCGACCACCTCGGCGAGACCGGGCAAGGCGGCATCTCGTGGGGCAAGCGCCGGTGCCGGCCACATATGCGCCACGGTCTCGCTCAGCTCTCCCACGTAGTCATAGGATAAATCGAACAACACCGGGTCCACGCGTTCCAGCAGTAAATCCCTGATCAGTTTGCGTTTAAACAAATCAAAGTTCAGGGTGCCGCCAATCGCGGCAATGGCCCAGCCACGGTCGGGATCGGGCGTCGTGACCAGGTATTCCCTGAGTATCCTGGCCTTGGCCAGGCTGCTGCTGGTGAAATACAGCCGGTCGAGCAGCGCGGCAAAGGCTTTCACCCCGTTTCCTCCTCTTCGTAACCCAGCAACGACAGCGCCTTGGCGCTAACGCCCATTTTCGTGGCCTGGTGCACCAGCGCCTCTTCCCGGCCGTGGGTGACCCAGACTGCAGAGGGTTTGACATCCTCCAAAGTTTGCAGCAGTTCGGGCCAATCGCAGTGGTCGGAAATCACCAGCGGCAATTCAGCCCGCCGTTGTTTCGAGCGCGCGCGAATCTGCATCCAGCCCGAGGCCATGCAGCTGAGCACCTCGGGCAGCTTGCGAGACCAGCGGTCGGCCAACGCGGACGGCGGCGCCAACACGATTTTGCCGGCCAGGGATTGTGTGCTCGCCACCGCGCTGACTTTTTCCCAGGCGCCGAGATCGATCGCGTGCGCCTGGTACAGTTCGCACAGTTTTACCAACGCGCCATGCAGGTAGAGGGTGTCGTGATAACCCATCGCCCGTAAGGCCATCATCAGGCGCTGGCACTTGCCCAGCGCGTAGACACCCACCAGGTGACATCGCTCGGGGAAAGAACGCAGCGAATCGAGCAGTTTTTGCACCTCGTTTTCAATCGGCGGATGACGGAATACGGGAAGGCCAAAGGTCGCCTCGGTGACAAACACATCGCAGGGCACCGGCACGAAGGGCGCGCAGGTGGGATCGTGCCGGCGTTTGTAGTCGCCAGACACCACAATGCGGGCATCGCCGTAATCCAACACCACCTGCGCACTGCCCAGAATATGTCCCGCCGGTGCCAGCGTCAGTTGCACGTTACCGGGCAATGCCAGTGCTTGTCCGTAGTCGACTTCCACCTGAACCTCGGCGTGGGTATCCCCGTAACGGCAACGCATGATCGCCATGGTCGCGGCCGTCGTATACACACTGCCGTGGCCGCCACGGGCGTGGTCGGCGTGGCCGTGGGTGATCACCGCGCGGGCGACGGGACGCACGGGGTCCACATAGCAATCCGCGGGTACGATGTAGAGGCCCTCGGGCCGCGTTTGTATCCAGTTTCGGGGATGCATCGATATCACTATGTCAGGGTTTCTCACTATGTACAGCATAAGGGAGGCGGCGGATGAATCTCTTGCCTCTGAGGGCGCAGACATCGCCGTGCCGAACGCCATCCGGCAGTGGTTCGACCGCCGCGGCTGGCGCATGCGCGACTACCAGCACAAGATGATCGCTGCCTTCGCGCGGCAGCGCTCCACGCTGTTGATCGCCCCCACCGGTGGCGGCAAGACGCTTGCCGGTTTTTTGCCCAGCCTGGTGGATCTGCACGATGGCTGTCACCAGGGTTTGCACACGCTTTATATCTCGCCCCTAAAAGCGCTGACCCACGATATCCAACGCAATCTCAGCGCCCCGGTGGAGGAGATGGGTTTGCCCATTACCCTTGAATCGCGCACCGGCGATACCTCCTCTTACCGCCGCCAGCGGCAGCGCAAAAAACCGCCGCATATTTTACTCACCACGCCCGAATCCCTGATGCTGATGCTATCTTACACCGACGCGCCGGCGCTTTTTCGCTCATTGAAAACCGTGATTGTCGATGAGGTCCACAGCCTTGCTCACAGCAAACGCGGCGACTTTACCACCCTGGCCCTGGCGCGCCTGCAGATGCACGCCCCCACGCATGTGCGCTTCGGTTTATCGGCCACGGTGGCCAACCCGCAGGCCTTGGCGACCTGGCTGGGGCCCCATGGCAAGCCTGCCGCGATTCTGCAATCGCCTCTGCGGGTACCACCCAAGCTGGCAATTTTACCCAGCGCCCGCAGCATGCCCTACAGCGGTTATAGCGCGCGCTACGCCATTAAAGAAATCTACGCCCGCCTGGCCGCGGCCAACACCACTTTGATTTTTGTCAATACGCGGGCGCAAAGCGAATTGCTGTTTCAATGGTTGTGGGAAGAAAATCATCTCGCACTTCCCATTGCCATCTACCACGGATCGCTGGATAAAGAACAGCGGCGCAGAACAGAAGAATTAATCGCGGGGGGCCGGGCCAGGGCGGTCGTGGCCACCTCGGCCCTGGAGCTGGGAATTGACTGGGGCGACGTGGATTTGGTCATCCAAGTGGGCGCTCCCAAGGGCGTGAGCCGTCTGTTGCAACGTATCGGCCGCGCCAACCACCGGCTCGAAGAACCCAGCGAAGCCCTGCTGGTGCCCTGTAATCGCTTCGAAGCCATTGAGTGCTACAGCGCCATCGAGGCCATTGCCCGCGGCGAACTGGACGGCGCAGAACCCACAGACGGCGCCCTGGATATCATTCCCCAATATTTGATTAATTGTGGCTGCAGCGCGGGTTTTACCGCGGACGCCATCCACCAACAGATCAGAACCGCCCCACCCTACGCCGACATGGATAAAAGCACCTTCGACGCCTTGCTGCAATTCGCGGTCAATGGCGGTTACGCCCTGCAGGCTTACGAGCGCTACCGGCGCCTGGAACGACAGCGGGACGACAGCTACAAAGTGACCTCACAAACGGTGGCGCGCCGGCATCGGCAGAATATCGGCACCATTGTCGAAGCGGCGCGGCTGCGGGTCAAACGTTTGCGACGCAAACACGAAGGCAAAATTATCGGTGAAGTGGAGGAATACTTTGCCCAGCAACTGACCCCGGGCGATAGCTTTTTGTTTGCCGGCGAAGTACTAACGTTCGAAGGCGTAAAAGATATGATTCTGGAAGCGCGGCCGGTAAAGCAAGGCGAGCCCAAAGTGCCGTCCTACGTGGGCGGACAAATGCCCCTGTCCACCTATCTCGCGGATGCAGCGCGCGATCTTTTAAACGCGCCCACGCGCTGGCGGCGACTGCCAGAGGATGTGCGCGAGTGGTTGCAGTTGCAACAACAATTCTCCACAATCCCCGCGCCGGACACCATGCTGGTGGAGCACTTCCCCTATCGCCAATTACAATATACCGTGTTTTACACCTTCGAAGGCCGCAAAGCCAACCAAACCCTAGGCATGTTGCTCACCCGTCGCATGGAACGCACGGGATTAAAACCGGTCAGTTTCAGCATTAACGATTACGCGCTTGCCGTATGCACGGTGACGCCGCTTCAGGAAGCTTATCTCGGCCAATTGATTGCGCCGGATATACTGGGTGACGAACTGGAAGAATGGGTCTTGGCATCGCCCATGTTGAAAAGATCCTTTCGCCATGTGGCCACGGTCAGTGGTTTGACCGAGCACAACCACGCCGGCACCCGCAAAACCATGCGGCAGGTGACGTTTTCCACGGATCTAATTTACGACGTGTTACGCCGTTATGACGCCGAGCACGTGTTGCTGAAAGTCACCCGGCAGGATGCCGAGCGTGAATTGCTGGATATCAAACGCTTATCTGCCCTGTTGTGGCGCTTTCAGGATAAAACCTGTTTCAAGCGTCTTGCAAAAGTGTCTCCGATGGCCATTGCCGTGGTACTCAATATCCGCAGCGAACAGGTGCGCGGCAGCGGTATTGAAGCCTTGCTCGAACAGGCGAGTTTACAGGATGAAGCCGAGCACATGATGGACGAGGTGCGCAGTGCCCTGGTGCAATAATCCTGGACACGCATGACAACCCGCACCGCCGTCATCACGTTCTCGGATAGCGAACTCACCTTGGACGCCCGCGCCGCCCTCTTCTGGCCGCGGGAAAAAACTCTGGTGGTCTCCGATTTACATTTGCAAAAAGGCCGGGCACTGCGACGCTTCGCCCATCCTCTGCCGGACTATGATACCGTGGATACCCTGCGACGCCTAAGTACCCTGATCGAGGTCTACCAACCGCTACGGGTGATTTGTCTGGGGGACAGTTTTCACGATACCCATAGCGGTGCGAACTTGCCCCCGGGACAATGCGAGGAAATTAATAGATTGTGCGAATCGGTCAGCCACTGGTCGTGGATTATTGGCAACCACGACCCGGATATTCCGGAAATGCTAGCCGGTGAGCGATATGATGTATTATCCATCGCCGGTATATGTTTCAGTCACGAGCCGCTGGACCGGAATACACCGCAAATAAACGGTCATTTTCACCCGAAAACTACATTGCGCATAGGCAATGAAAACCTGCGTGGCAAGTGTTTTCTCAGTAACGACAGCATCTTATTGATGCCGGCCTTCGGCACCTTTACCGGTGGTTTGGATATTACTCACGAAGCGATTACTTCTTATGTCAATAAAACCAAGCGCAAGGTGCATTTTATTTACAATCAGAAAATTTGGCCGATGTGAGCGACTCCACAGGGCCGGACAGGCAAAGCCGCCGCTGCTTATATTACGTCTTTCTCTTCCACATTGACATCCTGCCATGGCGCCACCACCAGTTTGGCCTTGGCATAGCTCATGGCCGAGGAAAGCACGTTGATGGCGACTTTCTTGCCGCCGGCCGTGCGCCGGCAAATGCCGTGACCAAAATTGTCCCGGATACCGGTGAGTTCTTCACCCTCTTTGAAATGATCGATGCCCTGGTATTCAAATACCACATACTGTTGTTTCCCGGTGTAGGCTGCGGCCAGGCGACTGGCCGGGTTAACGAAGACAATTTTTCCATTCATGTCATTTCCACTTGTGCTTTCATTGCAGTAACGATAATAACTATAGCGCTGGAACGATGATGCGCATGTCATCATCGTCTGCATCCCTTGTAGGAAATCGCCTACAAAAATGCTGGATCTTTCCTACAAAAAGCCATTCGTCAATGGGTGGACACGTTAATAAAGCACACTTTTCAGAAATTCGCTCGATCGTTTCCACGAATCTTCATCGGCGGCGGCATCATACTTGAGCGGCAGCCCAAACTGCTTACCGTATTCGTCCGCCGCGCGGTTGGTGAAGGCGTGCTGGGCGCCGGGATAGTCGACAAACTCATACCTTAAGCTCGAGGCTTCCATTTCCGCTTTGAAGGCCTGTTTTTGTTCCTCCGGGATGAAGGGATCGTCCGCGCCGTTCAATACCAACATGGGGGTGAACGCGTTGTCGGCAATCGGCACCAGATTACCCAAGCCGCCGTGGAAGCTCACCACGCCTTTTAGATTTTTGCCGGCGCGCGCCATATTCAGCACCACGGAACCGCCAAAACAATAGCCGATCGCGGCAACGCGCGTTGCATCGGCGAAATGGTGATTTTGCAATACCTCCTTCGCCGCGCCAAAGCGCTCGCTCGCCAGCGGTGTATTGGCGCCCACTTCCCGCATGAACTTACCGGCGTCGTCGGGGTGGGCGGCGACTTTGCCATCGCCGTACATATCCAGGGCAAACGCCGCATACCCCTGCTCGGCCAGCATTTCCGCCCGTCGTCTGGCATAATCGTTGTGTCCCCACCATTCGTGCACCACCAACACCCCCGGCACCGGATCGAGCAGGCCGATGGGATAGGCGAGGTAGCCCTTGAACTCGGTATCACCGACGAAGTAGCGCAGTTCTTCGGTCTTGATATTCGGCAGCGATTCAACGTATTGTTTCAGCGACGCGAGACCCTTTTCATAATCCTTGCCCAACATGCCGTCCATCATCAGGCCAAAGTAGCGGTGCACGATATTGTCGTGGGTGGTATGGAAACTCCAGGTGATGGTCGTTTTGTCCCCCTCTTGCACCAGGTCGTAAGTTGCGGTGCCGCCCCCCATTTCACCGAAATCCAGCACCATGACCGCTTTTTCATTGGGTCGGAACTCCACGAAGGTCATGCTGCCGCTGCCGACTTCGTCATTGCCGGACCAGGAGCGCGTCGCGCCGAGGCCGTATCTCGGCCCGGAGTATTCGACTGTCATATTCGGATCCCGCTCGGTCCACGGATCCCACTTGCCGAATTCCCGCAAATCGCCAACCGCCGAGAACACGACCCCCGCGGGCGCATCGATCGCAATGCCGCGCGTCACGCGAGATTCTTTGGGTAGAAATGCGGCGACGACAAAAAACAACACAGGCACAGCGACAACAATACCGATAATGATTTTAAAGGCTTTCATGGGGTCCCCTATTGATTAGAAATCTGACAGCGACTGCTCGCAATCCGAATACTAAAACATGCGCGTTTGTGCGAGAAAATAAAAAATCACACTTCTTTATTTTCGACCTCTGAGTAAGTCAGGATGACTTATTCAGAGCTTACTTAGTTATTATCCGCTTGGCGTGGCGCAAAGAAGGCTTCCACCGCCTCCCGCTCCCACATTGTATCCTGGTAACCCAGCTCCATGAGTTCGTTGCAATACTCGTGGGAGAATAACAAATAACTGGCGGCAGCAGAACCTCCGCCTTTGGCGGTAGCGCCGGTTGTGCGCATGAAATAGCGCATGCTCGGCGGCATATTGCGAATCCTGCGTCCGGCAATTTTGTCCAGGGCTTTGGAGGGAGAAATAATCAGCGTCTCAACGCGGCGCAGATGATGGGTATTCTCACAGCGCTCCTCACCCACCAGGTTCAGCAAATCGTTGACGCGCTCCAGGTGTTCGATATCACCTTCCAGTGAATCGATGAAGGCGCTGTTAAACATTTGCCCCATCACCTGGGCGATGGACGGCGAATGTTTGGGCGGCGGGACTTTGCGGTATTTCCAGTGGTGCGCCGCGTGGCGATTGCCGCTGACACCGACAATAAAAACGCGGTCGGCACCCAGGTGAAGCGCCGAGCTGATCGGCGCCATCTGACGCATGGCGCCATCGCCGAAGTACTCGCGGTTGAGCCGCACAGTGGGAAAAATCGCCGGAATCGCCGACGATGCCAGCAGGTGATCCACGGTAATTTTCGCCGGCGTCCCCACCCGGCGGTAGCGACGCCAGCCGCGCAACACCGGATTGCCCTGAAAAAAACTCACCGACTCGCCGGAACTGTAGCCGAGCGCCGTGATAGAGAGCGCCTCCAAGTCCCCGGCGTCGATGCGGTTTTGGATATTGTCGAAGGGAATGACGGATTGCAGCAAATCGCGAAGTGGCGCACTATCGAGCAGCGCGACCGGGCGTTCGCGACCGACACCCTCGTTGAACAAGGAGGCCACCACTTTCAGTAGGCCGGCAACCTGAGGCCGCCAGCCGACCCGAAACACCTGCTCGATTTCCAAGGTCCGCCACACGCGGGCCAAATCGCGCACCGCCTGCCTGAACTCTCCCGGGTGGGCCGCCATGGCCGCGGCATTGATGGCGCCGGCGGACGTCCCGGAAATGATTGGAAATGGGTTGTGCAGATGCGGCAGGATGTCGGACAGCGCCCGCAACACGCCCACCTGATACGACGCGCGCGCCCCACCCCCCGATAAAATAAGCGCATTTGTCGACATCAGTATCTGCAACTCCGCCGCGTTAAGCTCGAGTCAATCTACGTGTGGCGCGGCACCCGGCCCACCTCGATCAAACGCATGTAGTCCGCCTCACGCCTGGGCGGCCTCTCGTAATTCCCGACGAAGTATTTTGCCGACGTTGGATTTTGGCAAAGTGTCTTTAAATTCAATGGTTTTTGGCCGCTTGTAGGCGGTGAGATTTTCCCGGCAAAAGGCATTTAGCTCCTCTACTGACACATTGCTGTCGGTGGGCACCACGTACAGCTTGACCACTTCGCCCGAGCGCTCGTCTTGCATGCCGATCGCGGCGGCTTCAATCACGCCGGGATGCTGACTCACGACGTCTTCAATTTCATTGGGATACACGTTAAACCCCGATACCAGGATCATATCTTTTTTGCGATCGACCAACTTGTAGCAGCCGTCCTCGCGCAACACCGCCATGTCTCCGGTGCGCAACCACCCGTCCTGTGACAATACCTGCGCGGTTTCCTGCGGGCGCTGCCAATAGCCCGTCATTACCTGCGGTCCGCGCACGCACAGTTCCCCCACCTCGCCATCCGCCACGGTCATGCCTTTATCATCGACCAGTTTGATCTCGGTTTCCGGCACCGGCACACCGATGGTGCCGGTGTGAATATCGTCGTTTCTATTGCCACAGACGACGGGTGACGCTTCGGTAAGGCCATAACCTTCACACACGTCACAGCCGGTTATCTCACGCCAGGCGCGCGCCGCGTCTTCCGTCATCGCCATGCCGCCGGCGGCGGAAATATGCAACTTGGAAAAATCGACGCGTTTAAATTCTTCATTGCGGCTGAGCGCGACGTAGAGCGTATTGATACCCACAAAAACGGTCATCTGCACCTTTTTGAGCGCCGCAACCAGGGATTGTAGATCGCGTGGGTTGGGTATCAGCACGTTGTGCTCACCGTACGCGAAACCGCCAAGCGCATGTAGATTAAAGGCGTAAATGTGGTAGAGGGGGAGGCAAGCGATGAAGATTTCTTTGCCTTCGGTAAACGCTTGCGGCATGTGTTCAACACTCTGCCAAACGTTGCTCGCCAAATTGCCGTGCGTCAGCATCGCGCCCTTGGAGATGCCCGTGGTTCCGCCGGTATATTGCAGCGCCAGCACAGTGTCGCCGGTGACGGTCAAGGGTCTGAGCGTCCGGCGCGGTTTCGCCACCGTGGCCAGAAAATCGATCTTGCGCGCAAAGCTGTAGCGCGGCACCAACTTTTTTACATATTTAACGATGAAATTAATCAGTTGGCGTTTAGGTGTCGGATGCAGGTCGGCAAAATCGGTGACGATGACATGTTCGACATCGGTATCGGCGACGACCTCGGCGGCGACGCCGGCAACGTTTGAGAGTACCAACATGGCCTTGGCGCCGCTGTCTTTGAGCTGGTGCCTAAGTTCCCGCGCCGTGTATAAGGGGTTGGTGTTGACCACCACCAGTCCCGCGCGTATCGCACCACACAGGGCCACCGGATACTGCAGGACATTGGGCATTTGCAGGGCAATGCGATCGCCCGGCTGCAGCCCCAGGTCGTGCTGCAAATAAGAGGCAAAACGGGCGCTGAGTTCCTCGACGTCGTCAAAGCTCAACGTGTGGCCGGCGCAAGTATATGCCGGGTTGTCGTGATATTTCGAGAACGCATGATCGAGCAGCTCGACAATGGTGTTAAATCGATGGGCCAAGGTGGTTACTCCACATTATCGTAGTTATCGCTTATGTTTAGCTATTTATTGACCCGGCACGCATTTACGCCGGGTTATTAACCCGGCATTCAAATATGTCGGGTTAATGGCGG
>JAAUXX010001472.1_pt1 | contig 22856 bp, 20 predicted proteins | sample 7278111 | NCBI WGS metagenome assembly JAAUXX01 (sample SAMN14350116, study PRJNA611818) | marine sediment metagenome | isolation source: surface marine sediment (1.8m) | place: French Polynesia: Moorea | collected 2018-08
AATTGTCACCCTTAAAACCGGGCGAAATTGTGTGAAATTCCGTGTTTTTAGGGTGGTCCGGCATCCCGGTTCGCGCGCGTCTCCGACTCGCGGCGGTGCGTCCCTGCACCGCCATTAACCCGACATATTTGAATGCCGGGTTAATAGAAGGCGTTAGTCACTGAGTGCTCTGGCCTTCCCGTCGGTTGGGGTGGTTGGTGTCGCGTCGAAGCAAACCTCGACGCGAATCGCCTCCGGCGCCAGTTGCTCTTTTCTCTGTGGGTTTAGGGAAACTCTGATTAAGTCAGAGTTTCCCGCAGCACAGGGATGAGCTCACTTAGGTTTCAAGCAAGCTACGCAGCATCCAGGCGGTTTTCTCGTGGATGCGCAGGCGGTCGGAGATGAGCGCCGCGCTGGATTCGTCGCCGGCTTCCTGTGCCGCAGACAGCGCCGTCCTCGCCGTGCGCACCAGGCTTTCGTTGCTCTCGACCAGCAGGCTCACCATTGCCGTTGCCGCCGGCACGCCGTCAACTTCCGCAATACTGGACAATTCGGCAAAGGCCTTGTAAGTGCCAGGGGCCGGGTGCCCGAGGGTGCGAATCCGCTCGGCGATATCGTCCACGGCCGTGGCCAGCTCGGTGTATTGCTCTTCGAACATTAGGTGCAATTCGCGAAACTGCGGCCCGCTAACGTTCCAATGAAAGTTGTGGGTTTGTAAGTACAGGGTGTAAGAATCCGCCAGCACTTTGGCGAGTTGCTGCGCCACCGCGGTGCGTTGATCTTCACTAATACCGATGTTGATGGTTTTACTCATGGTTCGTTCCTGTCAATGTGTCTTCAGTCAGTTTACGATTCGCCGTAAAATAAGTAAAAATAATTAATGATATGGCTTTGATAGATTTTTTTATTCCTATATGTCATGCCGCGAGGCACTTTCAAGCCGCACAGAATAACCAACTTCGACGCTACGTCAAATACAGCTTGCCCAACATTGGCCATTGGAGACATCAATACCTTCGGCGTCTGATTGATGGCCTAAACAAGGGCGTTCATACGCTGAAGATAAGCTTTGAGCCCAGGCGCTTCCACACGGTACGCGCGCTTGCCCTCCGGACTTATTACATGCCAATCTAATAGACGTTGGATGGAGCGCTGCGCGTTCGCCGCACTCCCTTTCACAGGGGCAAGTCGCTCAATAGACGCCTATGCACCCATAGCATTAAACTCGCTTAAGTTAATGACATTGATCCTGGGATAGCCGCTGGCTTGTAATAGCGACAGTGTGTAGTCGCCGGCATCCGCCAGGGTTTCACCGGCGGTGATCATTCGGTTTCTATCCTTGAGTATTCTGATGGTGGAATTTAGGTTTCAGCGATGATTTTTAACCGGGCAATAGTGTGTTCTTACAGCTTTTGTTATTTTCAAACTTACCCCACCGCAATGATATCACCCTTCTTGTTGCGCGACCTGACGCCAATGCGTTTGAGCCCCTGTACCACCAAGCTCATCGCCAGCGCCGCCCCCACCAGCCAAGCGACAGCAAATGTGGGATTGGCGGATAAATTGCCGAGCTGGTACAGACAACTCGCCGCCCAGTAGGCCAGAAAACTCGACCAGGCGATGACCAGCGTGGCCCACCCGGGGCCGGACTCGCGGTTCATTGCGCCCATCACCGCGACGCAAGGCGTGTATAAAAGAATGAACACCAGGTAGCAAAACGCGGCGAAGGCGCTGCCGAATAGGCCCTGCATGGCGACAATGCCGCTACTCGAGACGCCCTGGTCGGCGGCGGAATCCTCAATCGCCGTGAGCCCCAGCGGGTCCCCCAGGCTGCCGCTCAAGGCGGCCATATTGACGCCGATGGAGGCGAAGGCGGCACGCACGTCGGCGAGCAGATTACCGTCCTCCTCCGCGGCGCCGGCCGCTCCCCCGACATCCTGGTACAGCGCATCCAGCGTGCCCACCACCGCCTCCTTGGCGAATACCCCGGTAAATACCCCCACGGTCGCCGGCCAATTTTCTTCTCGCACGCCAATCGGCGCAAAAGCGGGCGTCAGTATTTTGCCTATATAGCTGAGCAGTGAGTCCTTACTGTCTTGATTGCCGAAGCTGCCGTCGATGCCGATGGAATTGACCAGCGTCAGCACCGCCACCACCTTGACGATGGTGCCGCCCGCGCGCTGCACAAACCCGCGCAGGCGGTGCCAGGTGGTCAAGAGAATGTTGGTGACGGTGGGCGCGTGGTAGGCCGGCATTTCCTGAAAGGACGGGGAGGTGTGACCGGCAAACAGGGTCTTGCGAAACAACCAGCCGGTAAATACCGCCATGGCAATGCCGAACAGGTACAGGGCGAACACCACTAGCGAGCCGTTGCGGGGAAAAAACGCCGCCGCGAACAGCGCGTACACTGTCAGGCGGGCGCCGCAGGACATAAACGGCGCCATGGCGATGGTCAGCAGTCGGTCCTGCTCTCGGGTTAGCGAGCGGGAGGCCATCACCGAGGGCACGTTGCAGCCAAAACCGACGATCAGCGGCACGAAGGCATTGCCCGGCAGGCCGATTTTCGCCATCAGGCGATCCACCACGAAGGCCGCGCGTGACATGTAGCCGGAATCCTCGAGGATACTCAGGCACAGGTAGAGAAAGCCAATCACCGGGATAAAGGTGCCCACCAGCTGAATGCCGCCGCCGATGCCGTCCGCCAGCAGCGTGCGCAACCAGTCGGGGGCGCCGAGGCCGCTGAGCGCGGCGCCGAAGCCATCGACCAGCAAGGCGCCGAGCAGAATGTCAAAAAAGTCGATAAACACCGCCCCCAGGTTGATGGCGAGCAGGAACATCAGATACATCATCAGCAGGAAAATGGGAATGCCGAGCCAGCGGTTGAGCACCACCCTATCAATGCTCTCGGTGAGCGAGCGCCGCGCTGGCGCCATAATGACCACGCCCTCCGTCTGCTGCTGAATCCAGTGAAAGCGATGGATAATGGCCTCTTCCTCGCACAGCAGGTCTTCCTTGGGTTTGGGCGCCCGCTCCGGCGCTTCGGCGATCTGCAGTATTGCCGCCTTGAGCGCCGCCATACCCTCGCCGCGGCTAGCCACCAGCGGAATTATCGGCACGCCCAGCCGCCGCTGCAGTGTCTCGATATCGATGGACACCCCCTGTTGTTGCGCCACGTCCAGCATATTGAGGGCGATCACCAGCGGCCGCCCGGTGTCCAGCAGCTCGTGGGTGAGCAGCAGGTGGCGATTGAGGTTGGAGGCGTCGACCACGTTGATAATCAGGTCCGGAGGGCTTTGGCGCAGAAAGCGGCGGGCGATTTTTTCGTCGATGCCCTGTTCCTCGTCGGCCAGCGAGTAGACCCCCGGCAGGTCGACAATTTCTATTTTATGGGAGGCGAGGCGCAGGTAGCCGCTTTTCTTTTCCACCGTCACGCCAGACCAGTTGCCCACTTTCTGGTGGGCGCCGGTGAGGCCGTTGAAAACCGTGGTCTTACCGCAGTTGGGGTTGCCCGCCAGGGCAATGCTGAGGTCGGTCACACGCCCTCGACTTGAATTTGCCGGGCGTCGCGCTTGCGGATGCTCAGCACGGTGCCCTCGATGCGCACCTGCATGGGATCGCCCAGTGGCGCGGTGCGCAGCACCGTGGCCTCGGCGCCGGGGATAACGCCCATGCGGTGCAGGCGATTGAGGGTCTCGCCCTCTTCGGTAAAGCCGGTAATGCGGCTTTGACGATTGTGTTGCAGGTCTGCCAGTGTCATGGATACCTCGTCGGTGCGAGCGGATTAACCGAAAGTTAAATAATAATGATTCTTGTTTAGTTTAACCGATGGTTGTGGGCAAAACCAGTGCCGAGCCCAAAAAATTGCCGTGGGAAGGCGCTGGGAATGGCAGCATTCGGAAGCTACTGTCACTGAGCCAAGCAAGGCGGCGGGGGCGACTTTGCAATGACTAGCGCCAGGGATGAGCGCGGGACCGGGCCAGGGATGGCCCATGGAACGGAAAAGTCGCCCCCGCCGCCTTGCTTGGCGGTTTAGCAGACGCCGCCAACCACCATCACAACTTTTGAAAAGCGTAATAGCTCCCCAACTCTAGCACCTGAGTTAAGGCGTCAAGGGCCCGATAGCAGTCATCCAGCAGCGAAGAATCAGCCAGGTCGGCCGGCCCAATGTGCTCGCGATAGTAATCGTTCACCCAACGCTGCAGGCGATCAATTTTTTCCTCATCCAACATAAAAACAGGATTCACCGCCGCCCGTTCCCGTTCACTTAACACCACCCGTAGGCGCAGGCAAGCGGGCCCGCCGCCATTGCTCATGCTCTGACGAACATCGACAAAGGCGACATCGCGAATGGGTTGCGACGGATCCTCCACCAGCCTTGCCAGATAAGCGCGCACCGCCTCATTATCCCGACACTCGGTGGGACAGATCAAACGCATGGCGGTCATATCGCCATCGGCGCCGGCGAGCAGTTGGCTGTTAAACAGATAACTGCTGATCGCCTCCCGCATGGAAACCTCCGCGCGGGCAACTTGTAAGGCCTGCAACGGCAGCATCTCTGCGAGTTTGGCCAATACCGTTTGCCGCCCATCGGCGGCAAACGCATCTTCATGGAAAAACAACAATGGCCCGTTGCCCACCGCCACCACGTCGTTGTGGAAAGCGCCGGCGTCAATGGCGGCCGGGTGTTGTTGTAAAAACTCCGCACGTGCCAGTATCCCGTGTTGACGCGCAACCGCCCGGCTGGCCTGCAACGTTTGGCGGGCGGGAAAAACTTGCGTGGCGGTTCTTTTGCCCTCGCGGCCATAGACAAATAGGCCCACACCCCTGTCGCCGTAGGACGCGCAAAGCCGCGTGTGGTTGGCCGCGCCCTCATCGGCAAAGTCGGCTTGCGCGGGCAGCGCGTCGTGCACGGCAAAGTGACTTTGGTCGGTAAATACTGTCTTCAGGCACTGCAAGGTTTCCGTGTGTTCGATCGATCGATGGGCGGTGGCCACCAGATTGGCCGGCGTGAAATGCACGCGCCCGTCGCCGCTGTCCGGAGACGGTGTTACCGTAGCCGCGTTGGCCGCCCACATACACGAGGCGGAATAGACCAGCGGCAACAGCGTGGCCTCTTGCCGCGCGGCGTCGTTGATGATGGCCTTATCGCTGCCGCGAAACCCCAATTGGCGCAGGATATCCATGCGCGGGCGCTGCTGCGGCAGCAAAAACCCCTGCGGATACCCCAGGCGCACGAGCGTGCGCATTTTTTCCAGGCCCTGCAGCGCCGCCCGCTTTGGTTGCGAGACATGGCGGGCATGTGTGGCCGACGCCAGGTTACCGAGGGCGAGTCCGGCGTAATTGTGGCTGGGGCCGATCAGGCCGTCAAAATTCGCTTCGCAGTATGTCATCGCAACCCTCGAATGGTATTGCCATCAAATGTGTCCGCCTGCGTGCCGGTGGCGCCACCCTGCGTTGTCGCTTGCGGCCAGGCGCAGTAATCGGCGGCGTAATAGGCGCTGGGCCGATGATTGCCGCTAGCGCCGATGCCGCCGAAGGGCAATTCGCTGGAGGCGCCGGCGGTGGGCGCGTTGATACTGACCACCCCCGCCCTAATCTGTTGTTTAAAAAGCTCTTGCTCAGCTTGTGAATCACTCAGCAGGCCCGCGGCCAGGCCAAAGCGGGTGGTATTGGCCAGCTGCAGCGCCGCGGCAAAATCCTTTGCCCGGTAGACTTGTAACAGCGGGCCAAACAACTCCTCGTCTCGCACATCGGTGGCGGCGCTCATCTCCAGAATTCCCGGCGACAGGTAAACCGGGGAATTGTCGCCGGGCGTCATCGCCAGCAGCGCCCTAGCCCCTGATGCCAGCAGCGCTTGTTGGGCCGATAATAATTTTTCCGCCGTGGCGACGTTGATCACCGGTCCCATAAAGGCGTCGTCCCCACGGCCGACAATCACCCGCCGGCTCACGGCGATAAGTTTATCGAGCAGCGCATCGTCGTTGTCGGATTGCACCAGAATTAGGCGCCGAGCGCAGGTGCAGCGTTGCCCCGCGCTCAAGAACGCGCTGTGCAAAATTGTATTGGCGGCCACGTCCAAATTACTGACGTCACCCACAATCAGGGGGTTGTTGCCACCCATTTCCAGCGCCAGCAGGACTTCCGGCCGACCGGCCAGGCGCTGGTGTATCTTCCTGCCGGTGTGGTTGGACCCGGTGAACAAGATGCCGTCCACACGGCCCGTCACCAGTGCTTCGCCGACCTCCCTGCCGCCCTGCACCAGGTTCAAAACCCCCGCCGGCAGTCCCGCCTCGAGCCATATCCGGGCGGTGAGTTCCGCGACGTGCGGCGTGAGTTCGGAAGGCTTAAAGATAACGGTATTGCCGGCCAGTAGCGCCGGCACGATATGGCCGTTGGGCAAATGGCCGGGGAAATTGAAGGGCCCGAACACGGCCATCACGCCATGGGGGTGGTGGCTGAGCGATAATATGTCCCCTTGGTGATCACCCGCTCGCTCCTGCTGCGCGCGAATGCTGATGGCCACCTTGTTCGTCATGGCGCTGATTTCCGTCAGCGCTTCCCACCGGGGTTTACCGGTTTCCAATGACAGGTCGGCGGCCAGTTGCTCCCGGCGCTGTTTTAGCGTATCGGCAAACCGGTTGATGATCTCAACCCGATCGTCGAGGCGCCGCGCCGCCCAGGAGTCCTGCGCCGCGTGTGCGGACGCGATGGCTTCTTGCACCTGACGTTCACTAGACGCATTTTTCTGCCAGAGGATTCGCCGTTCATCCGGGGTGGTGGATATGAGTTCATTGCCGCGACCTTCGCGCCACTGATTATTGATAAGCGTGCTGGGCATTGTCGACCTCTCTATGGTTGAACAACCCTTATCGGTTCGCCCTCTTTTATCTGCAGAGCGTCTACGGCCGCGGCCGCAAGTTTGATAGTGCCCTCGCCGCATCGGGCGATTTGGGTATTGACTACCCGGAAACGACTTAGCGTGGTATTGGCCACCAGCGTTGGCTCGCCGGGCAGACGGCCGTCGGCGATTGTTGCGCTGCCCTGCTGAATATTGCGTACGCTCTTAAGATGCTGAATTTTTGCCCGCATGATCGGGCCGCCGTCGAAGATATCAATGACATTTTCGTATTCGTAGCCTTCGTGTTGTAAAAACGCCATGGCGCGTCTGCTGACTTGGTTGGGCGTGCCGATGGCCTCGCGGGCGGTGGCCGGTAGCAAGCAGGTGTAAATGGGGTGCTTGGGCATCAATTCGGTAATAAACTGGTTGGAGCCGGTACCGCACAGCGCGTCGGCCTCGTCGTATTCCATCTCAAAGAAATGGCGGCCGATGGCGTCCCAGAAAGGACTGTGGCCGTGGTCGTCGACGATGCCGCGCAATTCGGCGATCACGTATTGTGCAAAGCGATCGGGAAACTGACCCATCAATAAATATCGCGAGGCGGCCAACCATCTGCCATTGCCGCGGTAGTTCGGGTCCACAAACAGCGAACCGACTTCGGAGTAATCCGTATAGTCGTTGGTAAGGTGCAATAACTCGCTTCTGATTTGCTTGTGCAGGGAGTGGGAATAGTGTGTGACCGGCATCACTCGGTAGGCGTAAAAAGCCTGCCGGCTGCCCGTGCGGGCGTAGACGCTGGCGGTGCCGATGACCCGGCCGCGCTCGCTGTCTTCCAGTGCGAGAAAGAAAAAATCGTCGAGGCTGCTTGCCGCGCGGGCGAAACTTTCCTGCGAGTTGTGGATTTTCTTGTCCATCGCCGCCTCGGATGTCGGCAGCGATGTCATACCCTTGCCAGCTTTGTTGGCAAGGGCGAGCAAATCGTCCAGATCACTCGCTTCCACCGGGCGAATCACTAACATAGTCGTCTCCTCAAAAACTAGAGCCCATCCTGCTGGCACAGTTTGGCGATCAGTAGGGCGGAGAGCTGCGCGCGTTCGACAAAACTGTCCAGGCAGGCAAATTCTTTGTCGCTGTGGATATGGCCGCCGCGCACGCCGAGCGTGTCGATATTGACCAGTCCGGCCGCGGCCAGATTGTTGCCTTCGCAGCAGCCGCCCGTGGCGTTGTATCGGATGTCGAGGTCCAGTTGTTCGCCACAATTTTGCAGTAGATCAAACAACGCCTGCTGTTTGGCGGTCACCGGTTTTGGCGGCCGATTGAAGTTGCCGTGCAGCTCGACAGCGCAGCCGCTTTCTCCCTCTACGCGGGCAACGACCTCTGCAATTTTTGTTTCCATCCGGGCTTGCTGTTCGGCGTCGTTGATGCGCACATTGAAACGGCAAACCGCGGTATCCGGCACCACGTTGACCGGGCCACCGCCGCTGATTTTGCCGATATTGACGGTAATGCCCTCAGTTTCATCGCTCATTGCCTCAAGCGCCAGGCAGAGCCGCGCGGCGGCCGTGAGCGCGTTGCGGCCGCGGAAGAATTCGCGTCCGGCGTGAGCGCTCTTGCCACTGACAACGAACGAAAAATTGCCGCTGCCCTTGCGCGCGCCGGCAAGCGTGCCGTCTGCCAGTGCGGGCTCGTAAGTGAGGCCGAAATGCGCCTGTTGAGCCAGTGTTGCCAGTTCGGCGGCGGACGAGGGTGAACCAATTTCCTCGTCGGGGGAGATGGCGATGGTAAAGCCCACCCGCTCTCTGAAAGGCGAGTTGTCAATGGCCCTGAGCGCTTCCAAGAGCACCACCAAGCCACCTTTCATGTCGGCCACGCCGGGACCGCGCAAATGGTTTTCTGCGATCCATGTGCTTTGAAAGCCGCTGTTGTGGGGGAAAACCGTGTCGCTGTGGCCGGTGCAAAGGAGCTGCAGCGGCGCCTCAGTGCGTGCGGAAAAGATCTGCATTTGGGGCGGAGTAAATGCGCTTTTTGCCCCTTCGTCGCTGACTTGCGGAATCGGAGCTAGCGCAATTGTGGCAATGGTGTCCGCCACGGTAGCGAACAGGTGTCTCAGTTGCCGGTTTACTTCGTCGATGCCTGATGGGTTAAAACTGCCGGAATTTATGTCCGCCAGGCGCCGGGTTGTTGCCACCATTGATTGCTGGCGGTCTTGCAGCGACTCGATAAGCGCTTGCTCTTGTTTGCTAAATGCCCGCATTGCATTCCTCTGTTGAAGGGGTACTATTAACCCGGCATGCAAATATAGCTTCCTGATATATTTGCATGTCACCCTTAAAAATCAGCGGCTTTGTGCGAAAACCCTTGATTTTTAAGGTGGTCCGGCATCCCGGTTTGCATGCGTCTTGTGACGCATGACCTCACATCCATGTGAGGCTATTAACCCGGCATAAATGTATGCCGGGTTAATAGTTTGCCGCCACACTGAGCAAAAGTGCTTTGGAATTGGCCATGGTTACCGAATTTTATTCGGCCATCCATTATGTTTCCAAACTCTATGTAATATGAGTTTTGCATGCCTCCGTAGTCGTAAAAAATCCTTATCTTGGGGAAACATTAGTATTTTATTTTGTCATACAATCCTAGAATGACAGATGACGAATCACTCTCCAAGCCTGATACAAATGCGTTGATATTATGGATTTGGCAAGCGTTAAACACCTCGTGCGTAAAGACGCAGATGTTGTTCTGCATCCCGCTTCCTCGATCACCACACTGTTGAATAGTGGCCCGCAGATGATTACCTCGGGCAAAGGTTCCTATGTGGTGGATGCCGAAGGGCATCATCTACTCGACGCCATCGCGGGTCTTTGGTGCGTCAATGTGGGCTATGGTCGCCAGGAGATTACGCAGGTGATGAAGGAAGTAGCGGACCAGCTGGCGTACTATCACACCTTTTCCAATGCATCTAATCCCTGGCAGGTGATGCTGGCGGAAAAATTGGTCCGCATTGCCCCGGCGAACCTCACCCGAATGTTCTTTGGTAGCTCCGGGAGTGATGCCAATGATACCTGTATCAAAATTGCCTGGCATTATCATAACCTCAGGGGCAAGCCTTCAAAAACCAAGATTATCGCCCGCGATCAAGCTTATCACGGGACTTCTGTCAGCACCGCCGGGCTGACCGGTCTCGGTAGCTTTCACAAGGCTTATCCTCTGCCGCTGGATTTTGTGCTGCGCACTGACTGTCCGCACTTTTATACCCGCAGTCTGCCGGGCGAGTCAGAGGAAGCGTTTTGCCAGCGTCTGATTGCCAATGTGGCCGCCCTGATCGAGCGCGAGGGCGCGGGCAATATTGCGGCGTTTTTTGCCGAGCCCATTCACGCGGCGGGTGGCATTATCGAACCGCCGCGGGAGTATTATCCCAAATTGCAGTCGTTGTTGAGAAAACACGATATCTTACTGGTCGCCGATGAGGTGGTGTGTGGGTTTGGGCGCCTAGGCGCCTGGTTTGGTTCGGATTTACTGGGCATCGAGCCGGATATGCTAAGTTCGGCAAAAGGCCTGACCAGCGGCTATTTCCCACTTTCGGTGACAATGATATCGGAGCCCATCTGGCAGGTGTTAAGGCGGGGTTCGGAGCAATTGGGAGGCTTCTACCACGGCTATACCTACAGCGGGCATCCGGTGGGCTGCGCCGTGGGTCTGGCCAACATCAACATCATCGAGCAAGAAGGCCTGGTGGCCAAAGCGAAATCCAACGGCGCCTACCTGCGCGGCCAGTTGCTCTCGGCGTTCGACGGCCATCGGCGGGTGGGTGAAATTCGCGGCCGCGGCATGTTGGCGGGAATTCAACTGGTGGCCGACAGGGATACCCGACAGATGCCCGATCCCGCCCTTAAGTGGCCGCTGCGGGTCGCTTCCCGCGCGCGCGAGCTGGGGGTGATCGTGCGCCCGCTGCCCAGCGTGAACACCATTGCCATCTCGCCGCCGCTCAACTTTTCGATCGCCGAGATTGATGCTCTGGCGGCGGCGGTGCGAACGGCGATCGATGAATTGCCATAGTTTCTTCTTTATCGCTCTAATAGGCTGTTGCGAGGGTAAGAGCGCATGACGAACCCCAAAAATCTTGATCGTCTGGATTTACGTATTCTGGAAACGCTGCAAGACGATGGACGCATGACCAACAAAGAGCTGGCGGAGCACGTCAACCTATCCCCTAGTGCGTGCCACCAGCGTCTGCAGCGGCTGATCAGTGAAGGCTGGATACTCGGTTTTACCGGCCGCATCAATATCGAAAGACTTTGCGCTCCCGTGCAGTGCATTGCCACCGTATCGCTAAGTAGTCATTCGCCCGACGCCTTTGGCATGCTCGAACGCCGCGTGGCGGTGCTGCCGGAAGCGCTTGAAGCCTATACGGTCAGCGGCAGCTGTGATTTTATTATTCGCTTCTCCTGTGCCCATATGACGCGCTACATGATGATTACCAACTCATTGATCCAGGATTGTCCGGAAATCGCCAACATCAGCACCCATGTCATCATGAAGCAAAGCAAGGTCTTTGCTGGCTACCCCGTGAAGGAGTTGCTGAGTCGCCAGAATATTGCCGATGCATAATCTGCCGAGAGTGTGACGCTTGTTTAAAAAGCTGGCAGTGGTTTTCCTCCTCGCCGTGGGAGGGCTAATTCTTCTTTTGTACGGTTTTTTTCCTCTGTACGTGCCGACACTTGCCGCCTATGCGCTCGCCAAGCAAGACATACAGCTGTTGGCGCTCGATGTCGGCTATCCCGGTTGGCGTCGGCTTGCCGTTAGACGGCTGGTGGTAGAGGCGGAAAACCTAGGGGCGCTCACGCTAACTGAAGGCTTGGTGGTCGTCGACAAACGGCGCGGCTATGTCCTGCAGTTTGCGAATGGCCAACAAAAGTGGCGTAGCGATGAGCCCCAGGTCGTGGCAGACGAAGACCCCGTGATCGACGAGGTCTCCCAGTGGTTGCCCTCTCGGCTGCTTCCCCGGCTCCCCCGATTTCACATCGGAGTCGACGCCTTTGTTAGTGAGGTGATCTCGCTATCGCAATTTCAGCTTGTGCATGATGGGCGCCAGCTGCGCAATCGCTTTCTTGTGGAACGTTTGGGTGGCAATCCGCGGGTAAAATCCCGCGTTGAGATGACATTGAACCGTGAAAATGCGTTTACATTGAATATCCTGGATCGACGGCGACAAGCGCCGCAAGCGACGGTTACCGGCAGGATCTCCCGCGACGGTGACGGCACCAAATTCAGCATTCAATTGCAGTCTGATTTGGACGCATTGGGGGATGTATCGGTGATGGCTGGCACGCCGCTCAAGCGCGCGGAATTTGTGGCGAGTTTTGATGTGCGCGTTGTCGACCCCTCGGCCGCCGCGGCGGACCGACAAAAACTGCGGTTGGATGGAAGCGTCGAACTGTCTCTGCAAAATGCCCAGGGCACCGTGCAGACACGCTTCGCTTTCGGTGTGGATGCGCAAGAGAATGCCGCGCGGCTTAGGCTTTTTACTGCTGGCGAAGATCGTCTCGCGGCGGAAAATTATATCAAGCTCGCCAAACCAGATGCCGGCGGTGCGGAGAGTGAAACGGTGGGCGCCGTCTTTTTTCGACATCCGCTCGCCATCGCGCTGGAGCCTCTGACAACATTGCATAGCCGCGCCAAACATCTAATGATTGCAGAAGCGCTCATCGCGGAAGTGTATTTGCGGAGCCAAAGGCTTGCCGAAGTCCGCCTGCGGGAGTTGGCCTTAAGCGTCGTTGAGCGGCGCATGGCGTTTGCGCTGGAGGCCGATTTGCAAAGCTCGACGCTTGCAAATTTGCATCCCGCGCTGGCCACGATGCCCAGGGGGGAGCACATCGCACTGCGGGCCGAGTTGCTCGTCGATGGCGAAAGGTCGCTAATTGCCATTCGCCAGGGGCCGGTCATTCGCCTCGAGAGCGAGGCGATGTTGGAACGCGGTTTTTCCGCAGTCAACATTGAAGTGCCCCCGCAAACGCTGGCGATTGACCACGAGGGCTTGCATTTTGAAGACTTGCGGGTGAACTTTGCGACCCGCTACCCGCAACACAACACCGCTGTTGCCGGGAAAATTCTTGCCAGTCTGGACGATGGCCGCCTGACGCTGCATGCCATTACCGATGCGACGACATTCAACTCGGTCCGCCTACCGGCATTCAAATCGCGCTTATCGCTCGATCTCTCTGTATTTGCGGCGCCGAGGGCTGAGCTCGCGTTGTTTAATGCCTGCGATACGTTGCTGGCCTCGGGAGTCTGGCAGGGCGCCGGCGGCGAGGTCAAACTCAGCGTGGCCTCGGACCAGACTTTCGCCGCCAACGCCAGCCTGCGGCAGTGGTTGAATATCGCTGGGTTGCCGTTCGATATCGTTGACGGACGCCTCGAGGCGGGACTGGCCATCGATAGTGCTCGGTCGGCGGGTAACATCCGGCTGGCGTTGGCGGACGTGGCCGTTATCAGTGAGTACTTCAGTGTTGCCGGCGTTCAGTTTGCGTTCAGTTCAGCGCCGCTAGCATGGTCGGCAGGCCTGCCAAGCGAACTTGCGTTTGCGGGGCAAATAGATCGCGCCGACGTCGGTGTGACATTTGAAGACATCAAACTCTCAGGTCGCCTGACGAAGAAAGCCGGGGGCTGGCGGCTGCATTTGGCAAGCGTGGAAGCAGGCGCTTTGGGTGGCCGGGTGAGCATCCATCGCCAGGGAGGGCGACTCGGCGAGCGTATGCGGATCAATGTGCAGCTGAAGAATCTAGATCTGGCGCAGGTTATTGCGACCCAGCAGCTTGAGGGCCTGGTTGTCACAGGCAGACTTTCCGGCGAGCTTCCGATTATTATCGAAAGGGGTAAGATAAGCCTGGGCATCGGCGAGGTCGAAAGCGCGGCGGGCGGTTGGATCCGGTATTCGGCCCCGCTTGACGAGCGCGTGGAGCTCAACGAGCAGCTCAAGCTGACATTGGCGGTACTCGAAAATTTCAATTATGAAGCACTGGATTCCCAAATTAGCTACAGTGATGGTAACTTAGTGGTACAGTCAAAAATCAGCGGTCGCAATCCGGACGTTGTCGCGGGGCGGCGGGTCGATTTGAATCTGAACACACAGGTGGAACTGGATTCCGCGCTACAGGTGATGCGTTTACAGTCGGGGCTGGAGGCACAAATCGAAGAATTTGTCGCACAAAAAGCCGGTCCTGCAGTGGAGCAAGACATTTGCCAACTTTGAGTTGACGGAGTATTAACAATGATAATCAGATTACTGGTGCAGCCGCCTCTTTTTATCGGATTGGCGGTCGTTCTCGGTGCTTGCACCCCCACGGTAAAAGTAGAACCTTCCGATAAGCCGATCACGATCAATCTAAATGTCAAAATTGAACATGAAATCCGCGTCAAGGTGGATAAAGAGCTCGATGCAATACTGTCCGAAGATTCCGGTTTATTCTAGGAGACTGCCATGCGTTTGCGAAAATCCCTGATGTTCCTGTTGGTGCTGCTCGCCGCTATGGCGCCCTATTCCTTTGCACTCGACCTCCAGGCGGCCAAAGAGCGGGGCTTGGTGGGTGAAATGGCAAATGGTTATTTGGGCTCACCTGCCGGCAAGCCGGCGCCGGAAGTTGCCGCGCTGATCGACGATATCAACCGCAAGCGCAAGGCCAAATATGCGCAAGTGGCAAAAAATGTCGGTAAGCCCATGGCGGTTATTGAACAGCTCGCGGGCGAGAAGGCGCAGGCGAAAACCAAAGCCGGAAATTATATTCAAACGTCAGGCGGTCGCTGGGTAAAGAAATAGCCCTTGCGCGGTCGCGCCGGTCTATGCCAGCAGAATATCTTCTGACGCGATATCGACACCTTCTTTAAATGGCAACAGACTGCGGGCGTCTTGCAGATAGTGTTCAATTTGCCGCGCCTCCTGAGCCACAAAATCTCTGATGGCGCGGTTGAATGCCGGGTGTGCGAGCCAGTGATACGACTGCGTTTTTATGGGCGTGAATCCGCGCTGTATTTTATGCTCGCCCTGTGCGCCGGGGTCAAACCTTTGTAGGCCGTGGGCAATGGCATATTCAATCCCCTGATAGTAACAGCACTCAAAGTGCAAGCCGTCGACGTCCATCTTGCTGCCCCAATACCTGCCGTACAAGGTATTTTCATCACGTAGATAGAGGGCCGCAGCGATCATCTGTCCACGATGATGGGCGCTTGCGAGGAGGACGTTGTGCGGCAATTCCAGCGCCAACTGATGAAAAAAATCCGTGCCCAGATAGCCGGCATGGCCACTTCTTTTCAAATAAGTGCGGTGGTATAGCGCATAGAAAGTATCCCACTCTTCGCGGGAGATTTCCGCCGCGTGCCGCATTCTTATATCAAGAGGCTGTGCGTGAACTTTGGCGCGTTCTTTTTTCAGGTTTTTACGCTTGCGCGAACTGAAGCTGGCGAGGAAATCATCGAAGTCGCGGTAGTCGTGATTGAACCAGTGAAACTGATAGCCGATACGCCGCACAAAGCCGGCATTTTGCCAATGATTGGTTGCGCTCGCCGTGGGAAACAAGGAGTGAAACCCGGAGCAGGCCTGTTGTTTTACCAGTTCCTGTATTGTCCGCCACATCAGGGTGAAGCACTCCGTTTTTTGCTTGTCGTCGAGGTCCGCCGACCAACCTATCCTCGGTCCGGTTGCCGGCGTAAACGGAATCGCATTAAGTAATTTGGGGTAGTAGTCAATGCCCGCTTGGTGATAAGCGTTGGCCCACGACCAGTCAAACACGTACTCCCCGTAAGAGTGCGTCTTGACAAAGAGCGGCGCAACAGCGATGAGTTTTTCTCCCTCGGCAACCGTAAGATGTTGGACCTGCCAACCACTGCCGCTGTTTTCCAAGGTGTCCACGCTGTCTGATTTTTCAACAGCCGACAAAAAACCATGTTGAGTGAAGGGGTGTTGCGTGCGCCAGAGTGAATTCCACTGCGTCGCATCGACATCGGCAATGGAATTGTGGAAGGTTGCGAGCATGACTTAGCCTGATTAGATATTCGAGTCTCATTATTAACCTGGAAATTAAATAGGTCGTCCTGACCTATTGAATTGTCGCCCTTAAAAACGGGCGAAATTGTGTGAAATTCCTTGTTTTTAGGGTGGTCCGGCATCCCGGTTCGCGCGAGTCTCCGACTCGCGGCGGTGCGTCCCTGCACCGCAATTAACCCGGCATATTTGAATGCCGGGTTAATAGTGTTAACAGGCCCTAACCTGGCAATTTCAATTTTCGGGTTAATGGCCCAGGGCAAGGATACCTCGCCATCGGCGTAGCCGATGTTCAAAGGCGTTGACCAAATAGTTTAGAGCGAACTATTTGAGCGCCAGATTAATAGTATACTCTTCACTCCACACTGCTCATTGCCCGGTGCACTTGTGTCGATGTGAAAGTTGCCAAATCAGGCAACTTTTTGATGTAAAACCCTGGATATGGGGAAATGGCAGGTAAAGGTGCTGCCTTCGCCGAGGCGGCTATGGATCTTGAGCTTGCCTTCGTGACGCATCAATACGTGTTTAACGATGGCCAGCCCCAGGCCGGTGCCACCCAGTGCGGTGGAGCGGCTGTCGTCCACCCGATAGAAGCGCTCGGTAATACGGGTAATGTGTTTGGGGTCGATGCCGAGCCCCTGGTCGGATATGCTAATGGTAAACTCTTCGGCAGCGGCGTTGATTTCTATTTTTACCTTGCCGCCATCGGGAGAATATTTGACCGCGTTAAATATGAGGTTGGAGATGGCGCTGCGCAGTTCTTGTTCGTTCCCCAGCAGGGAAATGTCCGCATCTCCGATAAATGAAAACTCATGCCTGCCCTCGCCGCTCAGGACTTTGGCGTCGGAAATAATGGTCTGAATGAGATGCGCCAGTAATATTGGTTTGGGTTTGAGTTCGGTCTGATCCGTTTCCAGGCGACTCAATGTGATCAGATCATTGATCAAGGCCGTCATGCGGTTGCTTTGGTGGTGCATTTGCGTCAGCGCTGCCTGCCAGGTGCTGGGAATCGCGGGCGCGTCGAGCAGCGTCTCGATATAGCCCTTGATCACCGTCAACGGCGTGCGCAGCTCATGGGAGACATTGCTGACGAAGTCCTTGCGCATCTGCTCCAGGCGGCACACGCGGGTGACGTCCCGGATAACCACGAGCCGCTCTCCCTGACCGAAGGTGTGGACGTGAAATTCCAGGTGTTGACCCTCCCTGCGCATCGATTCGAGGGCGAGCGGTTGTTCGTAATCCTCTTTCTCGAAATAGGCGAGGAAGCGCGGATTGCGGAGAATATTGACCAGCTTGTGTCCGCGGTCGATGGCCTGAAAATGAAGGAGCTTTTCCGCCGAGCGGTTCCACCATTCGATATTGGCGCGGTTGTCCACCAATACCACGCTGTCGGTGAGGGCTGAAGTCATTTCCTGCACCCGGGTTACCACGGCTTGCAGCCTGACCTTATCTTTTTCGTAGCGTTTGCAGAGTAGTCGGACATCATCCGCTATTTCGCCCCAAACGCCGCCAAAATTGTCGGGGGGAGGGTCGGATCTGCGGGCGCAGGATACCCACGCCTCGAGGGCGGCGAGGCGCGAAAAAAGCCAGACAATAAACCCCAGCAGCCCCAGCACAAGAGAGAGCGCAAGGGCTTCTATGGAAAGTCCTACGACGAGCGCCGCCGCGATGACCAGCAGCAGCCAACGAAGCTCTTTTCTCAAGCCTCTGCTAAACATTGATTGCCATAGTCCGTGCTAGTGGTCTTTCAAGATGATATTGCCATATTCAGTCAAACCAAAAGCGGTTCAGTGCTAGGCGTTTTCTCGAAGGCATAGTGGGCCTATGTCGAGAGGAAACAACGAAGCGATGAGCCGCTTTTGGCTTGACCCGCAGGGCGCTCTCAGCCGCGTTGCCCTGTCTTGACATAGGCCCACTATGCCTGCAACAGGGCGCCTTGCCGAGAACGCCCTGCTTAACGCTGAATATGGCAATATCATCTTGAAAGACCACTAGGAATTAGGTTGGGCTATTTTATTCGAAAACCTGTAGCCCGCGCCACGCACGGTTTGAATAAATCTGTCGTGCTCTTGCAGGCTGAGAGCCTTGCGCAGGCGGCGGATATGCACGTCGACGGTCCGCTCTTCGACGTAGACGTTGCCGCCCCAGACATGGTCGAGCAGCTGGCCCCGCGTGTATACGCGCTCCTGGTGGGTGAGGAAAAACTCGAGCAGGCGGTATTCGGTGGGACCCATATTGATGGGGATATCGTTGATCGTGACGCGATGACTGGTCGGGTCGAGCAGCAGACCTTCCACCTTAATCGGCTCCTGCGCGCTAAACGAATCGGTACGCCGTAGCACCGCTTTCAATCTTGCCACCAGTTCACGTGGCGAAAAGGGCTTGGTGATATAGTCGTCGGCGCCCACCTCGAGGCCCTGGATCTTGTTGTCTTCCTCGCCTTTGGCGGTCAGCATGATAATCGGTACATCCTGCGTGACCTCATTGCGCTTCAGACGCCGCGCCAGTTCGATGCCGCTGGTGCCCGGCAGCATCCAGTCGAGTAGGATGAGGTCGGGCTTTTTGTCGACGATCAGACTGTGCGCTTCCTGGGCGTCGCCGGCTTCCAGCACTGTATACTCAGCCATTTCCAGCGCCACGCGCAGCATATCTCTTATTGGTGTTTCGTCATCTACGATAAGTATCTTTTTGTCGGGCATCAAATCAAACCTAGTGTCCAAGCTTTGCGCAATCCAGGTTGCGTTCTCGGGTTAGCGGGAATCCCTATAATCGAGCATTCGTTCTATGTATAACTGGAACTGCCGCTAAATTTTCCCATTTCGCGACTACAAAGATCTGAGCTCCAAACGACATGGGCATTAAATAAAGCTTTTGTTGCCATTTTATGACAATGGTAGATAGAAATTTACGCCTTGTCTCCAGGCAAATCTACCCAAGGCGAGAGGCATAGTCCCCGGCGATCCCGAGAAACACTGCCATACCGACCCAATTGTTGTTGAGAAACGCGCTGAAACACTGCTGGGGCCGGCGGTGGCGGATAAGATACTGCTGGTAGGCAAACAGGGCGGCGACAATCATCAGGCTTGCCAGGTAGACGTCGCCCAACTCAAAACGTCGCCCCATTGTGTACAATGCCAGCAGGGTGATCAGCTGCAAGCCGGCAGTAATGACCTTGTCTGCCTCACCGAACAGGATGGCGGTGGATTTGATGCCGATCTTGAGATCATCCTCTCTATCGGTCATCGCGTAGAAGGTGTCGTAGGTCACCGTCCAGATCACAACGGTGGTGTAGACGAGCCAAATCCGGCTGTCCATCTGGCCGGTTTGGGCGCTGAAGGCCATTGGCACGGCCCAGGCAAAGGCCGCCCCCAATACCACCTGCGGCAGGTGGGTGTGGCGTTTCATGAAAGGATAGATCGAGGCGATAGCCAGGGCGCCGAAGGACAGCATGATGGTCAGCGGGTTGGTGAGTAAAACCAGGGCAAAGGCTGTTAGGCAAAGGGCGCAAAACAGCGCCATAGCCTCCCTCGATGTCACGCCGCCGCTGACCATGGGGCGATCGCGCGTGCGGCGCACATGGCCGTCGATGTTGCGGTCGGCAAAATCATTGATCACACAGCCGGCGGAGCGCATTAACGTGGTGCCCGCCAGGAAAATGAGCAACACGTGCAAGTCCGGCAGGCCCTCCGCCGCCAGCCAGAGCGACCACAGCGTTGGCCAGGCCAGTAGGTAGATGCCGATCGGTCGATGCAGACGCATCAGCCGGATATATTGCAGGAGTTTGGTTTGTCGCATAGTGTGGACAGGCTCGAAAAAGCGCAAGAATACACGAGCCGCGCCGACAAATTAAGATACGGCTTTGGCGTGTTTGAGACGCCAATTGCCTGTTGTCATGTTTATTTCACACACAGTGCTAAATGCTGGTCTAGGATAAGAAGGTCCCCCAAAAAAGCGTCCATTCGTGGCTTGCCATCGAGCGAGTCGGTGCGCTCTTGTCCGTAAACTTTGCATCAGGAGAAATATATGCGTAAAGCCGATCTCGTTGCCGCGGTTGCAGATATTGCCGACCTTTCAAGCCGGCAGGCCGATGATGTCGTATCTTGTGCCTTTGAACATATTGCCAATGCGCTTGCGCGCGGAGAGTCGCTCAACCTCGTTGGGTTTGGTTCTTTTAATGTGAAACCCCGTGCCGGCCGCATGGGGCGAAACCCGAAAACCGGCGATCCTATCGCGATTGCAGCCTGCAATCAGATCAATTTCAAAGCGGGCAAGCGGTTGCGCGAAGACTTGAATTGACGACATTCGCGCGGACCTATTAACCCGACATGCAAAACTACCTTCCTGATAGTTTTGCATGTCACCCTTCGAAAATCAGTGGCTCTGTGCGAAAAACCTTGATTTTTAAGGTGGTCCGGCATCCCGGTGGTCCGGCATCCCGGTGGCCCGGCACCCCGGTTCGCATACGTCTTGCGACGCATGACCTCACATCCATATGAGGCTATTAAACCGGCATAGATACATGTCAGGTTAACATTAACAAGTGAAATGAAAAACTAACAAGTGAAGTGAAAAACTGTCGCGCGGTGCGCGCTCCCATCCGCGATCTTGAGCATCTTATCTGCTGGTCCGCCAGGACACTATTAACCTGGAAATTAAATAGGTCGTCCTCACCGATTTAATTGTCACCCTTAAAAACGGGCGAAATTGAGTGAAATTCCGTGTTTTTAGGGTGGTCCGGCATCCCGGTTCGCGCGCGTCTCCGACTCGCGGCGGTGCTTCCCTGCACCGCAATTAACACGACATACTTGAATGCCGGGTTAATAGGTGCCGTCCGACATCGAATCGTTTTTCAAGAACGGCAATAGCACCTCGAAGGTGCTTCCGGCGCCGTATGTGCTCTTGACGTGGATTTTTCCTCCCAGAAGTTTCACCAGGTTGTTGACCAGGGCCAATCCCAGCCCTGTTCCTTCGATATGGCGGTTCTGTTCGCGGTCAACCTGCTCGAAACTGCGGAAAAGGCGGGGCAGTTGCTCTTTTTTTATACCGATGCCGGTGTCGGAAACGGCTATGCTGATACATTCGCCAAGCAATTTGTCCGCCTTTGCACTGCAGATCAAATTCACCCGGCCTTCTTTTGTGTATTTGATGGCGTTTGATACCAAGTTAACTATGATCTGCCGTACCTTTGTCTTATCGGAAAAAAAGCTTTGTTCTGTTAACGCCGACTGGTGAAATGACAGGCCCTTGTTGTCGGCTAGATTCTGCATTTGCTCAAATACTTCCTGGCAGAGTTCGTGAATAGCGAAACCGCTGATATCGAGGCTCATTTTGCCTGATTCAATTTTGGTCACGTCGAGTGTGGCGGTGACCTGTTCATTGAGCTGTATTCCGGCATCTTTTATCAGGCGCAGCCGATCTAGGTCTGTCGCTGAGATTTTTGACTGCAAATTCGCCGCGAGAAGGTCGGAAAATCCGATAATCGCGTTCAGCGGAGACCTCAATTCGTGCACCATTTTTGCGTAGAATTCTTTACGAGCCTGCGCACTTTGCTCCGCGGCAAGCTTTTCTGCCTCTTTTTGCGCGGTGATATCGAAGGCGTAACCGACCAGTGAGGGCTCTCTATCGCTTTTCAGGATATGAAAATGCCAGACGAATACCCGGTCTTCCAGTTTAACCTCGGCAACATCTACCCCTTCCTGAGAGTGACGGATTCTCTCGCCTATTTCGTTGATATTTTTCGGTATCGCGTTTGCCGCCCCCTCATCATCAAAGCCATATTCCAGGAGCAAATTCTGCAGTGCCGAATTGCCGAATAGCAGCTGCCCGTCCATGACGAACTCAGCCAGAGGGGCGGGGCTCATTTCAACGTATTGGGAAAACTTTTCCATTTCCTCCTGATTGTGCAGTCGCGTGGAATTGTCGATGAAGCTGATAATTCGTGTGGCTTCGCCATAGCCGACCGCGATCAATCTGAAATCTATGGACACATAGTGACCGTTTTTGTGTCGCCAGAGGGCCGAAGCAATCTCGCTTACTTCATCGAGAAAGCCTAGCGGGCAATCCTCAAATTCGTGTTGGTACTCGCGGTTATTTGCGCACAGCGCGCGATGCGGGTGCTCGCCATACAGTTCTTCCCGGGTCCAGCCTAAAATGCTGTGCGCAACGGGGGAAAGCTCAACGATGAGGTTATGCTTGTTAAGGCCAATAAGGCCATCCGGCCACGTGTTGAACCAGCTATTGTCAGATATAGGCATGACTTAAATGTCGAGTACCAATTGCCTGTGGTTTACGTCGGAAGCACGATTTGGATCGATAACGCGGTGTATTGAGAGTGGCCCTTTAACGGCGTCATCATTTGCCAAGTATTTACAAGCGGGAGTATCTAACACTTTTCCTCTGGCGTCGATCTTTATTTTTCGGATTTAGCTAGTTTCCATCCAGAAACGCGCATCCTGCGCTTATTCTGGTGGTCGAAAATAAAATTGCGATTTTTTGTTTTCACCAAATCAACGACTTATCTCCAGGGGCGGCGTGTATGTCGAGGCCTTGCCCGGAGCAAAGCCGACGAAGTCGTCGATTTCGAGCATCACGCCCATGTGATGCCGTTAGCGCCTTTTTGTGGACGGGCACTAACATTAACCCAGCATAAGTGCATGCCGGGTTAATAGCATTTGTTCTTGCGCCGGCTTTGTTTGATGCAAAACTTTTCTCTGCTGGATTAACAGTGGAAACGAAGCCGCCCGAGGATGAAAATCAAAATAGGTGACGTGTATGTCAATTTCGTCGGCACCGGTTTCTATCTACTGGAGCTGCGCTTTACCCTGGTATGCCACGCGTGCGCGGTGCCGTTGCTATTAACCTGGAAATTAAATAGGTCGTCCTGACCTATTTAATTGTCACCCTTAAAACCGGGCGAAATTGTGTGAAATTCCGTGTTTTTAGGGTGGTCCGGCATCCCGGTTCGCGCGCGTCTCCGACTCGCGGCGGTGCGTCCCTGCACCG
>JAAUXX010017123.1_pt1 | contig 22800 bp, 16 predicted proteins | sample 7278111 | NCBI WGS metagenome assembly JAAUXX01 (sample SAMN14350116, study PRJNA611818) | marine sediment metagenome | isolation source: surface marine sediment (1.8m) | place: French Polynesia: Moorea | collected 2018-08
CTCCTCGGCATGGCCTTTCATCCGGACTATCCGGCTACGCCCGAAATCTTCCTGTCCTACAATGTCGATCCGGACAACCGGTCGATCATCTCGCGGATGATTCTCGACGACGTCGACAATCCGACGTCCACGACCGAAGAGATCATTCTCGAAGTCGAGCAGGACTTTACCAATCACAACGGCGGCGACATCGCCTTCGGATCCGACGGCTATCTCTACATAGGCCTCGGCGACGGCGGCAGCGGCAACGATCCGAGGCAACGTTCACAGGATACGACCACTCTGCTCGGCTCGATGCTTCGAATCGTCGTTATCGGGACGGGCGCGGACTATGACATTCCCTCGGACAACCCGTTCGCGGGCAACGCGAAGTGCGCACCGGACGATACCAATGCAAACGACTGCCCGGAGATCTATGCCTGGGGCCTGCGCAACCCCTGGCGCTGGAGCTTCGATGAGCCGACGGGGCAACTCTGGCTCGCGGACGTCGGACAGAACGCCTGGGAAGAGGTCAACCTGATCGAACTCGGCGGCAATTACGGCTGGCGCTGCCGCGAAGGGGCAAACAACACGAGCAACGCCGGGGACTGCGGCTCGGGCGGCGGACTGATCGATCCGGTCACCGAGTATTCCCACAGCGGTCCGAGCGGCGGAAATTCCATCACGGGCGGCTACGTCTATCGTGGAACGGCCATTCCCGAACTCGAAGGGCTGTACATCTTCGCCGACTACGGATCGGATCGATTCTGGGCGGCGCGCCCGAATAGCCTGGGCGGCTACTCCAACGACGAGCTGATTCGCGATTCCGGCCGCAACCCGACGGCGTTCGCGATCGGCCCTGACGACGAGCTCTACTTCGTGAACATTGACGGCAGCAACGGTCTCGGCCGTGTCTATCGCATCGATCCGCCGGCATCACCAACGCCCGATACGATTCCGGATCGTTTGTCGGATACGGGCTGTGTCGATCCGGGCGACGTCACCGCGCCCTACTCGGGCCTTCTGCCTTACGACCTCAATGCGCCATTTTGGTCAGACGGAGCCGACAAGGAACGCTATATCGGCTTGCCGAACGGCACGACAATGGATGTCCTCGGCAACGGCGACTTCAACTTTCCGAACGGCACGGTCATCGTCAAAAACTTCCGCCTGGGCGGTACGCTCATCGAGACGCGCCACCTGATGCGGCATCCGGACGGCGTCTGGGCCGGCTACACCTATGAATGGAACTCGGCGCAAACCGAGGCGACGCGCGTGCGCGGCGGCAAGGTAGTGAACATAGGCGGTCAGGACTGGATCTATCCGTCCGAAGGCCAGTGCATGGAATGTCACACGGGTGCCGCCGGCTTCGCCCTGGGCCCCGAGATTGCGCAGCTAAACAAGGACTTCACGTATCCGTCGACAGGCCGGAGCGCCAATCAGCTCGAGACCATTGACCATGTTTTGATGTTCTCGGCGCCGCTTCCCGGACCCGCGAGCACGCTCGACGCGCTTGACGATCCCAATGACACGGGACTGCCGCTCGAGCCGCGCGTAAGGGCTTACCTGCACACGAACTGTGCGCAGTGCCATCGGCCGAACGGCCCGACGCCTTCATCGATGGACCTGCGGTATTCGACGGACCTTGCCGACATGAACGCCTGTAACGTCCAACCGACGGGCGACGATCTCGGGATCGCCAATGCGCGTCTGATCGCCCCGGGGGATTCCAGCCGATCGCTCATCGTCGAGCGTATGCAGCGGCGCGACGTTCACGGCATGCCGCCGCTTGGCTCGAACGTGATCGATACGGCGAACGTTCTGCGCATCGCCGCGTGGATTGACGGCCTGAGCTCGTGCAACTAGGCAAGCGGGTCGGCTAGCCGGCCCGTGCGTGCCACTTTTGGAGAACCGCAGCCTCGGTCGCGAGATCGAGGCCCGCGCGCCATTCCGGAGGCGCCTCCCACTCGGGTAGCTTCGCGATCATGTCCTTTGCCGTCTCTTCGATAGGCCGGAACTCGAGGCCCGTCGCGAGCGCGCGATCGTTGTTGACCTGCATGAACGGAATCGGCCCCTCGCCGTACCACGGGCCATAGCCTCGAACGTCCGGCACTTCCTCGCGCAGCCACTCCCAGTCGACCCATGTCAGTGTCGATGACGATCCGGTGCCATCTCGCAGGCGCGTAAGCAGCGGCTCGGCGCGATACGGGTCCTCGGCACCTACGGCGTTGTAGGGGCCGCTACCGCTACCGTCCTCGAGCATGCGCACCATCCACGCGCACATGTCCGCCGCATCGATGTACTGCACGGGCAGATCCTTCTGCCCCGGCACGAGAATCTCGTTGCCTGCTTCCATGCGGATCAACCAGTGCCGCAAGCGCATCGTCGGGTCGCCCGTCCCCGTGATGATGCCCGGGCGGATGTTGATTGCCCTGTCGCCGAACACCTTGACGACTTCCTGCTCGCAAAGGGCTTTTCGCGCGCCGTAGCTCGGCCCGTATGGCGACTCCGACTCGTCCGTTGGATCGTCCATGACCGCGTAGGCCGCCGAAAACTCGTCGTCGTCGACCGTCAGGCTGTCCGCATACGCAGAGATGCTCGACACGAACATGTAGGTGCCCACGTTGCCATCGAGGAGTTCGGCAGACAGGCGCGCGTGGCGAGGATAGAAACCGGAATTGTCGATGACGGCGTCCCACTGTTTCCCCTTCAGGGCGTCGAGCTGATCGTCGCGATCGCCAATGAGGGCCTCGACCGCGGGAAACATGCCGGGTGCCGTCTTGCCTCGGTTGAACATCGAGACCTTGTGTCCGCGGGCCAGCGCGTAGTTGATCTCGTGTGGACCAATGAACCCGGTCCCGCCGAGCACGAGGATATCGAGCGACTTCTCGGCGGCGCCCGCCGCGAGTACGGGAATAGGCAGTGCAGCCAGGCCGCCGAGGACGCTCGCCGAGCGAAGAAAGTGACGTCGCGAAACACTCATGTTGATCCCTTTTCTTGTTTTGCGGACGCTCTGCATGGTAACGAAGCCCGCCCTCAATGACAGCAGTGCTTCTGCGAGCGAACGGCATCTCGTTTAGAATAGGTCTTGACGCGACCATCGGAGAAAAACAAATGAGTGATTACCCGCAGCTCACCGAAATGGGTATCCAGCATCCCGAGCAGATCACAACCCACGCGATCAACAGTATTTCCGGCGTCGACGTTTTGCGCGTCGTCTACAAGCGCAAGCAGGGCTCGCTCCTCCCGGTCAGCCGCAGCTACGAGTTTCCACGCGTCCAGCGTACCGTCACGAATAGCAAGGGCGAAGACGAGACCGTCATGGAAACGGCGCCCGCCCTCAAGGCCGCCGCAGCCGAGCTCGAAGCCCTGCTCGAATCGCGCGACGACGACACGGATCTCAAAGCCACGCTCCGGGCCGAGCTCGAGGCGCTGGAAGGTGAGCTCGCCTGCCGTATCAAGCACCTCAGGTCTTTGCTCGACGACGCATAGAATTGCGCCGGGACGTGACGGACAAGCGCTATACTGCTTAGGCCGCAGACAAGAAGAAGACGAAATCCGGATGGACCGGCGTAGTGCACTGAAGAGTATTGCCGCCATGTTTGGCGTCCAGCTTCTCGCGCCCATTCGTGTCGCGATTGCCGAAGGACTGGACCCCGTCAACATGGCGGGTGCATCGCTGTTCGAAGACGACACGCGACGAGACACCGCCGCATTGGCTGAGACAATCATTCCCGCGACCGACACACCGGGCGCACGTGAAGCCGGCGTCGGTGACTTCATCGAGTTCATGCTGCAGGAATGGTATCCGGCCGAAGATCGCGATCGCTTCGTTGCCGGTCAGGTCAATCTCGCCGAGCACTGCAGCGCGGCGTTCGGCGCGCGCTTTGACGATCTCGACACGAACCAGCAGATCGCGGTCGTGACTGAACTCATGGAAGGCAGCGTCCCGACATTCGAGGACGGCGGCGTCGCGTTTTTCGAGCACGCGAAGCAGCTCACGGTATTCGGCTACTACACGTCGGAGATCGGTATGACGGTCGAGCGACGTTACCTGCCCGTGCCCGGCCGCTACGACGGCGCCTATCCGTACGAAAAAGTCGGCACGCTGTTTACGTCATGACCTTGGAGTACGCCGCGTGATCTACCGCCCCCTCACCGCGCTGGTCTTTGGCGCAAGCGTTTTCGCGATGGCAAGCCATGCGCAGGATCCCGGGGGCGACCCGGCTGCGACCGAGGTGTGGGACCCGGAACCGCGAGTCGTGGCTTCCGGCAATAACGGCGCGGCGCCGTCGGACGCGATCGTTTTGTTCGACGGATCGGACCTGTCGAGCTGGCAACACGCCGACGGGCGGGACGCCGAGTGGCTGGTCGAGGACGGCGTGCTGACCGTTGTCGGTGGCAAGGGCGACATCGAGACGCGTGAAGCCTTCGGCGACGTGCAGCTTCACGTCGAGTGGCGTTCGCCGGCACAGGTCGAAGGAGACGGGCAGGGCCGCGGCAACAGCGGCGTGTTCCTGCAAAGGCGCTATGAAGTGCAGGTACTCGACTCGTTCGAGAACAGGACCTACGCCAATGGCCAGGCTGCGAGCATCTACAAGCAGCACAGTCCGCTCGTCAACGCGACACGGCCAGCGGGCGAATGGCAGAGCTACGACATCGTTTTTCGCGCGCCGCGTTTCGACGCCGGCGGCAAACTGACCCGACCCGCGTACCTGACGGTCTTCCACAATGGCGTACTCGTTCAGGATCACGCCGAGCTCGAGGGCCTTACGGTCTACATTGGCGCGCCCTACTACGACGCGCACCCGCCGAAGCAGCCGCTATCGCTCCAGGATCACGGCAACCCCGTGAGCTTCCGCAATATCTGGCTGCGCGAACTGGACTGACTCAAAGTACGTTCGACTGCACGAGTTCGGCCGCACGATTCGCGGCGCGAGCGCTGAAGGCCATGTAGGTCAACGACGGGTTGACGCAGGAAGCGGATGTCATGACGGCGCCGTCCGTAACGAACAGGTTCGCGGCGTCATGAAGCTGGTTCCAGCGATTGACGACCGACTCCCGCGGGTCGTCACCCATGCGCGCGGTACCCATTTCGTGGATACAGCGCCCGGGCGGCGCCGGCTCGTCCAGCGGTTCGACGTCTTCGCAGCCGGCGGCCTCGAGCATCGCGACGGCCTGCTTGACCGAGTCCGCCAGTATGCGTTGCTCGTTTTCCCGCCAGACCACGTCGAACCGGATCTGCGGAATGCCGAAACGATCGCGTTTGCTCTCATCGAGGACCATGCGATTTTCCCGGTGCGGCAGCACCTCGCAAAACGCACGAAGCGTCAACGTCCAGGCACCCGGTATCCGCAGCCGCCGCTTGAGGTCCGCACCGAAACCCGAGAAGTCTTCGGGATCGCGGCGATACGGCCCCCACGTCTGGTAGTTGTAGCCCCGCACGAAGTCGGCGTCGGCGTCCTGCCCATCGACGTTCCTGAAGCGCGGCACGTACATACCCGTGGGTCGCCGGCCGTACTCGACGTACTCTTCGTAGCCCGGCACGACACCGGTCGCACCCGTACCGAAGGTGTGGTCCATGAGGTAGCGCCCGAGGACATCGTGATTGTTGCCGAGCCCGTTCGGCATTGCGTCCGATCTCGAGTTGAGCAGGATCTGTGTCGAGGCGATCGCGGACGCAGAGAGGAACACGACCCGCGAGCGGTACACGGTTCGTTCCTTCGTGTTGGCATCGATGACACGCACGCCCGTGACGCGTGATGCGTCGCTGTCGTACTCGAGCGACTCGACGACCGCATCCGCCCGAAGCGTCAGGTTGCCGGTCGCGTCGGCGGCCGGCAGCGTCGAACTCAACGTCGAAAACGGCGCGCCGAAAGAGCAGCCGCGATGGCACTGCGAGCGATACATGCACGGACCCCGACCCTGCTCGGCTTTAGGGGCCGTCAGGTTGGCCGTTCTGCCGATCGTCACGGCGCGCCCGTCGTACCGTTCCGCGATCGCTGCTTTGAAGTGTTTCTCGGCGACGTTCAGGTCCATCGGCGGCTGGAACTCGCCATCCGGCAGGTGCGGCAGTCCGAGCTTCTCGCCGGATACGCCGACGAACTTCTCGACGTGCGAGTACCACGGAGCGATGTCCTCGTAGCGTATGGGCCAGTCGATGCCGTGACCGTCTTTTTTGTTCGCCTCGAAATCGAGATCGCTCCAACGATAGCACTGCCGTCCCCAGATCACCGAACGACCGCCGAACATGTCGGCGCGAATCCAGTCGAAGGGCCTCTCCTCGTCCTTGATGTACGGATTCAGACGGTCGTTATTGACGTACGGATACATCTCGTAGAACGGGATCGAGTAGTCCTCGGGCGTAAACCCGGGCGGCCATTGGCCACGGTAGGGCTGCTCGAAAGGCCCTTTGCCTTCAATGCGATAGTCGAGCTGATGACGAAACATCTGCCCGCGATCGAGAAGCAGCGTCTCGAGACCTTTCTCGGTCAGTTCCTTGGCTGCCCAGCCCCCGCTGATGCCGGAGCCAATGACTATTGCGTCGAAATCGTATGCCGCCATCTTTTTTCTTGTTGATTGTGTCCCGTCGGGATTCTACAGGACACCGGATCCTCTGCTGCCGCGCCATTCTTGAGCGGTGCGAACCGACATGGCCATTTTGGTGTATCCAGGTACTTATTCCCTGTTCGCATAAGCGCGATTTGAGAGATATCAAACGAAATTCGCTCTTCGCGCATCTAAATCTCAAATGACGCCGGATCTCAATAAGCCGGCACCAGACCAAAAGAAGGGGAAAGACTCTGTCTATTGCCGACACTTCGGCGCAGGACGTGCAGCTTGCGCCACCGGATCCACGACGCAAACTATTGATTATTGGTGCCATTGCGGCCGCAACCGTCGTGCTCGTCGTACTGGCCGCGCCGGCCGTGACGCGCTGGGCCAATGCCACGGTCAGCGTGCCGTTCGATCGCGTGCGCATCGCGACCGTGACGCGCGGCGACCTCGTTCGCGACGTTTCGGTGCAGGGCCGGGTCGTCGCGGCCGTCAGCCCGACGCTGTATGCGACGGCGTCGGGAACGATCACGCTCAACGTCGATGCCGGTGAGCAGGTCATCGCCGGGCAGGTCCTCGCCAACGTCATAAGCCCGGAACTCACGAACCAGCTCGAGCAGGCCGAGTCTTCGCTGGCCCAGCGCAAGATCGAGCTCGAGCGCCAGCGGATCGACACGCGCCAGCAGGCGCTCGAAAAGCGCAAGGCGGCAGATCTGGCCGAAGTCGCCGTCGTCGCAGCGCGACGCGAGATGCGCCGCGCCGAGGAAGCCAAGAAGCGCGAAGTCATCCCGCTCATCGACTATGAGAAAGCCGAGGACGATCTCCGGAACGCCGAACTGGCCTACACGCATGCCCGCGCCGACGCCGACCTGCACGACGAACGGCTGAGCTTCGAGCTCCGCGCGAGCGAGTTCGAGGTCAATGCCCAGGAACTCGTCGTCCAGGATCTGCGCCGCCAGGTGGACGATCTCGACATCAAGTCGCCCGTCAGTGGCATCGTCGGCGATCTGCTCGTCGACCAGAAAGCCGCCGTGTCCCGCGACACGCCCGTGCTCGCCGTCGTCGACCTGTCCCGCTACGAGATCGACGTCATGATCCCCGAGACCTACGCCGACGACCTCGCGATCGGCATGGGCGCCGAAATCATGACGGGCGGACAGACCTATGACGGCCAGCTCGTCGCCGTCTCGCCCGAGGTCGTCAACAACCAGGTGGCAAGCCGCGTTCGCTTCGTCGGCGAAAGCCCGACGGGCCTCCGGCAAAACCAGCGCCTGACGACCCGCATCCTGCTCGCCGAGCACGCCGACGTGCTCATGGTGCAGCGCGGCCAGTTTCTCGACAGCGGCGGCGGACGCCTTGCCTACGTCGTCGACAACGAAGAGCGCGTCGCCGAGCGGCGGCAGATTCGAACCGGTGCTCGCAGCCTGGGCGCCGTCGAGATCGTCGACGGCCTTCAGCCCGGCGACACGATCGTCATTTCCAACCTTGACCCGTTCCGCGGCGCGGACACGGTGCTACTCACTGACTGAACATTCCGACCAAGGGAACCCACGCTATGCTCAAGATGAAGGACATCTGCAAAATCTATCGCACCGACACGATCGAAACGCACGCATTGCGCGGCTTTTCTCTCGAGGTCGAGGACGGAGAATTCGTTTCGGTCACCGGGCCCTCCGGCTCGGGTAAAACGACGTTCCTCAACATCGCCGGCCTGCTCGAGGAGCTGACGAGCGGTACCTACGAGCTCGATGGCCGCGATATCTCGAAGCTCAACGACAAGGAACGCTCACGCGTTCGCAACGAGAAGATCGGCTTCATCTTCCAGAGCTTCAACCTGATCCCGGAACTGAACATCTACGACAACGTGGATGTGCCGCTCAGATATCGCGGCTTCGACAAAAAGGAACGCGACACGCGCATCATGCGCTGCCTCGAACGTGTAGGCCTTGCTTCACGGCCGAAGCATTTCCCGGCGCAGCTTTCCGGCGGACAGCAGCAGCGCGTTGCGATCGCCCGGGCCATCGCGGGCGAGCCTCGCTTCCTGCTGGCGGACGAGCCGACCGGTAATCTCGACACGAACATGGCCGACAGCGTTCTCGACCTGCTCGACGAGATCAATGCATCCGGCACGACGATCATCATGGTGACGCACGAACTCACGCTGGCGGACCGGGCGAAGCGCAACCTCTTCGTCCGCGACGGCGAAGTACACGACGGACCGCCCGAGCTGCACTTCGCGGCCGCGGCGAACGCGTAGCGAGGTCCCTCTTATGCTGCGTTACTACTTCAAGCTCGGTGCCCTGAGTATCAAGGCCAACTGGGCGCTCAGCGTTCTGATGGTGGCCGCCATCGCGATCGGCATCGGCGCGTGCATGACGATCGTCACGGTCCGCCATGTCATGTCGGACAATCCGATCGAGCACAAGAACGACGTGCTGTTTCATGTGCAGGTCGACAACTGGAACCCGAACGAGCCCTACGACGAGCCCAATGAGCCGCCCGAGCAGGTGACCTACCTCGACTCGACGGCATTGCTCGAAGCCGGTCGCGCACACCGGCAGGTCGTCATGTTCAAGACCGACCGCGTCATCCAGCCCGAAGGCGAAGGCGTACTACCGTTCCAGGAGGAACTGCGCGCGACGACGGCGGATTTCTTCGCGATGTTCGATGTGCCCTTCGAATACGGCGCCGGCTGGGATGCCGACGCTGATCGTGCCGAGGAGCGCGTCGTCGTGCTGTCGTCCGAGATGAACGAGCAACTCTTCGGCGGCGAGGATTCGACGGGCGAGATGCTCATGATGAACAACGAGCCGTTCCGCATCGTGGGTGTACTCGACGAGTGGAATCCGATCCCGACGTTCTACGACCTGAACAACAACCCGTTCGTCGGGCCAGAATCGGTCTATACGCCCTTCTCGGTCGCCGTGAGCGGCGAATGGGGCAGCGCGGGCAACAACAGCTGCTGGAAGTCCCCCGACGAAGGCACGTACGAGGGCTACCTCGCCTCCGAATGCATCTGGATCCAGATGTGGGTGGAGCTGCTGACGGATTCGGACAAGGCTAACTACCTGCAGTTTCTCGACGACTACGCCATGGAACAGAAGGAGCTCGGTCGCTTTCCGAGGGAGCTCAACAATCGGCTGAGCACGCCGGAGGAATGGATGGTCAATCAGGAGGTTGTCGACGAAACGGTGTCGGTGTTGCTCTCGCTTGCCGTGCTGTTCCTCGTCGTATGCCTGCTGAACACGATCGGTCTGCTGCTCGCCAAGGTCATTCGCCGAAGCAGTGATATCAGCCTGAGACGCGCACTCGGCGCAAGCAAGTCCGAGCTCTTCAAGCAGTACATCGTCGAGGCCGGCATGATCGGCGTCGCCGGCGGCGTTGCCGGCGTCGGCATGACCTGGCTGGGACTTCGCGGCATCGAGAACCTGTTCTCGGGCTACGACTTCATCGACTACCTCGTCACGATGGACTGGCAAATGGTGGGTCTCGCCGTTCTGCTCGCGATCGTATCGGCACTCGGTGCCGCCCTGTACCCGACCTGGCGCGCGGCGAGCATCTCGCCCGCGACGACACTCAGGATTCAATAGGAGAACAGCATGAACGTAGGACCGATCTGGCGGGCAATGCTCCGACACAAAGCGGGCTTCGTGCTGATCGCACTGCAGGTCGCCGTAACGCTGACGATCATGGTGAACGCCTTCGGCATCATCCAGGAACGCGCGGGCAAGATCGATCGCCCGAGCGGCATTGACGAGGCCAACACCTTCGCATTTGCGAGCGTCCTCTTTACCGAGTACGAGCGGGAGGATCGCAAGGCACTGATCGACGAAGACCTCGACCTGATCCGCAACACGCCGGGCGTCATCAACGCCGTCGCGTCGAACTCCTTCCCGCTGCGCCAGGGTGGCTGGTCGATGAGCCTCGCACTCGAACCCGGCAACTCGACGCCGGAGTCGGTGGGCTCGGCGATTTATTTCGTCGACGAACACGGCGTCGAGACGTTCGACCTGAATATCATCGACGGCCAGAACTTTACGCCCGAGCAGGTTGCGTGGAGCATTGAAGACGACAATACCTGGCCCGCCTACACGATCATCACCGATGCGCTTGGCAATGAGCTCTGGCCCGATGAGCCAGGGTCTTTCGTAGGCAGGACGTTCTACATCAACGAGACGGATCCCATGCAGGTCGTTGGCGTCGTCGAGACGCTCCAGGCACCGTGGGAAAGCTGGACCGGTGTCGAACGCTCACTGCTCGCACCGCAGCGCCGGCCGTCGGAATTCGTACGCTACATCGTTCGCGCCGAGCCCGGCATGCGTGACCAGCTCATGCCCGAAATCGAGGCCATGCTCGCTGCGAGCAACAAGGACCGCATTATTCGTGACATGACGACGATGGTCGACGTGCGCGACCTGGCCTATCTTGGCGACGCCGCCATGATCAAGATGCTGAGCTTCATCGTCATCATGCTCACGATCATTACGTCGCTCGGCATCGTCGGTCTTGCGAGCTTCAACGTCAGCCGGCGAACGCGGCAGATCGGCATTCGCCGCGCTCTGGGTGCGACCAAGACCGAGATCGTGCGCTACTTCATGATCGAGAACTCGATCGTAAGCGGCATTGGCCTCGCGGTCGGCAGCGCACTCGCGATTGGCCTGAACATCCTCATGGTCGAGGCGTTCGCGCTCGAGCCGCTCGCCTGGTACGTAATCCCGATCGGCGTCCTTGCACTCTGGGCTGTCGGCCAGGCAGCCGTGGCGGGCCCCGCCCGCAAGGCGAGCCGGATTTCACCGGCGATCGCGACGAGATCCAGCTAGAGGAATCGAAGTACGCCCGGCGCAGATGCGCCGGGCTACCCTTCCGCCTGAGCGCCAGTCGACATGCGCGGCCTGAAAGGGCTACCCTGAATCCGATTGTTCCACCGTTTCCGGCCGGAGCACGTATGTCGAGGGGCATCTCAAAACTGACCTTGATCGGTGCAACCGTTGCGCTCGCCTTTTCTGCGCGCGCGTCGGCGGAGCCGCCCGGCTCGTGCAGCTATCGCCAGGCGAGCATCTCGCTGCCCGCAGTCCAGGTCAGCAGCAAAGAGGTCGGTCATCCCTACCGCGCGATGTACGGCTACTGCCTGATTGGCGGCAAGCGGTTCCTCGTTCACCAGGACTGGGTATTGTCCTATCTCGACGCGGACCCCGTTGGCGGGAATCCTGGCGGTAGCGGCGTCGGACTCGGCACGGACCTGCTCCTGCGCTGGCACCCCAACTGGCGGCCATCGCTGATACCGTATGTCGACGCCGGTATCGGTATTCAATACTCAGCCGGCACGTCGTTTCCCGCGGATGCAACGCGCTGGAACTTCACGCTCCACGGCGGCGCCGGATGGCTGATTCCAACGCGCCGGGACCGGCAGATGAATCTCTCGGTACGCTACCTGCACATCTCGAACGGCGGGGTCTCCGACACGAACTCGGGCTACGACGTCGTCCACCTCGTGCTCGGCCTGCGCTGGGGCCGCCAGCGCTAGTCTCCTTAGCCGCCTGGCCCGAGACCCCACGAGAGCAGGAAGGCGCTCAGCAGAACGGCAGCGAGGCCCGTAAACACAAACCCTATCAGTGAACCGACAGGCAATGCGCTCTTGAACCGCGCACGAACGCTTAGTCCAAGCGCACCGAGGCCAAGAAGACCCGCCAGCACGCCCAGCCAGGCGCCCAGACCGCCCCAGCCCACCATGCCGAACAGCAGCAGGAACTCGGAAATCTTGTAGCTGACGCCCGCTGCCGCACCGAAGATGACGAGCGCCAGCGTGCCGCTGAATGCCGCACCCCAGGTAGCAAGACGCGCACCGTCGGCGGGTGCCGGCTTCCGCTTTTCGACGAGACGCACAAGCGGCGCGAACGTCAGGACGATGAAGCCAATCACGACCCCGATCACGCCGAAGCCGCCCCAGGCTGCCACCTTCGGCAGATCGTCCTTGTTCTCCATTGCGAGCACGGCCATCCGCGGACCGAAGGACGTCGTGTAGATCGAGCCGATGAAGTCGGGCACCTCCATCTCGTCGACGCAGGACAGGTCCGGATCGGCCGTCGGGTTGTCGAAGAACTTGTTGAGAAAATCGCCCGCGCACTCCACCGAGCGGGACGGGCCGTGTCCTGCGTAAGGAAACTCTACGTAGGTACCGTTCGAGAAACCGGGTTCGATCAAATGCGCGAGCGGCGGCGGCGTGATCGGGTCCATGTCCCCCTCGACGAGCAGCGTCGGGATGTCGGTCTCGACGGCCGCAAAGTCCTCGCGCGGCCGCGGCGCGAGTCCGAGGTCGACACAGCCCTGTGCCCAGGCCTCGGCATCGCCTTTTACCTCGGTCGCGCTCGACAATACGGGATGCTCCTCGCGGTCCAGCGCCGTCGATACGATCGCTGCCTCCCGATAGCCATCCATGCACATGATTGCGTCGTACATGCCGCCACCACCCAGCGCGCCTCCCCCGATGCCGATGGCGAGCGCCTTGAAGAAGGTCTCGTCGCGCTCCTCGAGCGCATCCGCCCAGGCATGGATAACGGCTGGCAGGACCGGGTAGTTCGACTGCTCGTAGAACAGCGCGAAGGGCAGGAACGCGGCGATGTCGCTCAGGATGTATGCCTTGCCCGACGGGTAGATCTCCGTGTCCTCGACGTCGACGACGATTGGCTCATCGATGACAGACTGCGCACCTTCGCGCACACGCTGGCCAAGATCAGGGAAGCTGCCTGCACAGCCCGAGTCAGCCTGGCAGAGTTCATTGAGTTTCTCGAGGTCGCGGTCGTACCAGTTGATGACGCGCCACGAGATCTCGTGCGCACGCGCATCGAGCGGCACGATCGCATCCAGCACGACGGCGAGGATGCCTTCAGGGTCTTCCTTGATGTACGCCTGGCCGAGGAGCGTGCCGTAGGAAATACCCCAGACGTTCCACTGGTCGAACCCGAGCGCGATGCGGAGCGCTTTTACGTCACGGGCGTTCTCGACCGTGTTGTACGCCGACACGTCGACGCCGGAGGCCATTGCCGTTTTTACGCATGCAGCCGACACGAGCCGCGCCGCCTCGTTGCTCGCCGCCAGGCTCTCGACGTTGCTCAGCGCCCGGTTGCGGGTGGCGTAGTGATCGCAGAGATTATCGGAGGTCTCGATACCCCGCTGCTCGAGTATGTAGAGATCACGGTGCTTGCGAATGCCGTGATCCTTGAAGCGATTGACGTAGTACTCGGCCGGCGCTCCCGGGCCGCCCGTCAGGTAAATGACCGGGTCGTCACGCCTACCGGGTTCCAGGCCTGAGTCATCGTCGTCTTCGTCGTCGTCCTCTTCCTCGTCGTCCCAGGTAGAGCTGAGCTTGATGAAGTGCAGGTCGATAAACCTCGAGTTCGGATCCTCGCGGTTTTCGGGCACCTCGAGCAGACCGCACTCAATCTCGCCGGGTTCGTAGTCGATGCGCTCCTTGAACGGACACACGAGCGTATCGATACGATAGGTGTCGCGGCCGAAGAGATCCGTCGCGACCGGGTCATCGGCGGTTTCCTGTGCGCTGGCCGCAACGGCAAGACTGGCGCCGACGATGCCGGCCAGGACGATGGAAGACGCTTGCATGGGAGTCCCCGGATTATTCTTGTTGGATCAATGTAGCACGCGACTTTCGAATGTGTCGCGGCAGCCAGGGCTACGCGGAGACGATCCTGCCCTCGCGAATCTCGTAAGACGGTGTGGCACCGTCACTGGACGCAACGAAGCCGGCGAGCTCGCTCGCAAAGCGCAGGTTCTTCTCGGGTTGGTCCGGGGACGTCAGGGTTCCGGTCACGAGCGCTGCGAGGAAGGAGTCGCCGGCCCCGATCGTGTCACGGACCGTGACTGGCCTGCTGGCCGCCCGGAACCAGGAGCCCCGGTCGAGAAAGCCGGCGCCGTCGGCACCGCAGGTCACAGAGACGCGATCGACATTCGCACGCTCCGCAAGTTCGCGTGCGGATGTCTCGAGATCGACGAGCGCATCGTCCCGTTCAAGAAGGAAAACGAGCTCCTCGTCGTTAAGCTTGACGAAGTCGGAAGCCCGGGCAAGCCGCCAGGCGAGGTCCCTGTCATCGAACGGCGCCCGCAGGTTGACGTCGAACACCTTGATCGTGTCGCTCGCATGGTCCAACAATCGCAGCAGCGATTTACGATTGTATTCCTCGCGCAGCGCGAGGCTGCCGTACACGAGTGCCGCAACGGGCTCGCACCCGGCAGGCAGGCTTTCCGGAACGTCGATCTGGTCCCAGGCGACATCGCGGACGATATCGTAGGTCGGCAAACCATTTTCGAGCATTACCTGCACGGTACCAGTCGGCATGTCGCGCACGGTACCGACGAGGTCACGCGGCACATGCCAGGACGCAAGCTTCGCCTTCAGCTCGCGCCCGAGTTGATCATCGCCCACGCTGCTGACGGGCCAGCCGTCGACACCGAGCCTGCACAGGTGATACGCCACGTTCATGGGTGCTCCGCCCGCATGTCGGCCATCGGGGAGTACGTCCCAGAGCACTTCGCCGAAACAGAGAACGTTCAGCCGCTGCCCCGTCATCGCCCGGACGACTCCGCGCGATCAGGTGATACGATACTGGGCGAACGAACAAACCGTACGACACCCTCTGGAGCACCATGGCGCGCAAACCCCGCAAGCGATCCGACGCTGACATGCGCATGTCCGACATCGCCAAGATGGCGGGCGTCGCCAAGTCGACCGTGTCGCGCGCCCTTGCCGACAGCCCGCAGGTGTCCGAGGCAACGAAAGCACGCATTCGACGAATCGCGACCGACAACAACTACAGCCTGAACGTCGCTGCACGTGACTTTCGCTTCAACAAGACGCGCACGATCAAGGTCATGGTGCCGATCGGCGCCGCGGGCGTGCCGCACTTCACGGACCCGTTCGTCATGGATCTCCTGGCATCGATCGCGGACACGCTGAGCGATCGTGACTACAACATGCTCCTCTCCAAGGTGATGTTCTCGTCGCCGGAGTCGATGCGGGAGGCCTTCGATACACGCACCGAGGAAGGCATCATCGTCATCGGGCAGCGCCGATTCCACGATGAGCTCAACGAGATCGCCGAGCATGGCAAACCGCTGGTCGTCTGGGGCGCCCAGTTTCCCGACCAGAAATACGTCTCGGTGGGCAGCGACAACGTCGGCGGCGCCCGCGCCGCGGTGCGGCACCTCATCAGGCTCGGCCGCAAGCGTATTGCGTTCCTCGGCGACACGGCCATGGCCGAACCGAGTCTGAGGCACGACGGCTACCGAATGGAACTCGAGAAAGCCGGTATCTCCTACGATCCCGACCTCGTCATTGCCACGCCCTACGACCGGCTTTCGGCGTTTGCCGAAATGAACCGCCGTATCGATGCCGGCGTGAACTTCGATGCCGTGTTCGGCACGAGTGACGTCGTCGCCATGAGTACGATTGCGGCTCTGCACGATCATGACATCTCGGTGCCGGACGATATCTCGGTTGTCGGATATGACGACATTACTCTCGCGAGCTACTACAGTCCGGCACTGACGACCGTGCGCCAGAACATCATGGGCAGCGGCGCCGTGCTCGTGGACAAGGTGCTGAGCCTCGCGGCCGGCGAAGCCGTCGAGTCCCGCGTCATGCCGACCGAGCTCATTGTTCGCAAGTCCTGCGGCGCACTCGGTTAAAACCTACCTACCACAGCCAGACCAGGTGACCGACCGAGATCAGCACGATCAGGAGCGCCAGGAATCGGTAGTTGGCGTAAAGCGGCGTTCCCTTGAGCTCCTCTGACTCCGCGGCGTAAGTCGCGGGCGTCCAGAGATACTGTGCCACCGCCTCCGGGTCCGGTTTCGGCGTCATGAGGCTTACCGAGATCATGGCAATGCAGCACACGGCGAAGACGATCGGTGCGATCAGCAGGAAATGAATGTTGGTGATGCCCAGGATCTCGTTGACGACGAACAGCAGCACGGCAGCGCCGACACCGACGACGATCGTTGCGAAGGAGCCGGCCGAATTTGCACGCGACCAGAATGTGCCGAACACGAACAGGCAGACGACTGGCGGCACACCATAGGCCAGCACGGCCTGCAGGTACTTGAACAGCGAACTGAAGTTCTCGATCTGCGGCGCCCAGAGCACGGCAAACAGCATGAAGACGAAGGTCACGTAGCGACCGATTTTCAAGAGCTTCTCCGGTGTGAATTCCGGGTGCCGGCGACGAATGAAGTCCATCGTGACGAGCGTCGACGCCGAGTTCAGCGTCGAGTCAATCTGGGACATGAGTGCAGCGAGGAAGCCTGCCAGCACGAGACCGAGGATGCCGACCGGCAGGAGATCGAACATTAGTGTCGGGAACACGAGGTCGGGACGTTCGAGGTTCGGGTAGAGAATGATGGCCGCGGTGCCTGGCAGAACCATCAGGAACAACACGGGAATCTTGAGGAAGCCTGCGAGCAAAGCGCCCCAGCGGCCATGATCGATGTTTTTTGCGCCGAGCACGCGCTGCACCATGAACTGATTCGTGCACCAGAAGTAGAACCCAAGGAGCGGCACGCCGAGCACGAGCCCGAGCCAGGGCATGCCGGGATCGTCCAGAGGTCTGATAAGGCTCAGCCGCTCGGGATCGACGGTCGCAACAATGTTGCTCCAGCCGCCCGCTTCCGAGAACGCCACGGTGGCGATGATTAAAGAACCACCAATCAGCAACACAGCCTGGATCACGTCAGTGATCATGACGGCCGACAGGCCGCCAATAATCGTATAGATGCCTGCTACGACGGCCAGCACCGCGATCGTCTGCCAGATCGGTAGCTCCGGCCAGATCAGCTTCATGATTAGTGCGCCGGCATAGAGGCTTCCGGCCGTGTCGAGCACGATGTTGAGGAACAGCGTCAGAACCGCGAAGTAGGTGCGGGCTCGCCCGTCATACCGGCGCTCGAGGTATTCGGGCATCGTGTAGACCTGGGACTTCAGGTAGAGCGGCACGAGGAAGACGGCGAAGAATGCCATCAATACGGCCGACATCCACTCGTAGTTGTAGACCGAGATTCCGGTCGAGTACGCATCCCCGGACAGGCCAACGAGCGTCGTGCTCGAAATTTGTGAGGCGAACAGAGAGAAGCCCACGAGCGGCCAGATCATGCGCCGGCCCGCGAGGAAGTAGTCCTCCGCGTTCTCGTTCTTGCCGGCGTAGTAGAGGCCAATGCTGACCATGAAGACGAAATAGACAACGATGATAACGATGTCGACGGTGTGTAGATCGAACTGCATTGCCTCCCCCCGGGGCGCCGCCGGGATTAAGCCCGGCGACCGATTGTGATTATTCGAGGCGGCGAAGCATAGCACAATCGCAACAAATTACGAAACCGGTTGCGTTAATTAAAACAGTAATTTACAGACTGTTTTGACAACAGTTGCGGACAGTGCAAGAATCGCTCGTGCATCCTGCCCGCGGTTACCCGCGGACTATGTCGATTCGGATCGACACAAAACTGAGGGGGAAAAGTAATGCCTAACGTCCGTTTCCACTTGCTGTGGCGGTCGCTCGCCGGCGTCGTCGCGACACTCGCTGTCGCAAGCGGCGCAAACGCCCAGGAAGATGACACGCAACAATCCATCCTGGAAGAAGTCGTCGTCACGGGTGTTGCCCGCGGCGTCACGAAGCTCGACACGAGCGTATCGATCAGCTCGCTCGACTATGACAATTCCTACAAGTTCGCCTCGCGGTCGCTGGGCGAGATCTATCGCAGCCTGCCGGGCCTGCGCTCCGAGCCCGCCACAGGTGAGGGCAACGGGAGCATCGCAGTCCGCGGTATCCCGCTCGCTACGGGCGGCTACAAATACGTCCAGCTTCAGGAAGACGGCCTGCCCGTCCTGCAGTTCGGCGACATCATTGCCGGCAACGTCCCGAACTACGTGCGCGGCGACTTCACGCTGCAGCGGGTCGAGGCCATCCGCGGCGGTAGTGCGTCGACGCTGACCAGCGGCGCACCCGGCGGCATCATCAACCACATCAGCAAGACCGGCGAGGACGGCGACGGTGGCTCGATCGGAATGAGCTTCGGTCTCGACTTCGACGAGCTGCGTTTCGACTTCGGCTACGGCGGCCAGATCACCGACGACATGTACGGCTACGTTGGCGGCTACTGGCGTGAAGGCGAAGGCGTCCGCGACGTCGGCTACAACGCCAACTCGGGCGGCCACATCAAGGCCAGCATTACGAAAGAACTCGACAACGGCTATATCCGCTTCCACTTCAAGAAGCTCGACGAGAACATCGCGACGTATCACAACTTCGTTTCGGTCGCGAACCCGGGCGGCGGTTTCTCGCCGTTTGGCGGATGGGACGGCAGCAGCCAGTCGGCCGGTACGGTGTATCGAACGAGCAAAAACGTTATCAACGCCGACGGCAGTAACGGCACTCGTCGGCCGGCCGACCATATTACGGCCAAGGTCGATGCCCTCGGCGTCGAGTTCTCGCATGACTTCGACGGTGGCTGGTCGCTGGTCAACCGCTTCCGCACCTCACGGATTCGCGGCGGCCAGATCTCACCGCTCCCGTTCGGTGCCGGCGACCTGGGCGTTGCAAGCGACCTCGCCGCGGCAATCTGCGGCTGTACGAACCCCGTCGTAACGCTCGCGGCCGGACCGAACGCCGGCGATGCCTACAGCGGCCTGGCGCTCCAGTATCTCGAGCTCGACTTCCTGCACGACAGTCTCGACCTGACCGTCAATGACGCCCGGGTCACCTGGGAAGCGAGTGACACGGTCACGCTGACCGGCGGCCTCTATTACTCGTCGCAGGACATCGTGCAGAACTGGCCGAACTGGGATCGCTTCATTACGACGTTCAACGGCGACAACGCCGTGCCGCTGTCGATCGTCGACGGCGACACCGGCGTGGCCTACTCCGACTCGATCGGCACGTTCTCGCGTTCGCTCCTGAGCCGGCTCGTCGACCTCAAGTACACGACGCTCGCGCCGTACATCAACCTCAACTTCATCGTCGGCGACATCACGGTCGACGCGAGCCTGCGCCAGGACGAAGTCGAGGTGCGCGGCACAGCCGCCGGCGCTGGCGGCTTCCTCGGCGACACCTTCCCCTGCGATACGGACGGGGATGGCGATGATACGGGTCCGCTCGACGTCTGCAGCCAGTCTGACCTGACGAACGGCACCGTGCACAACTACGATCCGAGCTACACGTCCTACTCGATCGGCGCGAACTGGACGTTTGCCGACAACCAGGCCGTATTTGCCCGCATCAGCGAAGGCGGCGTGGTCGTGGCCGACCGCCTGTTCGACGGCGGTGCGGATCGGGTACTCGCTGCCAACGCGGGCCTGAGCGACGGCGTCGACGACGTCAGGCAGTTCGAATTCGGCTACAAGCTGAATGCGAGCACGTTCGACATCTTCGCAACGGCGTTCTACGCCGAAACCGAAGAGACACAGTCGGAGGTCACGACGGGCAACGTCTTCGTGCAGGAATACGAGGCAAGTGGACTCGAGCTCGAAGTCGTGTGGAACATTGGCGACTTCTTCGACATCAACGGTAACCTGACCTACACCGATGCTGAGATCGTCAACAGCGATACGGCGCCCGAGAATATCGGCAACCAGCCGAACCGCCAGGCGAAGTACATCTACACGCTGACACCGTCGTACACCAACGACAGGTTCTCGGTCGGGCTTACGCTGGTTGGCAGCGATGACTTCTTCATCGGTGACACCGAGACGATCAAGCAAGATGCCTACATGCTCGTGCACGGCTTCGCCAGCTGGTTCGTAACGGACCGGTTCTCGGTCGGCGTGACTGCCAACAACATTACCGACGAGTACATTGCGAGCTTCGGCGAAGGCGGCATTGTCGAGTTCCAGGGCCAGCAACTCTACGGTGCCGAAGTCCTGCACGGCCGCTCGTTCGGTGCAACGCTCCGCTACGACTTCTAACAACAATAACGAAACGCACTGATCCCAGTGCGTGCATGGCCGCCGCGCCCCGGCCCCCGAATGCCACCGGGGCGCGGCACTCTCAACGGAACGAGAAGCACAACAGATGCAGCAAGCAACGCTCACAAAGACCGGGTTCAAGCTGGGTGACGCCGACGTCCCTGAGCCCGGTGCCGGCGAATTCCTGATCAAGACTATCGCCTGCGGTGTCTGCGGTGGCGATGTTCACGTGTACCGAACCCGCGATCAGTTACCGACGCCAGAGCTGCTGCTCGGCCACGAAGGCGCGGGCATTATCGTCGCAAGAGGCGACGGCGCTACCGGGTTCGAGGTTGGCGATCGTGTGACAGCGATCGGCGGCGCCTATGCCGACTTCTTTGTCGCAACGCCCGACCAGCTCGTGAAGCTACCGGACGCCCTCGATGCGGTCTACGCACTCGGAGAGCCCGTGGCGTGCTGCGTGCACGCCGGGGACCGCTTCGGAACGAGCGCCGGCGATCGCGTTGCGGTTGTCGGCTGCGGCTTCATGGGTCTCGTCTGCCTGCAAATCGCCAGGCTTCAGGGCGCGGGGGAGATCGTAGCCATCGACCCGGTGCCGTACCGGCGGGAAATGGCCGAGCAACTCGGCGCCCACCGCTCGGTCCACCCGGCCGACGCGGCGATCGACGATCCGTGGACGGGCGAGTACGACCTCGTCATCGAGGCTGCCGGCGGACAGGCTGCTCTCGACCTGTGCGGCGATCTCGTCGCACATCACGGGCGCATCGTGTTGATCGGCTATCACGAGTCGAACGACGGAATGCGGAGCGTCAATATGAAGCTCTGGAACTTCAAAGCGATCGACGTCGTCAACGGCCACGTCCGTCGCCACGACGAGAAGCTCGAAGCGATGGACAAGGGCATTCGCTGGCTCAGCGAAGGCAAGCTCGTGACCGAGCCGCTCGTAAGGCAGTACGCACTCGAAAACGTCGACCAGGCATTCAGGGACTTCGAAGCGAACGACGACGGTCTCTTCAAGGCCGTACTGATACCCGACGCCGCGGACGCAGAATGAAAAACCAGGTTCAGTTGATCACTTACGTCGATCGGCTGGGCGGTGGCAAGCTCGCCGACCTCGAGGCACTGCTCGAAGGTCCGCTCGCCGGGCTTTTCGGCGGTGTTCATATCCTGCCCTTCTTCAATCCGATCGACGGCGCTGACACGGGCTTCGACCCGATCGATCACCTCGAGGTCGACGAACGCCTCGGCGACTGGGCCGACGTTCGCTCACTCGCCGGCAGCACCGAGGTCATGGCCGACGTCATCGTTAACCACATCTCGGCGGAGTCGCCCCAGTTTCGCGACTACCTCGCGAAAGGCCATGACTCTGTTTACGCCGACATGTTTCTTACGCGGGACAAGGTATTCCCTGGCGGGGCCGGCAAGGAGGACCTCGAGCGTATCTACCGGCCGCGACCGAGCTCGCCGTTCGTCACGCTTACCCTCGCTGACGGCAGCGAAGAGCACCTGTGGGCGACGTTCACCGAGCAGCAGATCGACCTCGACGTCAGCAATCCGCAGGCGATCGAGTACATCAGGAGCATACTCAGAAGGCTCGCCGAGAACGGTGTGACGATGCTGCGCCTCGACGCAGTCGGGTACGCGATCAAGACGCCGGGCACCAGCTGCTTCATGACGCAGGAGACCTACGACTTTATCGACGAGGTCACGAGCTGGGCGCGGAACCTTGGCCTCGCGGTGCTCGCCGAGCTGCACACTCACTATGAGAATCAAATCGAAGCGGCGAAACACGTCGACTACGTCTACGATTTTGCGCTCCCGCCGCTCGTTCTGCACACGCTGTTCGAGAACGATGCGACGGCGTTGAAGAACTGGTTCGCGATCAGCCCACGCAATACGATTACGGTACTCGATACCCACGACGGGATTGGCGTGATGGACGTCGGGCCCGACCGCATGGACCCCGCTACGCGCGGCCTCATAGCGCCCGAGTTCATCGACAGGATGGTCGAGCAGATTCACACCAACAGCGACGGAGTCAGCCGCAAGGCGTCCCGTCACGACGTCGGCAATCTCGACCTCTACCAGGTCAACTGCACCTACTATGACGCACTTGGCGGCAAAGATGACGATTACCTGATTGCGCGACTGATTCAGTTTTTCGCACCGGGCATTCCGCAGGTCTATTACGTGGGGCTACTTGCAAGCCACAACGACGAGGCGCTTCTCAAAAAGACAGCTTCCGGCAGAGACGTCAATCGTCACTTCTATACGCGCAAGGAAATCGAAGACCGGCTTGC
>JAAUXX010023570.1_pt1 | contig 22684 bp, 19 predicted proteins | sample 7278111 | NCBI WGS metagenome assembly JAAUXX01 (sample SAMN14350116, study PRJNA611818) | marine sediment metagenome | isolation source: surface marine sediment (1.8m) | place: French Polynesia: Moorea | collected 2018-08
CTTGCAAAGTATCCCGGACCCGCTGGCGAGACTCAAGACTAAGTCTCGGATTACATAAGGAAAAAAGATCAGCGGGGCCGGCCCTCGGTTCCGCGCGTGTCCTAGTCGAGGCGCTTTGTGAATCTGAGGGCCGCCAGCGTCATTGCGATGACTGTGAATACGGCGAGGCTAAGCACCGCCGGAAGCAGTTCGTGGATGCCGGCTTCCCGCAGCATGATGCCGCGCGTGAGCCGGATAAAGTGCGTGTTCGGCAGGAGCTCACCGAGGATTTGTGCGAAGCGCGGCATCCCGTCAAACGGGAACATGAAGCCGGACAGGAGTATGGATGGCAAGAGCACGAAGACGGTCATCTGCATAGCCTGGAACTGGGTCTTCGCGATGGTCGAAATCAACAGTCCGAGCGCGAGATTGGCCGCGATAAACAGCGTGGCAGCAAGATACAGGTCGGTGATCCGGCCGCGCACTGGCACGTCGAACAGAATGTCGCCGACACCAAGGATCAGCGCAAGCTGAATCATGCCGATCACGATGTACGGTACGACCTTGCCGATCATGATCTCAGCCGAACTCACGGGCGTATTGATGAGCAATTCGAGGTTGCCGCGTTCACGCTCGCGAACGATCGCAACGGCCGTAAACAGCATCATCGTCATGGTCAGGATGACACCCATTAGCCCCGGCACGATATTGACGGGCGTTCGCCGCTCCGGGTTGTAGTACGGCCGCACCTCGATATTGTCTGCGCGCCGTGGCTCGGGCGGCGTCGAGTCGAAGCGGATCGGCATCGTCCTGAGCTGATTGGCGACGCCGAGGATCGTCGGGTCGCTCCCGTCAACGAGTACCTGCACAGCCGAGCGCTCGGCGTCCACGACTCGACGATCGAAGTCAGGCGGCAGATAGACGCCGATCGAGACCTCACCGCGCCTGAGGAGTTCTTCAATGTCAGCCGCGGATGCAGCTTCCGTAACGATGTCGGCCACCTGGCTTTGTCCGAGCGCCGCGACGAACTCCCGCGACAGGTGCGAATCGGCTTCGTTGGCAACGGCGGTCCTTAAGTTTCGTACGTCCGTGTTGATCGCGTAGCCGAAAAGCAGCATCTGAATAATCGGCAGGCCGACGACCATGCCGAACGTCAGGCGGTCTCGCCGGAGCTGCCGGATCTCCTTGCGAATGATCGCGATGAGGCGAGACAGCGAGTTCATGCGGCGAGCTGCTCGGGCTTGAGCGTTACGGCGACGAACACGTCCTCGAGGCTGGGCGTCGAGCGCTCGACGGTCGCATCAATCCCCGCCCCAGAGAGCGCCCGTTCGACGCGCTCGACCGGGTCGCTGACGGTCTCGGGAATCAGGATTCGAAGTCGAACGCCGAGCTGTGTCACGCTGACGATACCGGGCGCGTCGGCAATGGCCTTCTGCGCGGCAAAGGAATCGTCTGCAAGGACCTCGACGACGTGCATGCCCGTGCTGCGCTTGAGTTCCTGGGGCGTGCCGTCCGCGACCTTCGCGCCGCGGTCGAGAATCGCAAGCCGGTGACATCGCTCGGCCTCGTCCATGTAGTGCGTCGACACGAGTATCGTCGTGCCGCGCTCGGCGATTTCGAACAGCTTGGCCCAGAAGTCGCGGCGGCTCTGCGGATCGACCGCGCTCGTCGGCTCGTCGAGCAGCAGCAGGTCCGGTTTGTGGAGGACCGCAGAGGCCAGCGCGAGCCGCTGTTTCTGGCCGCCGCTCATCGTGCCGGCCAGCTGCTTGCGTCGGTCCGCCAGATCGTAACGTTCGAGCAGGTCATTTATGCGCGCCTCACGCTCGGCGCGCGGATAGGCGTAAATCTCGGCGATGAACTGGAGGTTCTCGTAGTTCGTCATGTCGCCGAACAGCGAGAACTTCTGCGTCATGTAGCCGATGCGGGATTTCAGCGCTCGCGAATCGCCCGGCACCTCGACGCCAAGCACGTTGGCCGTTCCCTCGGTCGGTGTCAAAAGCCCGCAGAGCATGCGAATTGTCGTCGACTTGCCGCTGCCGTTCGGGCCGAGAAATCCGTAGATTCGGCCACGCGGAACGTGCAGGTCGAGTTTGTCGACGGCGACCAGTGCACCGAAGTGCTTCGAGAGTCCGCGGGCCTCGATCGCGAAAGCGTCAGTCATTGCCCTGTACCTCGAAGCGAACTTCGAGCGGTACACCATCGGGCAGGCGCTCGACGTCCTCGACGATATCGATCTTGGCGAGGAACGACAGCCGTCCCCGGTCGCGCTCGGTCAGCGCAAAGTAGGGCGTGAAGGCTGACTCGGTGGCGACCCAGCGAACCCTGCCTCTGACGGGGTCTGACCGGCCATCGACAAAAATATCCGCGGACGTTCCGGAGCGGATGTGCACGCGCAAATGCTCGGGTACGTAGACCCTCGCGTGAGCCTGTGCGCCACTGAGCATGACCAGGACGGGCTGCCCCGCGTTCGGTCGCTCACCGACCTCGAACAAGCGGGTATCGGCAAGGCCATCGACGGGTGCGCGGATCTCGTGACGGGCCAGGTTGAGCTCTGCCGTATCCTGCCTGGCCAGTGCCTGCTCGACCGACGCTTCAGCCTGCTCGAGTTCTTCGATCGTCGTGCCTGCCAGCCGCTCGTCGAGTTCGGCCCGCCTGAGCTCGACGGCCGCGAGTCCGGCGTCGAGCGCGGCCCTGGCACGGTCGAGATCGCCTTCGGAAGCCAGATCCTGATCGGCGATCGCGCGCACGCGTTCGTAGTCTGCCTCGAGAAATACGAGTTCCTGCTCAGCCCCATAGAGGTTGGCACGGGCTGCCTCGATCTGCTCCGCACGCGGCCCGCGCACGAGCTCGGCGAGTCGTGCCTCGGCCTGTCGGAGCGCCGCCGCGGCTTCGGCGAGCTCTGCGGATGCGCGCGCCGGATCCTGGCGGATGAGCAGCTGGCCGGCCGTCACCTCGGTGCCCTCAGCGACGAGGATCTGGACGATGGGTTCGTTCGACTCGGCGATGAGCTCGACGCGATCGGAAGCCAGTTCGCCGACAGCCAGAAACTGGGCCTCGGGATCGCTGCATCCGGAGGTAGTGATCAGCGCAACGAGAAGCGCGGCGGTCGCGAACGGTCTCATGGTAGTTCCCGTGTTCATGCCTTTAGATGCCCGAGAAGGATTTCAACGTGGGTGTCGATCAATCCGTCAGTATCGAGCGTCTCGTTCTCGAACAAGAGGCCGAACACGACGGCCATAACGACGGGCGCAATGACGAGGTGCGGAAACTCGTCGAGCCGCGTTTCGCGGAACTCGCCGCTCTTTACACCGCGTGAGATCAGCGCCCGCATCGCGTCGAGACCCCGTGATGCGACGTGGTCCCAGTAAAACTCGACGAGATCCGGATGGCGAGAACCTTCGGTGAGCATGAGCTTGACGACGACAGCGAGCGGCGAGCCGGGGAGGCGGCGCATGAAATCGGCCAACGGTCCGCGGATGAATTCCTCCGCACTCGTGTCGTTCCGTTCGACGGCGCTTTGCAGCGCGTCGACCCTTGGCACAACGACGCTTCGCACGACGGCCTTGAACAGTTCCTCTTTGGTCTTGAAGTACAGGTACAGAAGGCCCTTGCTGACGCCGGCGCGCTGCGCGACATCATCAACCCTGGCGTTTGCGTAGCCTTTCTCGGCGAAGGTTTCGAACGCGGCAGCCGTGATCTCGGCCGGCCGGTCTTCCTTGCGACGCTGGTAGCGGGGCTTGTTCATCGGCTATTTGCTGACTGCAGGGTCAGTAACTATACTTGCTGACCAGTGAGTCAGCAAGCAATATCGTCCGAAACAGGTTTGAAAACCCGTGCCCGGCGAGAATTCGGCGTGGCGAGCGGTCATAATCCGCGCCATGTTTACCTACCTCGATCCGGGTGTCCGCGAACGCCTCCTGGCGGCTGGCAAGCTCGCTCGCATCGATCGCAATGGCGAGCGCGTCGCGATCGATGCCGACGGTGTACCGGGTGGCACGATCAGTATTCTCGGACCCATCCCGCTGCCGTTGACGCTCCACGGCCGGCGTCAGCAGGTCGACTGGTACGCCTGCGTGCGCAATACCGAGCTCAAGAAGCTCGAAGCGCTGGCCGCTGAGCTCCGTGCCGACAATTCGCAGCAGCTCTTTGCGAGCCTCGCGTCTTCGATGGCGGTCAACAGCGTGCTCGTGATCGGGAGCTCGGACGCGTGGCGGGAGCCTCTCGTGCGCGTGCACTCGAGCTGCCTGACGGGCGACGTATTCGGTTCCGAGCGCTGCGAGTGCGGTCCCCAGCTCGCGACGGCTCTCGAACGAATTGACGAAGATCCCGAAGGCGGCGTGCTCGTGTACATGTCGGGTCACGAAGGCCGCGGCATTGGGCTTTGGGCCAAAGCCGCGACCTATATCCTTCAGGATGCCGGCGAGAACACCTACCAGGCCAATCGTTCGCTGGGACTCCCGGACGACAGCCGGGATTTCAGTGACGCGGCGGCGCTGCTCAAGTACTTCGTCGGCGACAAACCGATTCGCCTGTTGACGAACAATCCGAAGAAGGTGAAGGACCTTGCGAGTTTCGGTGTCGACCGCGTAACGACCGTCAAGCACGTTGCCGGTGTGACCGACAGCAATCGCCGCTACCTCGAGGCGAAACAGGATTGGGGTCACGAGATCGCGCCGGAAGACCTTGAAGACGACTAGGCGCGCGCTTGTGTTTCGCTGATAGTGGCAATCGTATTGTTCGTAAGTTCGAGAAAATCCGGAAACTCACATCGGCAACAAGCTGTGACCTCGGGCAGGTCGATGACCTGAATCTCGGTTGTCGAATCCGCCTCGACGAGGTCGACGATTCTCGCGGCGATCTCACGGTCCGGAACGCCCGTCGGCTTGATCAGCTCGACCGTCCTGTAGGTCGGTTCGAGCCCGCGATGAGCAGCGCGAAGGGGGCCGCTGCCGCGACGGTTCGCACCGCCTGGCTCACTGGTTCCATAGCCGGCCGACGTCCGGTTCGTCTTCGAAATCCGAACGAAACGGGTTGATGTCGAGACCGCCGCGCCGCTGGTAGCGAGCGTAAACCGTCAGCCGCTCGCTCGCGCAGCGCGACTTGATGTCCTGCCAGATGCGCTCGACGCAGGCTTCGTGGAAGTCCTGGTGCTCGCGGAACGAAACGAGGTACCGGAGCAGCGACGCCGGCTCGATGCGCGGACCCTTGTAGCGAATCATGACGCTGCCGAAATCGGGCTGCGCGGTCACGGGGCACAGGCTGCGCAGCAAACCGGAATGCCACGTCGCCGTCGCAACGTTGTCGGGGTCGGCAACAAGAAGGCTCGGATCGACGTCGTACGTCGAGCAGCTAACGTCGAGCGTATCGAGTGAATCGCCCGCGAGGGCGGTCACAGGGGCCGCGCGCAGCAGTGATACGCTGACGTCCGCGCCGGCCCGCGCCGTCAGGTCGCTCATGATCCGGTTTACAAGTACCGACTCGTCATCGAAAACCGTCATCGCGAAGGAATTGAGATACAGCTTGAGGGACTTCGACTCGATGATGTTCGGCGAGGTCGCAGGCACACGAATTTCGGCCGCCGCTATCGACGGTTTTCCCTCTGCATCGAGCCACGTGAGCTCCCAGGCGGTCCACAGGTCGACGCCGTGAAACGGCAGTACCGGGCCGAGCCCGAGCGGCTCGCGGGCCTCGGCGCGGGCAATCGGGAAAAGGACATCGGGGGCGTACTTCGCCGGATAGGCAGTCGCTTTGCCGAGTGGTATCTCTTCCATCGCGCTAGTGTACGCGAGCCATCGTTGCCTCGTGTACACTAGCCGCCTTTTGCACCCGCCCGGCATGCTGCATCGTCTTTGCGGCAGCGGTCACCGGGCCGGGACGTTCGAGCCGTCCACGGCCTGAGTCTACGAATCACTCACAATAAACGTTCATGAGTCCATCAGAAAACCATAGCAATACGCGAGGCTTTATCATTCCAATCGGCGGCGCCGAGGAGAAGCTCCACGATCCGGCGATCCTCGATCGCTTCGTCGACGTCTGTGGTGGCAAGACGGCGCGTATCAGCATTATCCCGACCGCATCGGAGCTCGAAGACACAGGCCGCAATTACGAGAAACTGTTCCGCAAGCTCGGCGTGCGTCACGCTCGGGTGCTCAACTTCGAGACGCGCGAAGACTGCCAGAACGGGTCGGACCTGGAGTACATCGACAAGTCCGACGGCGTCTTCATGACGGGCGGTAACCAGCTCAGGCTGTCGACGACGATCGGCGGAACCGAGGTTGCAACGCGTATCCGTCGCCGCAATGCCGCCGGCATGCATGTCGCGGGCACGTCGGCTGGCGCGGCGTTCATGCCGGAGCACATGATCGCAGGCGGTATTGAAGGCTCGACGCCGAGCCCGGACATGGTCACGATGGCGCCTGGCCTCGGGCTGACGAACAAATTCATCATCGACCAGCATTTTCGTCAGCGTGACCGGCTTGGCAGGCTGCTGACGGCGCTGGCGTACAACCCGTTTGCGGTCGGTATTGGCCTCGACGAGGATACGGCGGCCTTCATTAGCCCGGACGACGACTTCGAGGTCGTGGGTTCTGGCGGTATTACCGTGATCGACCCATCGGACCTGTCCTATTCCTCAATGGACCGCGCGCGGCGCGGTGAGCCCGTCAGCCTGCTCGGCGTGAAGCTGCATATTCTGGTTGCAGGGGGACGTTTTCACATACAGACTCGGGAGGCGAGCGCCGAGTAGTTTGAGAGGACAGCTGGGCGCCGCGTCAATGACGGGACAATAACAATGAAGATCCTTAGCACCAACGTATACGTCGGCCCTTCGATCTATGCGCATTCGCCGGTGATCCGGCACGTGCTCGACCTGGGCGAACTCGAAGAATGGCCCACTGGCCGGCTCGGCAGCGGCTATGTCGATGCGCTGCTCGAAGCGCTCCCGACTCTCGAAGAACACGGCTGTTCCTACGGGGAACACGGTGGATTCGTGCGCCGCATGCGCGAGGATGAGGGGACGTGGCTCGGCCACGTTATGGAGCACGTCACCATTGAGTTGCAGAACGTTGCGGGTTCGCCCGTGACGTACGGCCGGACCCGGTCGATCGAGGGCCAGCCGGGCCATTACAACATGTGGTTCCAGTTCATGGACAAAGCGGTTGGCCTCGAAGCGAGCCAGCTTGCGCTCAAACTTCTGCACAGCTTGCTGCCGGACAACATCAAGCCGGCCGACGCTCCGGATCCCGAGTGGGATTTCGCCGAGGAGCGCGACGGATTCATTCGCTATGCGCAGCGTCGCGCGCTCGGCCCGAGCACGGCATCGCTCGTGAAAGCTGCCGAGCAACGCGGCATCCCGTGGCTCAGACTGAATGACTACAGCCTCGTGCAGTTCGGGCACGGCCGCTACCAGGAGCGTATACAGGCGACGACGACGGGCAACACGAGCAACATCGCAGTCGAACTCGCGTCCGACAAGGAAGAGACCAACCGGATCCTCCGGGACCTCGGTCTGCCCGTCCCGCGGCAGTACATCGTTCGGTCGGCGGCACAGGCCATACGTGCGGCCGAGCGAATCGGCTACCCGGTCGTCGTCAAGCCGCTGGCCGGAAATCACGGCAGGGGCGTATCGATCAACCTGCGTACGCCCGAAGAGGTCGAGACGGGCTTCGGCAAGGCCGTTGAGCACGGCCGCTCTATCGTCGTCGAGTCTTATATCGAGGGCTTCGATCACCGCCTGCTCGTCATCGACGGCAAGCTCGTTGCCGCCGCGAAGCGCGTCCCGGGACACGTCGTCGGCGACGGCAAGCACACGATCGAGCAGCTCGTCGACATCGTGAACCAGGATCCGCGTCGCGGCGTCGGTCACGAGAAGGTGCTGACGCGGCTCGAGTTCGATCACCAGGCCGAGCGCCTGCTAAAGAAACTCGGCTATGACAAGGACACCGTTCCGCCCGAAGGCGAGGTCGTCTACCTGCGATCGACCGCCAACCTGTCGACGGGCGGAACCGCCATCGATGTTACCGACACGATCCACCCCGACAATCGCGAGATGGCCGAGCGATCCATCAAGGCAATTGGCCTCGATATCGGCGGCGTGGATTTCCTGACGCGCGATATCACCGAGTCGTATCGCGACGCCGGAGGCGGTATCTGCGAAGTCAACGCCGGTCCCGGTTTTCGGATGCACGTCGCGCCATCGGAAGGGAGTTCGCGGGACGTCGGCGGAGCCGTGCTGGACATGCTGTTCCCACCCGACGCGCCGACGCGTATTCCTATTGCCGCGATCACGGGCACGAACGGCAAGACGACGACCTCGCGCATGCTGGCGCATATCCTCAAGCTATCCGGCTTGACGGTCGGGCTGACGTCGACCGACGGTGTATACATTGACGGCAAGCTGTCAGTGTCCGGGGATATGACCGGGCCCGTGTCCGCACAAATGATCCTGCGCGATCCATCCGTGGATGCGGCCGTCATGGAGGTGGCGCGTGGCGGCATGCTCAGAAGCGGTCTCGGCTTCCCCGCGTGCAACGTCGCCTGTTGTCTCAACGTCTCGGCCGATCACCTGGGCCTGCGCGGCATCAACACGCTCGAGCAGCTCGCTGAGGTCAAGCGGGTTCCCGTCGAGATCGCCACGGACGCGGCCGTGCTGAACGCCGATGATCCGAACTGCCTGAAGATGGCGGACTACACCGATGCACAAAGGGTCTGCTACATCACGATGAATCCCGGGCATCCGCTGGTCAAGCAGCACATCAACGCCGGCGGCCAGGCCTTCGTGCTCGAGCAGGGTATGAACGGCCACATGATCGCGATCTATGACAGCGAAGCTCACACGCCGCTGCTCTGGACGCACCTGATCCCTGCGACGATCGAGGGCCGGGCAATGCACAACGTGCAGAACGCAATGTTCGCCGCGGCGCTCGCCTACAACATGGGCATCAGCCTCGAGGACATTCGTCACGGCTTGAGGACCTTCGATTCGAGCTTCTTCCAGGCGCCGGGTCGCATGAACATTTACAACGAGCATCCGTTCCGGGTCATCCTCGACTACGCGCACAACACGGCAGCCGTCAAGGCAATGAGCGAGCTCGTCGATCGCTTCGATGCCGACGGCAGGCGTATCGTCGTGCTCTCGGCGCCGGGGGATCGGCGCGACGAGGACATCACAGGCATTGCCGATATCGCTGCCGGGCACTTCGATCACTTCATTTGTCGCTGCGATGACAATCGGCGTGGCCGCGGCGAAGACGAGGTCGCGGTCATGCTCAAGAATCGGCTGCTCGAAAACGGTATTCCCGCCGACCACATCGAAGTCATTCCCGATGAACAGGAAGCGACCGCGCGGGCGCTCGAGATGGCCGACACGGGCGATCTCGTGCTCGTACTCGCTGACAACATCAAGCGCTGCTGGAAGCAGATCATCTACTTCAATTCGGGCGCCCGGGCCGAGAGCGACAGCAAGAAGGTCGTACCGGCGTTCGAGCTGCCGGCGACCGACGGTTTCCGCTTCGAGACTGATATCGAGATCATCAGCGATGAGCGGGGCGTACGCATCGCTCGCGTAGAGGAAGAGAGCGACTGACGGGGAGAGAGCGGCGTGAACTATCTCGATGCGCGACGGCTGACAGGACCCAGCCTGCTGTTTGACGGACCGGCCGCAATTCTCGACATCGAAGCGAGCGACGTCGAAATCGAGGAATTCGTGCCGCGCTGGAAGGCCGCGGTGACGAGAATGCTGGGCGAGTTCGATTGGCCCGAACCCGAGTTTCGCGAACATCGACTCACGGGAGGCGTCAGCCTCGCGTTTACGGCGCCGATCGATTCCCTGTATGCCGCCAGCATGATCAACGAGTGGGCCTACGCCGACGTTGCGGCGACGATGAATGCCGGAGCGTTTCCCAACTACGACGACGGCCTCGCTGAGGCGAGGGCGGCCCATGCCGAAGAGGTCAATCCAGCCTTGCTCGCTCTCGAGCAGGCAGCGCAGGAACACGGGGTCACCTTTCTCTGGGACGACGACGAGGCGTCAATCGGCCTCGGCCAGACAGCGGAAACCTGGAGAGTCACCGAGCTGCCCGAGCCCAGGTCCCTTGACTGGAACCGTTATCGCGATATCCCGATCGGGCTCGTGACGGGCACGAACGGCAAGACGACAACCGTGCGGCTCGCCCAGCACATCCTGATCGATGCGGGAAAAACAGTGGGCTTGAGCTCGACGGACTGGATCGCCGTGAACCATGACGTCATCGATCGGGGCGACTGGTCGGGTCCCGGCGGCGCGCGCGCCGTGCTGCGCCAGCCCGGCGTCGACGTCGCCATTCTCGAGTCGGCCCGAGGTGGCCTGCTGCGTCGAGGTCTCGGCGTGCAGCAAGCGGATGCGGCGCTCATCACCAACATCTCCGAGGATCACCTGGGCGACTTTGGCTCGCATACCGTGCCCGAGCTGCTCGATGTTAAGTGGATCGTAAGCCGTGCCGTTCGTGACAGCGGCAAGCTCGTACTCAACGCCGACGATGCGCGACTCGTCGAGAAGGCCCGGAGCTACGAAGGCGAGATCGTCTGGTTCTCGCTCGAGCGACAAACGCTCGATGGCCTGCCGGGCAAATCCGACGTGCTGTTCACTCTCGACGGGGAGACGCTCGTGATGATCGAGGGCGCGCAGCCGACGCCCTTCGCCAACGTACGCGATATCCCGCTCGCAATGAACGGTGCCGCGCGCCACAACGTTGCCAACGCGCTGGCGGCGGCGGCGCTGACCTGGTGCCTCGGCATGACGCCGGCCGAGATCGGCACGGGCCTGTCGACGATGTCGCAGGACGATAACCCGGGCCGATCCAACCTCTACGAGCTCGACGGTTGCCGCGTGCTCATCGACTTTGCGCACAATCCGGCCGCGATGCAGGCCCTTTTCCGGATGGCCGAGGCTATCCCTGCGCGACATCGCGTGCTGTGCTTCGGCCAGGCGGGCGATCGCCCGGATGACCTGATCGAGGAGCTGACCCGGGACGCTTTTGAAATCGGGCTCGAGCGCGTAATCGTCTCAGAGCTGTCGCAGTATCACCGGGGCCGCGAGGAAGGCGAAGTGTTCGGGATCATGCGAAGAGAACTGAACCGGCTCGGGCTTGGCGACGATGCGATCGAGCACCATGGCGAAGAGATAGACTCCCTCGAGTCCGCCCTTCAATGGGCCGGCAAGGGCGATCTCGTGATCATGCTCGCGCTTGGCGGTTCGGCACCGATCAGTGCACGACTTCTGGAGAAGGGCGCACGTCCTGTGTCGCTTGGCGAGATGAGTTCGTAACGAAGCGCCTGATGCGCTCGACCGTTGGCTGGGTCGACGACGGCGAAAGGATGTCGCCGGCAAGCACGTGGCGGCCGGGATCGTCGGTCTCGGTACTTGCGAACTCCGCCTTCCGGCCGGCCGGGAGCGATGCGAAGGCTGCCTTGAGCTTGTCGACCGACACGACCCGGTCCTCCGGTGAGTAGATCAACAACGCGGCCGGAACGGTGGCCGCCGGGGTCCGCGCGTTTGCAAGGTCGACAACGCGCATCATCTCGACGACGGCTCGCGTCGGGTAGCGGGTCGACCAGAACTCCTCCTGCCGCTCGTTCAAGGCCTGCCATTCCCGATACTCTCCGACCATAGCCCGGGCAAGGACCGGGCCGAACGGCCGCGTCAGCCAGGCCGACGCCGGGTCGCTGGGGCCGTGATTCGGCGACATGAGGACAAGCGTATCGATGTTGGCGAAGAGCTCGTGCCTGGCGAGCGCGAGGGCTATCGTCGCGCCCGTCGACGTGCCGATCACGACCAGCCTCTCGCCAATCGCCGCGCCGATTGCGAGCGCCTCGACACCGTCTTCGAGCCAGGCCTCCGCCGCCGTGTCGGTAAGCGGATCGGCCAGCCGGCCGTGGCCGGTGAGTCGCGTTTCGAACAGGTTGGCGCCCAGCGCTTCGGCAACGAGGCGGGGAACCGGGGCGATCTCCTGGCGCGATGCCGAGAAGCCATGGATATACACCACTGCGTAATCGGTAGGCACGCCGGGCGCGTCCTGCCAGGTGATCCGCTTCTCGGTGCCGGGAACGAGCCCGAAGCGTTCGGCGGCCGTGTTCTCGGTGTGCGCGATCTGCGCCTCGATGTCGCTGCCGATTTCGGGCACGGCGATGGCGTCCGACAGCGTCGCGGGCGTCGTGAGCCAGCCCGACAGCAGCACGGCAAGTACGACCACGAGCGCGGCGATTCGCTTCACGGCGTGGCGCCTCTACTCGAGCCCGAGTATCAGTTCCCAATGGTCGGGATCGACCGGCATGATCGAGAGCCGGTTCCCCTTGCGCGTCAGCGCGAAACCGTCAAGCTCCGGCAGCGCCTTGAGTTCGGTCAGCGAAATCGTCCGCTTGAGCTTCCGTTTGTAGCGTACGTCGACGAGGCACCAGCGCGGATTGTCTTGTGAACTCTTCGGGTCGTAGTACTTCGATTCAGGATCGAACTGGGTCGGGTCAGGGTAGGGCTTGCTCGCGACCTTCATGAGGCCGACGATGCCGGGAACCTTGCAGTTGGAGTGATAGAAGAAAACCTCGTCACCGACTTTCATGTCGTCCCGCATCATGTTGCGGGCCTGGTAGTTGCGAATGCCGTCCCAGGGTTCGCGCTTGTCGCGCTTGAGGTCGTCGATGCTGTAGGCATCGGGTTCGGATTTCATCAGCCAGTACGCCATCGCTTGGTCCGGTCTCCTGTGAATGGAACGTTGCGCTCGGGGCACAGCGGCGGCCGATTCTAGCATGGGCCCCGGAAATCCGGCGTCGAGCAAACGTCTATACATTGTGACAATCCCGCGAAAGTGCGTGATAGCATTGCGCCACCCACCGGGGGCGTGGCTGCCCGGCCGACTGCTTCCCGAACCTCTCAAAGAAGGACTACACGACGCTTATGCTCGTAAACATCTTTGGTTCATCCCCGGTCCAGCCGCTCGAGAAACACATCGATCTCAGCCATCGTTGCGCGACCGAGCTTGCCGGCTTCTTCAAAGCCGTACTCAAGGAAGACTGGAAGTCTGCCGAGTCGATTCGTGACGAGATCGACCGTCTCGAGCACGAGGCCGACACACTCAAGAAAGAGATTCGCCTGCATCTTCCCAAGAGCCTTTTCATGCCCGTGCCCCGGCAGGACCTCCTCGAGTTGCTGCTCGTGCAGGATCGCATTGCCAACCGCACGCGCCTCGTCGCGAATACGGTGCTCGTACGGCAGATGCCGATTCCTGCTCCGATCGCAACACATTTCGAGAAGTTCGTTGCTCGCGCGATCGATGCCTCTGCAGCGGCACGCAAGAGCGTGCGCGAACTCGATGAACTCTTCACGAGTGGCTTCCGTGGGGCCGAGGTCGACCTCGTGGAGAGCATGATCGAGGAGATTGCAGAGATCGAATCCGAGGCTGACAAGCAGCAGTACGCGCTGTTTGCCGAAGTCTTTGCGATCGAGGCTACCCTCGATCCGGTGCACGCGATGTTCCTGTATCGCACGATCGAGATGATCGGGGAAATTGCCGACATGGCCGAACGTGTCGGTCGTCGCCTGGAGTTGTTGCTGGCCAACTAGCTCCGCCGCTCAATAAGAAATCTAATGGACGCACTGTATATTTACATTGGCCTGGCGGCACTGTTCGGGCTGTTCATGGCCTGGGGGATCGGCGCAAACGACGTCGCCAACGCGATGGCGACCTCGGTCGGTTCGAAGGCGCTGACGATTCGACAGGCGATCATCGTCGCTGCGATCTTCGAGTTCCTCGGCGCGGTCCTTGCGGGCGGAGCCGTGACGTCGACGATCCGGAAAGGCATCGTAGATACTACGAGCATCGAGGGTTCGCCCGAGCTGTTGATCTACGGCATGCTGGCCGCGCTGCTGGCGGCCGGCACCTGGCTACTGGTGGCGTCGAGGCGCGGCTGGCCCGTGTCGACGACGCATTCGATCGTCGGGGCGATCGTCGGCTTCGCTGCAGTCGGGATTGGAGTCGACGCCGTACAGTGGGGCGAGGTTGGCGCGATCGTCATGAGCTGGGTCGTATCGCCGCTCACGGCGGGCTTTATTGCGTTCCTTATCTACCAGAGTGTTCTGTATCTCGTCTTGCAGCACGATGACCCGCTCGAGCGCGCAAGGCGTTTTGTCCCCATGTACATCTTCCTTGCCGCATTCACGATGACACTCGTGACGATCCTCAAAGGGCTAAAGCACGTCGGACTCACGCTGTCGACGGTTGACGCCTACCTGCTCGCCGCGGCAATTGCGGTTGTGATTGCGTCGATCGGCGCTATTTTCGTTCGCCGAATCAAAGCCGATCCAGAGGCAGAGAAAGAGCAGCACTTCCACACGGTCGAACGCGTATTCGGAATATTGATGGTCGTGACAGCCTGCGGCATGGCATTCGCGCACGGTTCGAACGACGTCGCGAACGCGATCGGTCCGCTCGCGGCGGTGGTCAGCGTCGCTCAGTCGGGTGCCATTGCGGCAGAGTCCGCGCTGCCAATCTGGGTGCTCGTCCTGGGTGGCGTCGGTATCGTCATCGGCCTTGCGACGTTCGGTCGTCATGTCATCGCGACCGTGGGCGAAAAGATCACGCACCTGACGCCGAGCCGCGGCTTCGCCGCCGAGCTTGCCGCGGCAAGCACAATCGTCGTTGCGTCCGGTACAGGCATGCCGATATCGACGACGCACACGCTCGTTGGCGCCGTCCTCGGCGTCGGTTTCGCTCGCGGAATCGAAGCCATCGACCTGAGAGTGGTTGGCAGGATCTTTGTGTCGTGGGTCGTAACGATTCCCGCCGGTGCTATTCTCGCAATCCTGTTTTTCTTCACGTTCCGCGCCGTTCTTCCCTGAGGCGCAATCAGGCTCTAATCCGGGGGCTACATGCTACGCACGATTCAGACGCTATTTCTTTGTCTCGCCATTGCCGTTGCTCCGGCGCTCGCGGACGTCAGTCAGCCCATCGTTCGTTACGATGCATTCGATCACCCGGTGTACGGGCCCGCCGGCATGGTGGCAAGCCAGAACCGCATTGCATCGGAGGTTGGCGCCCGGGTCCTGAACGAGGGCGGCAGCGCCGTCGACGCGGCCATTGCCGTCGGCTTCACGCTCGCGGTGACGCTCCCGCGCGCGGGCAATCTCGGTGGTGGCGGCTTCATGCTCATCCACGACGCCGCCGACGATTCGACCACCTCGATTGACTATCGCGAGTCGGCGCCGCCGGGCGCCGACCGGGATATGTTCCTCGACGACAATGGAGACGTTGACCGCCAGCGTGCCCTGTTTTCGCACTTGTCCGCCGGCGTGCCCGGGACGGTTGCGGGCTTCTGGGAGGCCCATCAGAAGTACGGCAAGCTGGAATGGTCGCGCCTCGTTGAGCCCGCTATCACGCTTGCGCGAAACGGTGTCGAACTCAGCTACGACATGTCTGAGACTCTCGCGAGACGTCAGGAACGGCTTTGCAGAAGCGAGGTGTCCTGCGCCTACTTCTACAGGGCCGACGGCACCCCATACGGGCAGGGCGAGGTTCTCGTACAGGCTGATCTGGCCGAAACGCTCGAGCGCGTAGCGAAAAAGGGGCGCGACGGATTCTACAAAGGCAAAACGGCGCGCCTGATCGCGAAAGACATGGCGGCGCACGGCGGCCTCGTCGATGAGGCCGCGCTTGCCGGCTATGAACCCTCGTGGCGGGAGCCAGTCAGCGGCACCTATCGTGGCTATGACGTCGTTACGATGGCGCCGCCGAGTTCGGGCGGCGTGCATGTCCTGCAAATGCTGAATATTCTGGAGAACTTCGACGTCAAGGGCATGGGCTTTGGCAGCGCCGACAATGTTCACCTGCTGGCCGAAGTTATGCGCCTTGCCTTCGCGGACCGCAGCAAGCACCTTGGCGATCCCGATTTCTATCCCGTCCCGATCGAGTGGCTGACGAGCAAAGCCTACGCGGCGGAGCTGGCGGAGGGCATCGACATAGAGCGCGCCCGGAATTCGGACGACGTCTTGCCTGGCGTGGCGCCCGCTCCCGAAAGTCCCGATACGACGCACTTCTCCGTCATCGACGCTGACGGCAACGTCGTGAGCAACACGTATACGCTTAATCTCTCCTTCGGCTCGGGCATTTCCGTTGACGGGGCCGGCTTCCTGCTCAACAACGAAATGGACGATTTCGTCGCGAAATCCGGTGTTCCGAATGCGTACGGCATGCTCGGCAGCGACGCGAACGCGATCGAGGCGAAAAAACGTCCGCTGAGTTCGATGACGCCAACGATTGTATTTGCCGAGGGCGAGCCCTGGTTCGCAACCGGCAGCCCGGGTGGCAGTAGGATCATTACGACCGTGCTGCAGATGGTCGTCAACATGATCGACCACGAAATGAATATTGCCGAGGCGTCGGCTGCACCGCGAATTCATCATCAGTGGTACCCGGATCGCCTGCAGCTCGAGCGGGGCTTCAGCCCGGACACGGTCACGCTGCTGGAGGCAAAGGGCCACGAGATCAGCGGGACGAGCTTCACGATGGGATCCCTGCAGACCGTGGCCTATCGCGACGGCGTTTTCCGCGGCGCCTCGGATCCAAGGCGCCCCAACGCAGCCAGCGAAGCGGCCGCCGCCCGAACTTCAGCTGAATGAAGCCAGGCGCGGTGCTCGAGGCTGCCCCGCAGGGCGTGGTGGGGACGGCCGCGCGCCGCTACGCGATGGTCATGCTGGCCATCGTTTACATGTTCAATTTCATCGATCGCCAGATACTTGCGATCCTGCTGCCTGCGATACGTGACGAGTTCCAGGTCGGCGATACGATTCTCGGGTTCCTGACGGGCCCGGCCTTCGCCCTGTTCTACGTAACGCTTGGAATCCCGATCGCGCTGCTCGCTGACCGCTGGAACCGCCGCAACCTCGTTGCGTTGTCGCTCGCCGTCTGGAGTGGCATGACTGCCTTGTCTGGCTTTGCGCAGACCTTCACGCACCTGGCGCTTGCGCGAGTCGGCGTCGGCATAGGCGAAGCAGGCTGCAGCCCGCCGGCGCACTCGATGATTGCCGACTACTATCCGCCGGAACAGCGGTCGACGGCGATGGGCTTCTATACGCTGGGCATCTCGGCCGGCATAATGTTCGCGTTTCTCGCCGGTGGTTGGGTCGCGCAGAACATCGGCTGGCGCGAAGCCTTCCTGATCGTCGGCATCCCGGGTGTTTTGCTCGCAATCGTGTTCCGTTTCACAGTCGCGGAGCCGCGCCGCGGGGAATCCGAGAATCGCGTACAAAGCGGCGACCGGCCGTCGTTCGGCTCGGTTATTCGATTTCTACTGGCGCGATCGTCCTTCGTCAATATGGCATTCGCGGCGGGCCTTTCAGCGTTCGTCGGATACTCGGTCGTCAACTTCTTCGCGAGCTTCGCCGTGCGAAGCTTCGGCATGAGCCTCGCAGAACTTGGCGTCTGGCTCGGGCTGATTGTTGGGATCGCAGGCGGTCTCGGGTTTTTCGGTGGCGGCTACCTGACCGACCGGTTGAGCAAGGGCGGCAGACAGCAGGGCTTTCGTTTCCTTGCCTTGATCGGCGTCGTGTCCGCACTCTTTTACGCTGGCGTGTTCGTCGCGACGAATGAAACGTGGAGCCTCGTCCTTCTCATCATTCCGACGATACTCTCAAATTTTTATCTCGCTCCGGTGCTCGCCCAGACGCAAAGCCTCGTGTCGCTTCCCATGCGGGCTGTGGCCTCGGCGATCGTCCTGCTCGTGATCAACGTCATCGGTCTCGCAATGGGTCCGCTGTTGACGGGTATCCTGAGTGACTACCTGAGCGCGACGTTCGGAGACCACTCGATGCGTTACGCGCTCCTGATTGTCACGACCGTACTGCTGCCGTGGTCGGCCTGGCATTACTTCCGGGCAGGCCAGTCGATCGATTCGGATCTCGCGCGGGCGACGGAGCACGACTAGACGGCACGACTTTTTCACGCTCGACCGGACCGGAGGACGATCTTGAAACTGGACATCAGTATCGTGCAGGAAAACGGCTACGTCGAAATCACGCTGACCGGGGATCCGAACGGGGACCGCTTCAATGCGTCGCGAGCCGAAGCCAACGAGCTGATGAAGAAAACCGGCTGTAAAGGCCTGCTTGTCGATGCAACGGGCCTGACCCGAATGCTGCCTGTGATTGCGGACTTCGAGTTTACGACGGGGCACACTACAGAGCTGCCGAAAGGGACGCGGCATGCCGTTATCGTGAACCCCGTTCATATGGAGCGAATGCAGTTCGTCGAGGACGTCGCTCAGAATCGGTTTATCGACCTCAGGATATTCACCGACCGCGCCAAGGCGCTGAGCTGGCTGATCGACAAGGCATAGCAGGCAAACTGCCGCGGGTAACGGCTCGCGAATTCTACGTATTGCGCGCTATGGCCCGAGCAAGGAAAGTGCCTGTAGATTCCGGCGGAGCATCGGTGATGAACAAACGGATCCAGGTGGCCATCCTGGGCGTCTTTGTGCTGGCGGTCCTGCAGTTCGACAGTGCCTGGTCGCAGGACGGATCGGCCAGGTCGCTGCACATGCACGAGCAGCTCGTCAGGCTGACCGACGTCAAGGCGTCGCTCCTGATCGGCGAACTCGGCGCCGCTCGTGAGCCGGTCACGTGGCTGGCTGAGCATGCGCCGGCCGACATTCCGCCCATGTACGAGTCCTTCATCGATGCCATGCAGAGCCACGCGGTCGACGTCGTGGAATCGCGGAACGTCGAAGACGCGGCGAAAGGCATGGCAACGATTGCGACCGATTGCGCCAGCTGCCATTCGGCGATGCGCGTCAATCTCGAGTTCGGGTTCGACGAGCCGCCGCCGCAGTGGACCGACATGCAGTCGCATATGCAGCGGCATCAATGGGCTATGGACCGGCTCTGGGAAGGCCTGATCGGACCGTCCGATGCCGCGTGGGCGCGTGGCATCCGCATGCTGGCCGAGGCCCCGCTCAAGGGCACCGAAAACACCTGGGGCGAGGAAGAGGATCACGGTGGCGATGCGCTCGCACGCCAGGTTCACGAGCTCGGCATGGTCGCCGCGACGGCGCTAACGCCCGAGGCGCGGAGCACGGTTTATGGCGAGATCATTGGTACCTGTGCCGCCTGTCATACGCGAACCGGCGGCGGACCACGCCCCGACTAGGCGCTACACTGATCTCAGATACCACTCGAAGTCCTTGATCGGGACTTCGTTGTGATAGCGGTCGCACTCGGCGCGCCGGTTAATGAGAAAGTGCTGACACCATTGTGCCCCGAGATAGCCCGGCAGCACTTTGCCGCGAGCGAACTTTGCCAGCGCGGCATCCCAACGTACGGGAACGCGCGCCTTCAGACGCACATGCTCACCCTCTGCCACCATGCGCGGCGGTTCCCGCTTTTCGCGAAGCCCGTGATCGACGCCGGCAAGGATTGCGGCGGTGACGAGATAGGGATTCGCGTCGGCCCCGGCGACGCGGTGTTCGATTCGGAGGTTTCTCGCATCGGATTCGGGTACGCGAATCGCGACGGCCCGGTGATTGACGCCCCAGTTCTGGTCGACGGGTGCGTACATCTCGGGCCTGAGGCGACGATACGAGTTCATGTTCGGCGCAAAAATTGCCGTCGCCTCGGGCATCGTCTGCAAGAGCCCGGCCACGGCGAAGCGTAACTCCTTGCTGAACGGCGGCAGCGCCGATCGCTCGCGACCTTTCGAGAAGTAGTTCCTGCCCTTACTGTCCTCGAGGCTCAGGTGTATGTGCAGGCCGTTGCCCGAGTCGTTTTCGAAGGGTTTGGCCATAAAGCACGCGACGAAGCCATGTTTGAGTGCCGCGGCCTTGATAACGCGTTTGAGCAGGACCGCCTCGTCACAGGCCAGCACGGGATCGTCGTGGTGCTTCACGTTGACCTCGAATTGGCCCGGGCCGTACTCCGAGATCGCCGAGTCGGCCGGAATGTTCTGCAGATCACACCAGTCGTAGACGTCCTCGAGAAACGGCTCGATCGAGCGCAGGTCCTCGGGGTGATAGACCTGTGCGCCAGGCTGGCGCCGACCAATGCCGGGTACCAGTGCGGCGGCCGCTTCGGGAGTCTCCGAATCGCGGGACAGGAGGTGGAACTCGAGTTCGGTTGCGATAACGGGCCTGAGCCTTCTGCGTTTGAGCGGCTCGAGCGCGCGCTCGAGGATCGCGCGCGGATCGGCGTAGAACGGCTTGTCGTCGTGGTCGAACAGGCGAAACAGTGCTTGCGCCATCGGTCGCCGCGCCCAGGGGACCGGCGCAATGCTGCCGGGCACGAGGCGGGCCGGCCGATCAGGGTCGCCGTCGTCTTCGCCGAACGGCACGCCCGGCACCGTTTCGCCGAGCGCGTTCAGCAACACGACGCCGGCGCAAAACGCGAAGGGCTTCGAACTGACTTTGTCGAAGTCGCTCCGTCGCACACGCTTGCCCTTGAGAAACCCGTGGAGGTCGGGAATCAGGAGTTCCATCGATCCGGTTTTCGGGTACTTCCTCAGGTGGCGCCTTAGATCAGTAGCCGGGCTCGTCGGTGCTGGCATGGGCGTTTCTTCATCGATTCCTGCGCCGAGCATCACCCAAGCGTGTGCCAGACTCAAGCGGCGACGGATAACGGGCCTGTAGGCTCATGTACTTGGGCCGCGCGACTCGCGTATGCTTCGAGTCTGATCGTTCGACGGTTTCAAGAGAGTAACGGGGTTCGTCCCCCTATGCCTTCCAAGCCCATCATAGGCGTTCCCTGCGATCGCCAGCCTGTCCCGCTGCAGCCGTTTCACATGGTCGGCGAGAAGTACATTACCGCGCTGACCGACGCGGCCGGTGCGCTGCCGCTGCTCGTCCCGGTGCTTGCGTGCCGATACGACATCGACGAAATCCTCGACGAGGTTGACGGCATACTGCTGACGGGCAGCCCGTCGGATATCGAACCGCATCATTACACCGACGAAGAAGGGCACGCCGAAGCGACGCGCGATCCGCACCGCGATGCGTTGAATTTGCCGCTCGCAACGGCGGCAATCGAGCGGGGCGTTCCCCTGTTTGCGATCTGTCGCGGCTTTCAGGAGCTCAACGTGAGTCTCGGGGGAACGCTGCATCAGAAGCTGGCGCTCGTCGAGGGCATGCTTGACCACAAGGAGAACCCAAGAGACACGCTCGACGTTCAGTACGGCCCGTCGCACAGCGTGAATCTCGAACCGGGCGGACTGCTTGGCGAGCTGACCGGCAAGACCGAGTTGACGGTCAACTCCCTGCATGGACAGGGGATTCGCGAGCTTGCGCCCGGTCTCGTCGTCGAGGCGCGGGCGCCCGACGGGCTGATCGAGGCCTACCGCGTCGAGGCGGCCAGCTCATTTGCGCTGGCCGTGCAGTGGCACCCGGAATGGAAGGCGGTCGACAACCCGGACTCCGTCGCCGTTTTCGCGGCATTCGGCACCGCCTGCCGCGAGCAGCGGGCCAGAAGACACAAGGTGTAGCGTGACTGACGAAATCATCAAACCCTGGCTTGCGAAGCGCAACATCGAGGATGTCGAGGCCTTCGTGCCCGACATGGCCGGTGCCGCGCGCGGCAAAGTCGTTCCTGCCGACAAGTTCGGCACGACGAAGATGCGCTTGCCCGAGTCGATCTTCCAGCAGACGGTATCCGGGGACTTTATCGACAATCCGAACAACGTCGAAGACCGCGACATGACGCTCGTACCCGACCCGAGCACGCTTCGACCGGTTCCGTGGGCAACCGAGCCAGCGGCGTCGATTTTCATGGATTGCTACCGGCGGGACGGCTCGCTCGTCGACATCTCGCCGCGAGCGGTACTGCGCAGCGTGCTTGCCAAGTTCGAATCGCAGGGCTGGGTCCCGATCGTCGCGCCCGAGGTCGAGTTCTACCTGATTTCCCCCCATTCGGATCCACAGCAGGAAGCGCATCCGCCCGAGGGGCGGCTCGGCTGGACCGAGGGTGCGCGCCAGCCGTTCTCGATCGATGCCATGAACGACTTCGATCCGTTCATCGATCTCGTCTATACCTACTGCGAGGCGCAGGATATTCGCATCGACACGCTGTCGCAGGAGTCCGGCCCGGCGCAGTTCGAGATCAATTTCCTGCACGGCAACCCGGTCGATCTCGCCGACCAGGTGTTCCTGTTCAAACGCACGATTCGCGAAGCGGCGATCGAGCAGGAGATGCACGCGACATTCCTCGCGAAACCTATGGCCAAGGATGCCGGCAGCGCGCTGCACATACACCAGAGCGTCGTGGACAAGCAGGGCCGCAACGTATTCTCGGATGCCAAGGGTGCGCCGAGCGACCTGTTCGAGGGCTTCCTTGGCGGCCTGCAGACGTACCTGCCGCACGCCATGCTCGTCATGGCACCGTACGTGAACTCCTATCGCCGCTTCCTGAACCCGCTCGCGTCTCCCGTGAACCTCGCCTGGGCGGTCGACAACCGCACGGTTGGCTTGCGCGTACCCGAGTCCGGTCCGGAGTCACGCCGCGTCGAGAACCGCCTGCCCGGCGCCGACGTGAACCCCTATCTCGCGATAGCCGTGACGCTCGCGTGTGGATACCTCGGCATGATCGAGGGTCTCAGACCCGACGAAGAGGCCGAGGGCAGTGCCTACGACACGGGTGAGTTCGGACTCCATCGGACACTGTCAGCATCGATCGGTGCCCTGCGTTCGAGCAACGCCATGCGTAGCA
>JAAUXX010028906.1_pt1 | contig 22596 bp, 14 predicted proteins | sample 7278111 | NCBI WGS metagenome assembly JAAUXX01 (sample SAMN14350116, study PRJNA611818) | marine sediment metagenome | isolation source: surface marine sediment (1.8m) | place: French Polynesia: Moorea | collected 2018-08
CACCAGGCAAGCGCTGAACCCGTCAATATTATGTTGAAGGAGTACTAGTTAATCGTAATGCAATTACATATTGACCCAGCTGTTGAGGGCATGCATTTTGATGCGGCGCGACCCGTGGCGTATGACAATGCCGTCTTCCAGAATATCCTCCAAATAAAGGTCGGCGGCGATCTGCTGGCCCTTACGGCGCACCACATTATTCAGCGTCACAGTGGCGTTTTGGGCTTGGTAATTGTGCGCGGAATACATAATGGTGGGGATTTTCTTTTGCGCCGAGTAGGGCAGGTCGCCGATGAAGCTCAGTGTCGGAAAGTTTTCCAGCATCGCCTTTTGCATGGCCGGCGGGCTCGCCGCCACGCGCTTGTCCGGCCTTGCTGAGGTTTGCGGACGTTGTTGGTAAATGGCGGCTACCTGGTCGCTGTTGGCGGTTTGTCGACTATCTTGTTGTTGACTTGTCGGTGGCCGCTCGCCTTGTTGCGCCTGCTGATACTGGGCCGCGATCAGGCGCTCTTTTATCTCGTCGTATTTGCGCGCTTGATTTTTTTTGCCTGTCATTTCAGGTGTTGTGGCTTGCGCTTTAGGCGGGGACGTCGCCGCCGGGCTCGGGCGCGCCACTTCCGGCGCCGCCCGCAAAGCACGATGTGCGCTAGGCGTTTCGTCGTCGTTCGCCGATCGGGAGATTAGCAGATAAACCACGCTGAGAATGAGTAATAACACCACCAAGCTCAATACATAGATTAATTTACCGCCCGCCAGCGAGCCTTTGGCCGCGGGCGATGGGCTGTGCCGGCTTGCCAGCGAGGGCGCGTCATCGCGCTGGCGCTCGTCATCGGCCTTGTTGAGTGCGTCGAGTATCAGTGACATAGGGTTGGCCCGGCGCGTGTCGCGCTGTCTTGGTGGTCCTTGTGCATCATCTTACAAAAATTCCCGCTCCAGCGTCGTGCTCAAGCCCAGGGTTTCATTCAATTTCATCAGCGTGCGCTCGCCGAGAATGCCGTCGGCGACCAAATCGTGCTCGCGCTGAAAAATTTTCACCCGCTCCCGCAAGGCGCGGTTGAAGCGCCGGGTGGCGAGTGGGCGCGTCTGTGAATCGAGCATGGCGAATTGTGCGGCCACTGCGGCGACGGTGTCATTGCTGTCGCCCATGCTCAAGGGTTCGTGGTAGTTCCTGGGTTTTTTCCAGGTGTAAAATACGTCGCCGGTCCACAGCGGGCCCAACGCGTCAAGTTCCACCACCGTGCGCGTATTGCGCGCATCGATGAGCAGGGCGTATTTATCCTGCAGGCCAATCAGTACCGCGTTCGATTTGAATTTATGGCTATTGATCAGCGACAACACCATGGGTCGGTTTAGGGACGCGATTTGTTCCCAGGTATCGAGGGTCGCTTGTTGGCAATGGTATCCCTGGTTGTTGATTTGCCAACAGGGGTGGGTGTTCGGATCGACGGCAAAATCGAGGTATTCGAACAACAGGCTTTGCGCTTTGATCGGGTCATCGATATCAAACGCCGACACTGGGTCGCCCAGCGGCGCTTCCATCAGGGCGACATTGAAGGCGCGTTGGTCGGGAAGGGTTTGCGCCTGCGCCGGCGGTGTGATCGGCTGTGCGGGGGAAGGCGGCAGTTCGGCAATGGGCACCAGGGGTTGTCGTTGCGACGCCAGCAGCACTTGCAGCAGCAGAAAAATGCTACCCAAGCCGATAATGGCGCTCGCCGCCAGCAAGCCGTAGATGAAGTAGGGTTGTTGCGCGCGCGCGGTGGCGGGCTCGCCTTGCTGGTAGCCCGCGACTTCTTTTTTGGCCAGCTGAAAGATTTTGTTGTCGACCAGGGATTGGTTGTGCCCGTAAGCGCCGATCAGCGTCCTTTCGCATAACACGTTAATCATTCGCGGAATGCCGCCGGTGAAGCGATGAATTTGCTTGACGATGCGTGGTGAAAAGGGGTTGCGGTCCTCGGGCATGCCGGCCACCGACAGGCGATGGTTGATATAGCCCTGCGTTTCGGCCTGCGTCAGCGGGGTTAGATGGAAGCGCGCGGTGATGCGTTGGGAAAGCTGGCGCAAGCGCGGCTGCGCCAGCAGGGCGTTGAGTTCGGGTTGCCCCACCAGCACAATTTGTAATAGCTTCTTGGTGGAGGTCTCGAGGTTGGTCAGCAGGCGAATCTGTTCCAGCACCTCGGCGCTGAGCAGCTGCGCCTCGTCGATGAGCAAGACGGTGTTTTTGCCGCGCTTGTGGTTGCTCAACAGGTGTTGGTGCAAGCGATCCGTCAGGGCTTTGATGCCGAGCTTGTCGGGCGGGGTTTGAATGCCGAATTCGTCGCAGATGGTGCACAACAGTTCTTTGATATCCGCCATCGGGTTGAGAATAATGGCGATTTCGGTGGTGGCGGGCAGCTGCTCGAGCAGGCAGCGAATGATGGTGGTTTTGCCGGTGCCCACCTCGCCGGTGAGCATCACAAAGCCGCCTTCCTTAACGCCGTAAAGCAGGTGCGCGAGCGCCTCTTTGTGCTGTTGGCTCATGTAGAGATAGCGCGGGTTGACGGCGATGGAAAACGCCTGCTCTTTTAGTCCGAAATAATTTTGATACATAAGTTGGTTGGCAAATTCACGTGATTTTCGGCAACTGGCCGCCTTGCCGTTCTTTTATACATTGAATAATACTCTTTATGTGGGGTTTTCACTATTGTGAGCTTGCCGGGGACGGCCTGTTGAGCGAAAGCTTGATGCGACTCCACAAGCAACAAGGCTCGAACCTGCGTGGCGCTCACCTGAGCCGGGGTTACTATGAAGTCGGAGAGACCGCGGCGAGCACCGGGTGGCCGGATGCGAGACACGCAGCAAGTACATCCCTGTATGCTCGACGTCGGCATCCCTGCCTCCGACGGTCTCGCATCCGGCCACCCGGCACTCGCCGCTACGTGCCAACTCCCCCTCTTGAGCAGACTTAAAAACGAAAAATGGGTGTGCCTCGGTAGGAGGAGCGTGGCTGGGTAGGGCTTTCTGGGACACGAACTAGGCGTCCCCCCGTAAACCCATCCCTGGGGGCTCGGCTGCCGCTCCCTCGGCAACTGCTCCTGCGTTGCTCTACTACACCACATCCATGTGGCTATGCGGCAGACGGTCCCAGAAAGCCCTACCCAGCCACGATCCGGGTTAAAAAAGAACCTTGCTCAAGCACAGAATCACTGCACACAAGCCCATCTAATTCAGTGTTCAAAGGGTTGCTCAGACAACGAGATATCCAGCGCCAACGCGTCGGCGATAGCGTCGAGAGTCTGGCGCAGCGCCTGCATGTCGACGCTGGGGGGAATTTCCAACTGCCCGGTGGCCTCGAACAGGGGGTCGCCGCTGTAGGGCATGCTCGACAGCGCGGTCTCCAGATTGGCGAGGTTAATATGATTTTTGACCAAGGCCTTGGACAGTTCCTTGACAATGCCGGGCCGATCCGGGCCGAGTGCATGGATGTAGGCGCTGCCAAGCTCGGCGGTTTTCGCGCTGTCCGTGGCCGCCCGCTCGGTCTTTACCCATATTTGTTGGCTCTCCAGCTGCCGCAGCTTTTGCTCCAGGGGCGCCAGCTGTTCCTGCGCGACAGACACCCGGATCACGCCGGCAAACTTGCCGCCTAACTGCGACAGGCGGCTTTCTAGCCAGTTGCCGTTGGCCGCGGCCACCGCTTCCGCGAGGGCTTCGACAATGCCCGGTTTGTCGTCACTGATGATGCTGATAAGTAAGTGGGAAACCATGGTCGGCCCGTATCATTGAGAAAGTTGACTATTGTTGCCGTTTGCGAAACGCAAGTATAATGGCACCGCTTTATGCTTGCACATGAAAAAAATAATCAGCGCCAATAATAGCGCCAACAAGAGGGGAAAAATCCCCCGCAGATACTTGATATTCTTTGGATCTTAAGGACCATTACCGGAGGAGTGATTGTGATTATTCCGCCTGAAAAGTTAACCTTGGAAGTTATTCGCGGCATTGTCGAAGCTTTTATTACCCGCGAAGGTACGGACTACGGCGAGCGCGAGTTCAGCCTGCAAGACAAAGTGCGCCACCTGATGCCGCAAGTGTTGCGTGGCGAGGTGTTGATCGTTTACGACGACGCGACGGAAAGCGTTAATTTGGTGCCCAAAGAAGACGCCGCGCAGTCCGCCTGAACCGCGCGCATCGGCGCCGAATTTCCTGCGCCGGTGCGCATTGTTTTCCTGCATTTTCAATTTGCGCGGGCGTTCGCGGCCATGCTGCGCGCGCTATCTATAGCCTTCGAAATAGGTGAAGACGGCGAATCTGTCACCTCAAAAGTATAGAGGTCTTTTTGTTGAAAACGGCGCCGATGCTTAGAGCTTTTGGTATATTTAACTTTGCCTTTAAACTGTCATACTCGTCGACGAAAAATAATGATAACAGGCAGTTGGTACTTTTGTTTTCCGGCGAGTCAAACCGCGCCGACGACGACATTTGCCAATGTGGCGCGAGAAAAGTAATGGGCTGACAGGACACAATCAATCACTTTTACTTTGGCTATGGTGCGCGGTGTTTTTCTGCGTTGGCAAAGATTCATCAGTGATAGGGCGACCGCTCGCGGTCGCGTTTTTGTTTTTGGCGTCGGTCGTCGCGGTCATTGCGTCAAGCTCGGTAAATATACAGGCAGTTACTGATGGCATCCAATCCTTTTAGCGTTGACGCCGCCCCCTTGGCGTTTGCAACCGAAACCGTCGGCTTCGCAACGCCGCAGCCCAGTCCCATTGTTTTCGGTGGCGCCGACGCCAATGATGTCGACCACGGCATTAACGTATTCGACCGCACCTTCGGGGTGGCGCAAACGCTGGGCGACAGCCAGGGCCAGATCGCCGGCGCCAGCGACGCCAATCGCGTGTTGGCCTTTACCACCGACCTCGATCTGCGCGTCAAAACCTTAAGTAACCGCACTTTCGACGGCATCGTCGGCTTGGCGGGGGCGAGCGATCCCATGGCGCTAAGGGTGGGCGAGCAATTGAACCAGGCCGTGCCGTCCCTGTCCGGCCGCTACCAGATCCCCGCGCAAGGCTGGACGGATCTGCTCAGCCCCGAAGTCCAGTTGCTGGCGCAAAACAACGGCCATGTGGCCGACATCGGTGACGACATCCGCGCAATGCATACCGCCAAGGTGAAGGATATTCTGCAACTCGCCCAAAGCCGCACCCTGACCCGGCCCGAGTTCAATGAATTCAAGGGCTATTTGCGCGGACTGCACCAAAGCAACACCGCCCTGGCGGCGGATGGCCGCGCGCCGGTGGTGGCGCCGGCGCTGCTCAGCGAAACCCTGCAGGCGCTGAGCTACAGCAACGCCTACCGCCCGCAGCAGGCGCCGGATCTGACGACGGCGGTCAATCAGACCGTCGCCAAACTGAGCGACGGCGCCATCTCCGACATCGAGCAACTGGTGCATTTTTCCGCCGGCGATCAGGCGGCGCGGCGGGTCGACCAGGGCCTGACCCAGGCCTTGCCATCGCTGGCGCAGCAGCACCAGGCGCCGACCCTGCACTGGACCGATCTGCTCGGCCGCGCCGGCCAGGAAACCGCGCGCGAGAACGGCTACCGCGGCGATTTTGCCAAACTGCAGGCCGACAACGTCGCCCGCTGGCGCGACGCGGCGCAGGGCGGCCAGCTGACCCTCGACCAGTATCGGCAGGGCGTGCAGTACGTGCAGAGCCTGCAGAATCGCAATGCCAAGCTCGACGAGGCGGGCTATCCGCCGGTGGTGAACACCCCCTTGTTGAACGCCACCCTGGAGGCGCTCAATGCCCAGTATGCCGCCAATTACGAGGCCGGCGCCCTGCAGCGCGACACGGTGGAGAAATGGCAGGCCCACGTCGACACGAGGCCCATCAGCGGCGCCGAATTCAATCAAATACTGGCGATCAAGCAGACTAACGAGGCCCGCGCCAGCAACGGCCAGGCGCCGTTGGTGGCGCCTGAGGCAGTATCGCGCCTGGTGGACGCGGCGACGCAGAATTTTTTCGCCCACCACGGGCAAATGAATCTGGCGCTGGCCCGCGGCCTCGGCGAACAGCCGCTGACGCCGCTGCGGCAGCTTGCCGCCAAGGCGGAATCGGCGCAGGGGCTGAGCGCGGCGGACGTCGAGACCGGCCTGCGCTTGCTGGGGGAGCAATATCAACAACTGCGCCATTTGCGCAACGCCGACGCCGTGCTGAATGAAGTGGGCGACGCCCACAATGCCGACCTTCGCGGGCGCGGCGCGGCGCAATACGGCGAGGTTGCGGCGTACCGCGACGCCTTCCGACCCGCCCTGGCGCAGCTGGAGCAGCGCATCAACGAGTTCGCCAAGCCCATCGCCCTGGCGGCGGTGGACCAGTCGTTGGCCAACCTGGACGCTAATGAAGCTCAACGCCGCGCGGATATGAACCCCGCATCCTCCGCCGTCGGCGCCCTGCGCGGGGTCGCCGGCGGCGACGGTCGCGCCAATCAGCACGCGCGTCTGAACGCCGAGACCCGCCAGCAGCGCCAGGTCTTGCGGCGCGATCTGCAGGCCTATAGCGGAACGGGCAATCCCACGCCCGAGCATCTGCTGGGACGCCTGCGGGACAGCGTGGAAAGCTACGACGCCCGGCTGACCGAGACCCTGGCCGCCCAGTCCAAAAACCTCGACGCGGTCAGGGATATCGGCCGCGGCCTCGGCGAGGCGCTGACCCTGTTCGCCTCGGTGACGGCGTCGGGCGCGGCAGTGGGCGCAGTGACCACCACCACGGCGAACCCCGTCGCGGGTGTCTTCGCCGGCATGGGCGCCGGAGCGGCCACCAGCACCGCCGGCGGCGAGATAATCGCCATCCTCGAAGACTGGTACTACGCCGCCTTCGACCCCGCCGGCGGACGGCCGACGCAGTCCCTGACGGTGGCGGCGCTGCAAAACCTGCGCGGCGAAGACGTCGATCTGCCGGTCGGCAGGACGGCGGGCAACGCGGCCAACGGTGCCGTCGGCAGCCTGTTCGGCTCGCTGCCGCGATACCTCGGCGCCGTGCGCGGCGCCACCACCGCGGCGAGTGTCAACGGCGCCGTGGACTTCACCGCCACCGCCGTCAAGACTCTGGCGGACGGTCGGATCACCTCCGACGATGCCGGCGAACTCGGCGCCTCCCTCTTCCTCGGCCTTGCCAATACCGGCATCGCCAGGCTGGGCTCGGACATTCCGCAAATCGAGGGGCTGGGCAAGCAACTGCTCGCCAGCGCGGGTCTGGTGACCGCCGAAGTGGCCGCCAATGCCGCCGCCGGTCGAGAGGTAGGTTTCAACACCACCGCGATGGCGATTGGCGGCGGCCTGATTGAGGGCTCGCAGCTGCGCGCGGCCAACACCGCGGCGAGACCTCCGGCCGGGGTGGCGGGCGATGCCGCGGGCGCCGCTGCCGCTTCATCCGCAACCGCGAAGCCCGCCGGCGGAGAAGTCAACGCCGCCGATCCGGGCGCCGCGCCGAAGGCCCCGTCGCCGGCGCCATCGCGACAGGACTATAGCCCCGCGACCCTGCAGGCGGAGTCCGAGGTGATCGGCCAACTCAGCGACCTCAGGAAACTCAATTTTACGCTCGATCGCTTTGCGCCGGACGCTGGTGGCGCGCAACTGGACAAGGCAATTACTTTTGTCGCGCGCAACGATGTCAAACCCAATGACTTTGCGCCGCCCGAGGCGATCAAGGCCATCTACGAGCCGCCTGACTCTGAAAACCAGCAGCCTAGACGTGCCGGCGATATCTTCTTCGATAACGTCAACGCGCAAATAGACAATGCAGACGCTGGCATTGAAGAGGTCAGTCAGCAGATCCTCAGGCTCAGACTTATGGATTCGCCAAAAGGCAATCGCGATCAGATCAATACGGCGCTGAATGCGCTAGACGCTCAGTATGACAATATCGAGGGGGTTCCATCCGCGATAGATGAGGGGCTTAAAGGGGGGCTTAAAGGTTTGGACGAAGCCGAACTGACCACTCACGTTGAGGTCTTGGCGGAGCAGGCGTTAGAGAGAGTGGACGGCTCACGTCAGGCGCTATTCGAGCAATATCAAAACCTCCGTAGATTTGTGGCTCGCGACGAAGTTAATCTGGGTAGTCCAGAGGAGAGGGTAAGGCTGCTAAATCAAATAAGCACCCGAGTACAAGAGGTGCAGCAAAGTGTAACGGACGCCGGTCTCGTCCGGCTTAACCGCAAGGCGGATGCCATTGAAAATGTAAATAGGGAAATTGCGAACCGAGCTGAAACCCTTATCGGTCAAAATCAAGAGGAGATAGATAATCTTGGAGACCGGACAGACCAGTTGGCCAATACTGTGGATTATATTGGGCTCGTTAGTCGACAAGCACGAGAAGAAGCGAATTCGGCCATACGTCAAAATACCGCAAACGCCGAAGAGTTATCTCAAGTTGTAGGCCAAAACATCGCAAACGCCGAAGAGTTATCTCGAGTTGTAGACCAAAACACCGCAAACGCCGAGGTAGCAAGGCAGCTTGCCAGAACTGACGCAAATATTGCGAGCATTACAAATGATATCGAGAGCGCAGAACTGAGAGTCCTGAGTTCGAATGCCGGACATGACGACAATCCGGCGATTAAGGAAGATATAGCGCGGATTGCGGAGGAGGTCCAAACACTTGCGGACTTTATCGAAGAAAACCCCGATCAGGCCAGCGCTGCGGCAAAACAATCCATTGACGGTCTTGTGAAATCGGTCGAAAACCTCGAAGATCTGCGCCACAAAAGGCTGGATATCACCCTGCAAAAATGCATCGACTGGATCTCGATTTTTGCCGGCCTGACACCCTTTTTGGGCTCGACCTTCGGCGGTATCGGGCTGTTAAACATAGCGACCAACGCGGGCAGGTTCGCTGGTAAGGCGGCAGCGGCCATTGCTGCGGAAGTGACGGACGCGATGCGGCCTGCGATCGATCTGATCAAGCAGCAGGGTGATCTGGCCAATGCCAGCTATATGACGCCGGAGGATACGCTGATCAGCCCCGACAGCGAGTTCCCCTTCGTACGCGAACTGGCGGCGGCCAGACCGGATCTTCAAGACCAGTACCTGGTGGATGCCACCCACGCTATCATTGGTGACAAGGCCGAATTCATTCGCGCTAGCAGGCTCTACGAGGCCGTGGTGGAGGAAATCCGGTTGGGCAATCCCGACAAGCCCTTATATCTGGAAAAAGACGCGAAGCGCGGTCGGCATGATCTCGGCGACGCCATCAATTACGCGCTGCTGGATCCGCAAGTCGCGCCGGTTGTCGCCGCCTATCTGCAATTCAAAAGCGCGGTCGCCAACGAAACCAGCTACCTCGACGAAAATGGTGTGTTCAGAACAGACTACGGGCCGCCTCCCTCCACGAACTTCGATTTCCGGGAAATGTACCCGCAGGGCGGGCTCGTCAACAGTGAGCTGGAGGATTCAGGGGATGCCTTTGACGAATTGATCCGCAACTACGGCAGCACCGAAGCGGGCGCCAAGGAGGATTTTAGTAATTACAAGATCGAGGTTTTGAGCGTCAATTCCGACAATGTTGCGGATCCCTTCGCGCCCCGCGAATTTCCTTCAACCGGGATAAGGTTCCCCGGCAAGGATGATCTGTTAGAGGTGGGTTTGCTCACCACTGGCGCTTTTGCCCTCGCTCCGGCGTTCAATTTTGCGGGAAACGCGGCATTTCGAAAATTCCGTGGCCTGCCGGTGTTCACCCCGCAAGGCATGCTTGCCTGTGTGCATCCGAAGAATAATGGGCTCGCTTATTTTATCGCCAGTCTCGTTGGTGCAGGCTCGAATTTTGCCGGTGTGTTGTCTTTCCTGGCCAACGCGGGCGTTGGCCGCGACAATACCTTAAAGGCCTTGGAATTAGCTATTGCCGAGGCCAGCCGACAGGTCGGCCAGAGCTACAGGGAGGACGTCATCGAGGTGTTGGATTACGCGTTGGGCGCCGACCAGCCCAAGATCCGGCAAAGCAATCTCGAGGGCGCGGCGGTGACGGTCGAGCAGTTCTACGATCTGGCCAATCTCTATCATTATTACAGCAAACGCCTGGTCAGCCTCGACCGTGAAATCATGGGCACCGCTGAGCCCTTTGTTTACGGTGATCTCGAGAGCGGCGACTCACAGGCGCGGCTCACCAGCGATAACAAAATCATGGCGTTGGCGCTGGCCTCTCATCACCACGCCCGCGCCAACCCGACCAGCGAGTACTCGTTTTTGGAAGAGATGCTGCAAATTCGCAATCTCGATGGCTTCAACCGCGACTACGCCGTGCGCAAGAGCCTGCCGCCGAAGACGAATATCAAGGTCAACTACCCCATGGCGCCGCTGAACGAGCTGTTCCGCTACTCGCCCAACGAAGCCGGCGGCGAGGGCGGCGGCGGTCTGCGCTTTGACAGCTTGAGCCCGCGCGCGACCGTCAAGAAGATCCTCGATCAGGCCGAGCGCGAGGGCAGTGTGTCATCGAAACTCCTGGCAGAGCTGCGCCGCGATGCCGACACCCCCAATCCCGATGGCGAGCAGTATGGCATGACCCCCGAGCACCAGTTCCGTATTTTGGAGCAGGTCTGGGGTCCGGATTTTGACCCGTCCAAGGACTATTCCGCTTACGGGACGAAATTTTGATTCGGCCCCGCACGCAGGACCGATACTAACGAGAGGCAGATGTATATGGCGACGACCCCCTTTGACACCGGTTTGAACTTTGGGACCGGTTTGACCTTTGACACCGCCTTTGAATCGGATCTGACCTTCGATACCAGCGGCCCGGCGGTCGCGAATCTCAACACGGCGTCCGTGACGATCAGTCAGGCCACGGATAACGGCGCCGACACCTGGGACGAGACGATGCAGCAGCAGGAGGCGAAAAACGCCGTGCTGGATGCGCTATATGCAGAAACCGGCAGCAAGAACATCAACACCCTGCCCTGGCGGACCATGAAGAGCGTCGGCGGTTACGGCAGCTTTCGTAGCGAGGCGGGCGTCGACCTGATGAAAACCCTGTTCGACACCGCGGAAGAAAAGGGCCAGAATCTGGTGAACGCGTTTGAAGGCAACCGCGCCATCCAAATCTGGATGATGGACTTTATCTACGGGATCGAGGTCGGCGCCGGCGATCTTGAACAGAAGGTTAAAGATGCCGCCGGTCTTAGGACCATCTTCGATGTGATTGACTACGCAGACAGTTTTGCCCAACAAAATAATCAGCCCGACGCCAACCAGGCGATCGAGCGCGGCGGCGCAGATGACCCGGACAACAGAGCGACGCTTGAATCATTCATCCGTAATTACACAGAGAAACGCTTCGGCTTGTTGGACGTGGTGACCTCGGACGCCGCTCTGGAGACGCTCCTCGCTCGGGATGCTCCTCCCCCGCCCCCGCCCGCGCCACAGAGCGGTGACGCGGGCGCCTTGCCGCCCCCGCCACAGCCGTGGATGCAGCACAGACTCGCGGTTTCCGCGCCACCGAGCCCACAGATCGACATTGGGCACTCGGATCAGGATATCGTTCAAGCCCTGACACTATCCAAGCTCCATCCGGTGTTTAAAGACGCCATCGAACTGGGGATGGAAGCGCCTTTTCTGGATTCGACGACGGTGGATAAACGCATCGATGAGATTGTCAATCAGGGTCGCTTGGAAGATCTTACGGACGAGGTTAAGCCGGTGATCGACAACCTGGTGCGCGGTATCTCGGGACAAAAAATTGGGCAACTGGGAGCAAGGGATGGCGTCGGGGCGGCGATGATCGCCGCCTTCAACCAGTTAGATGGCGCCGGCATTACCTTTGACAACCTCCGCCTTGAGCAGGAAAGTTTCATCGACCAGCAGCTTAGCTATGTGCGTGACAGCGTCTATGCGGTGGTCGACTCCGGTAACGACAAGCGTGACCGCTACCTCGATGCTTGGAGCGCCGAATTCAGGCGCGCCGCCGCTGACGACCCCGGCGTCCGTCTGGGCTCAAGTGCGCCGCAACGCTTTTTCAACGACACCTGGCCATCGGTGGGCGGTGTGAAAAAGATTGAGGCCACCGGGGGGCTGATGAGTGTCTTGACACCGGAAGAGATGCGTCAGACCGCGGAAGAGCGCCTTTTTCGGGAGGCGGGCTTGCATCTGGACGGCAAGATTCCGCCGCGCCTGGCGGCGATTCCGCAGACCAATGCCGACGGCAGCCTGGATGACCGCAATCCCTTTCAAGTGGTGCGAGTGAGCGGCCCCACCCTCGCCGAGGGAGGCGATCCGCTGGCGGCCATTGTCGGCCCCACCCTTGAGCCGCCGGTCTACCTGTTGGCGCCGAAACGCGAGATAAACCGACCCGGAGCACCGCCGCCCCTTTCCGCGGATAATGCCGTGTTGCTTCGCGCTCAGGATTTGTACGACAAGATCGACAAGGGCAATTTGCCGGCGGCGGTCATCCTCAACTCCGTCGCGCCGAGATTCGATCCCGCTGTCCAAAAACCGGATATTTTGCTCCAGATTAGCGCGCTAGGGCTTGCGATAGGCGACCTCGCCGGCGTGGGCTCGGCGACCGCAGAAGAAAGCCGCAGAGTCCTGCGCACGCTTACCTTCCGCCTCGACGACGTCGGCGACCAGGAACGAGGATTGAGCAGAATTTCCCTCGCTCAGAGAGAGCAAGGCGTCCAGTTGCTAGAAGATCGCAAACAGCTGGACGCCATTCGGGCCTTAGCGGACCTCAACAATGCGCGCTACGATGAGTATAGGTTCGCGTATGACAACATCGCGGCGCAGTTCGTCAATCCCAATCGAACGGATCCCCTGGCCGCCGAGCATTATCCCGGCTCGGGGATGCCGATGGCCCCCGGAACCGGTAGCAAGTCGCAGGTGGTTAACCTCCGCAACCAAATGGAAGCGGCGTGGGTTACGGGCCATCTGTGGTTGTTCTTCACCCTGCCTCCGCCACAAATCGAGGTCATCGACGAGGTCGATGGCCTCACGCTCGAGATCCATACCACCCTATTGCCCGAGTCCGATCCCGCCAAAGAGGCGGAAAAGGAGGAACTGGTGAGCCAGGCGCTGAGCCTGCTGTTGAGCGACTACGGCTACAATCCCCGGGACTACGGGTTGCCGGCGCCGCCCGCGCTCGACCCCGCTCCTGACGACGGCGTCAAGCCCTTCAGCTCCCCCTGGACGAACAGTCTGTGGACCCAGGTGGAAGAAAAGGTCGCCGCCATCACCGAGATAAAGGCCGAGATGTCCGCGCTTGACGCGCAACTGGCCGATGGCGCCGATGCCGCCGGTATTCAGCGGAGCATGCGCCAACTACAGGACACTTTGGCGCCGCTGGTCGGCCGCCTGGGGGATTTGCTGGACAACAAGCCCTACCTGCTTGACCAGTTCAAGACCAACTATGGGGACACCTTCGATGAGCTGTCGAAGGAATATCCTGACCTGTGGCGGGCCCCGTAAGCACGATTTGGCATTGCGCGCCGTTGGACAGCACGCCCGCGGCGATGTGCCGCTTGGCGATTAGGTGTATGATCGCACGCTTGTGGTGACGCCGTGGCGGCGGAACCCGCGCCCCAAGATCCTTGTCACTCTGCTTATGCCACCCAAGACCGACACCACCGTGGACGCCCGCGGCCTGATTTGCCCGGAGCCCATTATGTTGCTGCACAATGCCGTGCGCGACGCCGCGCCCGGCGCCATTATCGAGGTGATCGCCACCGACCCCGCCGCGCCGCGCGATATCGCCCGTTTTTGCGAGTTTTTGGGGCATGTTTTGCTGGATCAAAGCATCGTCGGTGAGGAGTATTTTCACTATGTCAGAAAGCGGCGTGAATAGGGAAGTGCGGGAATGGCGCTTGCCTGGGCGAGATAAGTAAGTAAGGTTACCAAGCTCCTCGGGGGTAGGAGCGTGGCTGGGTAGGGCTTTCCGAGACCGTCTGCTGCATGGATGCAGCAGCCGAGCCCCCAGGGAAGGGTTTACGGCGTGTCTCGGAAAGCCCTACCCAGGCGCGATCCGGGTAAAAGAACGAGACTCCGGACCAAGTAAGTGCCGTTAGGCCGAGGTGCAGCGCCATAGTGTTTGTGGTTGCTGTGGTTGCAAAATCGAATTGGGAAAACGCTGGAGGGCTACCCGGCCGGCGTGGCCGAGCCGCCTTGTGGAGAGGGTTGCGGTGGGCGAGACTACACCGACTCCTCCACCAGCATCGAAATGGCCGCCAGGGCCTCGGGATCTTCCGACTTGATCTTATTGGCGATGTGGTGCTGGAAAAAATACTTGAACTGCCGGTCGGCCTGGGCCGGGTACAGGCAGGCGTCGCCGGGCAGCACCGGGGTGCTTTCGACCTTGTCGTCGTCGATCAGCATGCCGCTCAGCGAGCCGTCGTGGTGCAGGCGCCAGCTGATCACCTCCTGCAGGGTCAGGCACTTGAAACCGTCGCTCGCCAGCACCGCGTGGGTGCCGATGGTGTCGGGAATTTCCTGAATGATGTCGGCCGGGCTCTCGCATTGGTAATCGTAGTATTCGGCGGCGGTCTCCAGCTCCACGATCTTGTGAATCGGCGCCTCGAAAAACAGTTCGTCGATGCCGGGATCGTAATAGCCCTCGAAGGTGCCGTTGAGCGGATCCTTGATTTCCGAGCAGGCGACGATGTCGTCCAGCCAGGGCACCAGGCCTACCACCTCGCCGTCCGCGCGCAGGGCCCAGCACAGTACCTTCAAGCTGAAATACTTGTCGCCGCTGACCTCATTGGAGTACAGCATTTCCAGGCCGTCGAGTTCGGGGGCGAGGCGGATGACGCGGGTATCAAATTGTGATGAGTAGGGTTTTCCCGTGAAGAGGTCGATCACGTTTTCCGTATTGTGACCATCGCCTGAGGTCTTCATAATACTACCTCCAAGTTTGAGGTGCGGCGGCCAAGGCGGCGCCTGAAACGATGGTCTTTGGGACCACCACTATATACAGTATAGAGTATTGCCAAATAACACAATAGCTTGGGTTTGGTTTTTAGTTTCTCCCTTTTGAGTGGGTTGAGCGTGGAGGCAGACGGCCGGTTTGCGGCCACGCTTTCAGTTTAGAGCATCCGATGCCAGAAGAATTCAATTTTTTTCCCTGCCGCCGCCTGGACCGGCTGATCGCCGTCTTCCACGCGCTGTTTGCGGCCCCCTACAACACCCGTCTTCAGGGCGGCGCGCCGGAACCAGTGTACCAGCCCGGGACCGCGCCGGGCGAGCAAAATCTCATTGTTTTCACCCGCGACCACGTCTCCAGTGCGCTGCACGAAGTGGCGCATTGGTGCCTGGCCGGCGCGGCGCGGCGGCGGCGCGTCGACTATGGCTATTGGTACGCGCCCGACGGTCGCACCGATCAGCAGCAGCGCGAGTTCGAGCGCGTGGAGATCGAGCCACAGGCCGTGGAGCGCATCTTCTCCCGCGCCTGCCGCCAGCCCTTTCGCGTCAGCGCCGACAACCTGCACACCGGGCAAATGGCCAGCCCGCGGTTTATCGCCGCCATTCAGGCGCAGACGCTGGCGTATTGCCGGCGCGGCCTGCCGCCGCGGGCGGCGCGGTTCGCCCTCGCCCTGGCCGCCGCCTTTGACGTGCCGGATCCGCTCTGCCCGCGGCGCTACGGCGTCGAGGGGCTGCGGTGAGCGACCTTACCCCCGGCGGCGGTGGATTGGGCGGTGCAAGCGGCCCTTGCCGCGCATTTGGCCAAGTGGTCAGGGAGCGCGAATGAAAATCGTCGCGGATGAGAATATCCCCTACGCACAAGAATTATTCGGTCCGCTGGGCGAGCTGGTGTTGACCGAAGGGCGCTCCCTGGCCGCGACCGATGTCGCCGGCGCCGATATTCTGTTGGTGCGCTCGGTCACCCGTGTCGACGCCGAGCTGTTGCGGCGGGCGGCAGTGAGATTTGTTGGCACCTGCACCATCGGCGTCGATCACCTGGCCACCGACTATTTGCGCCGCCGTGGCATCGCCTACGCCAGCGCGCCCGGTTGCAACGCCGACGCCGTGGCGCAGTATGTGGTGTCGGTGCTGGCGCGGCTGGACCTCATTGCGAGCCGGCGATCGGTGGTGGTGATCGGCGGCGGCAATGTCGGCAGCCGCGTGTATCGCATGCTGGCGGCGCTGGGGTTTTCCTGCCGGTGCGTCGACCCCTATCTGGATGCCAGCAGTCAACTGCGCTTGGTCGATTTCAGCGCGGTGTTCGCGGCCGACATCGTCTGCCTGCACACGCCGCTGACCCGCATCGGCGATTATCCCACCGCCGGTATGTTCGGCGCGACCGAACTCGAGTGCCTCAAACCCGGGGCGGTGCTGATCAACGCCGGTCGCGGCGGGGTGATCGACGAAAGCGCCCTGTTGAGTGTATTGGATGCCGGCCGCGACCTGCGCGTGGTTCTCGATGTCTGGGAAAATGAGCCGGCGATCAACCCAACCTTGCTGCGTAAAGTCATCCTGGGCACGCCCCACATCGCCGGATACAGTCACGAGGGCCGTGTGCGTGGCGCGTTGATGATATTCGACGCCCTGTGCCGCCACCTGGGCGTCGGCGCGCGCGAGGCGCAGGGGATACGCGCCACGGTGACGCGACGGGCCTTGGCGCGCCGCGGCCAACTCGACTTCAGTAACCTGGCCGACGCCGTCACGCGGGTTTACGATGTGGCGAAGGATGCGCGATCCCTGCTCGATGGCGCCGAGGGGCTGCCGGCGTCCTTCGACAATCTGCGCAAGCACTATCCGCGGCGACGGGAATTTGGCCATTACCGGTGTCGCGAGGTGCCGGCGGCGCATCGCTCGGCGATGGCGGCGCTGGGGTTTGGCGTCGATGGGTGAATTGCGCGCGCCGCGGCGGGGCCTGCGGGTGGGTTTCTTGGTCAATCCCTTTGCCGGCGCTGGCGGGCCGGCGGCGCTCAAGGGGAGCGATGACCTCGCGATCCGCGATGCGGTGGTCAAGGGCGCCATCGAAGCGCGCGCGCCGGCCCGCGCCCGCCAGTTTTTGGATGCGCTGGCGGCGCAAACTCCCTGGCGCTTGGTGGCGGCCCCCGGGGCCATGGGGGCGGACTGTTTGCATCGCGCCGCTGGCGGCGGGGTGTTTGAGGTCGAGGTGATGGCCGACCAACTGCCGGCGGTTACCGGCGCCGATGACACCCGGCGCCTGGCGCGCGCGATGTTGGCGCAGGCGTTGGATCTGCTGGTGTTCGTCGGCGGCGATGGCACGGCGCGCGATGTGTGCTCGGTGCTGGGCGAGCGGATGCCGGTGCTGGGCGTGCCGGCCGGGGTGAAAATGCACTCCGGCGTGTTTGCCGTGACCCCTCAGGCGGCCGCCAGGGTGCTCGATGAACTGGCCGCCGGGAGGCTGGTGTCACTGATGGCGCGGGAAGTGCGGGATATCGATGAAGCGGCGCTGCCCAGCGGTGTGGTAAAAAGCCGTTACTACGGTTGCATGCGGGTGCCGGAGGAGTTGCAATATATCCAGAGCGTGAAACACGGCGGCGTGGAGGTGGATGAACTGGTGTTGGCCGATATCGCCGCGGAGATAAAGGAGCGTCTGGAGGAGGAAGAGAATAGGGGGGCATTGGTTATCTTCGCCACCGGCTCCACCACCCAATTTATTCAGACCGAACTGGCGATGCCGGGGACCTTGCTCGGTGTTGATGTGAGCCTGAATCACGCCTTGATCGCGCGTGATGTCGATGCCCGCGCCTTGGAAAAACTGGTCGCCCGCCACCGGGGAAAGATGATTATCATCCTCACCGCGATCGGCGGCCAGGGACATATTATCGGCCGCGGCAACCAGCAGTTGTCGCCGGCGGTGCTGCGCGCCGTGGGCCGGGACAATCTTTGGGTCGTTATGACCAAGTCGAAATTGAAAAGCCTGGCGTCGCGGCCACTGTTGATGGACAGCAATGACCCGGAGCTCGATCACCGCTGGCGCGGCCTGATTGCGGTGATAACGGGTTATCGCGATCAGGTGCTTTACCGATTGGGCATCGGTGATGGTGGTGGATAGGTTCTTCCAATGCTATTGGTATGAGGTCGATGGCAACTGCAAGACCGCAACGGGTATCGGGTGACCCTATGCAGGACGCGCAGCAAGTACATCCCTGTATGCTCGACGTCGGCATCCATGCCTCCGACGGTCCTGCATAGGGTCACCCGATACCCGTCGCTCAGTGCCAATATCAACTTATGTTAAGTTGGAGGAGAGATAAAAAGTAGGTTTATTCGCGCTACCGGATTTGATAATAGGTTTCCAATTTATAGATCGGCAGCGGCTTGGCGATGGCGTGGCCTTGCGCGTAGTCGACATTCATTTCTCTTAGGGTCTTGAGAATGCTCGAGTTTTCCGCGTACTCGGCGATGATTTCGATGTCCATCTCCTTGCCAATGTTGTTGATGGCCGACACCATGGCGCGGTCGAAGCGGTCGCTGATAATGTCGCGCACGAATGAGCCGTCAATTTTCAGATAGTCCACGGCGAGATGTTTCAAGTAGCCAAAGCTGGAAAAGCCGGTGCCGAAGTCGTCGAGCGCGAGTTTACAGCCCAGGGTTCGCAATTCATCGACGAACTCCTGCGCGTCCCGCAGGTTCTGAATGGCGCTGGATTCGGTGATTTCGAAACAAATTTTCTCGCGCGGAAATTCGTAGCTCTCGACCACCTGCAAAATGGCGCTGCGAATGCGGGGGTTGGCGATGGATTGGCTGGTGAGGTTGATCGAGCAGCAGTCGAGCGCCTCGGTGTGCCGGGGGTGCTTGTCGAGATAATCCAGCGCCGTCGTCAGCACCCACAGGTCAATTTGTTCGGACAGGCCGAAGCGCTCCACCGCCGGCAAAAAATACTGCGGCAGCACGTGGTTGCCCTCGGGATCGACATAGCGAATCAGCATTTCGTAGTGAACGTGATCGGCTTCCGAGTCCTGGAGTTTTTGGATGGGTTGGAAGTATAAGACGAATTCGCCGTCTTGAATCGCCTTTTGCAGGCGGCTGACCCACATCATGTCGCGGCGATTGTCCTGTGACTGGTCGATGGAATCGCTGTAGACAACGACGCGATTTTTACCCTGTTGTTTGGCGGTGTAGCAGGCGGCATCCGCGGCCCCCATTAAGTCGACGACATCGTTGATGCTATCGGAACTCAGGGCCACCCCGACGCTGATGCTCTGGCGATAGTTTTGATTGCGCCAGACGAAGGTGAAGTCTTCCGAGGCGCTGCGCACGCTTTCCCCAATCGCCTGGGCTTCCTCGTCGTTGCTGTGCAATTTTACCAGGGCAAACTCATCGCCGCCGACGCGGGCGAAAAAATTGCACTCCGAGCTGGCTTCACCGATGACGGTGACCAGATACTGCAGCAGGCGATCGCCCGCCGCGTGTCCGCAGGTGTCATTGACCACTTTCAACTGGTCGATGTCGATGTAGATCAGGGCGATCTGGCTGTGATTTTCCTGGCTGATATCGAGCACTTGGGCGAGATAGTTTTCCAGCCCCTCGCGGTTGTGCAGCATGGTCAATTCGTCATACTGCGAATGAAAGGCGATTAATTCAGCGAGGTTCTTCGATTCCCGGTTATCTTGCAGGAGTAGCAGGATTCCCTCACGGTGCCCGTTATAGGTGATTGGGCGCGGCGTTATTTTGACCCACAGGGGTTCGTTCGCCTGGTGGATCAGGCGCAGGTCCAACTGGTGGTCGGGGCCTTTTTGTTTGATTTTTTCCGGCACCAGGCCTTTGATCAGGGGAAGGTCTTCCGCCAGTACCAAGCCTTTGAGCGGCTTGCCCTTTAACGCGGCCTTACTGACATTGAGAAAGTCCGCCAGCGTGGCGTTGACATCGATGATGTGCTGTTGGCTGTCAATAACCAGATACAGCGCCGGACTTTCTTCAAACAGGATCTTGAATTTGTTGTTGTCGTCCGCCGTTGACTCGTCGGCGGAGGTGCGCCGGAGGTGGGGATTAAAAAAACGCAGGGCCTGTTGTCGCGCCGGGTAGTCGCCGGCCTTGCCGGCCAGCAGCCGGCCGCCGGTTTTCAGCAGCGAGTCCAAACCGGCGAATATGCACAGGCTGCCGATGCTGATGCCCATGAGGGTCAGAAATTCATCCAGCGTCGGACTGTGGGTGCCGTAGGGATCGCCGAAGCGATTGGAAAAAATGCTCACCAGGAAGGTCGCGCAGATAATGACGACGCCCAGCGCGACCATCGTACTGTTGGTGCTTGGCTCGGCTTGCTTTTTCAGGTGCTTGTGAAAACTGATGTAGTTCGCCAGTAGCCACAGGCTGGCGATGACGACCAGCGCCTCTATGGAAATGATAATTAATGTGGCGTTAAATTTCATACGGAAAAGTAGCGGGTATGTTGTCGGCCGGCTTTCAATGGTGCCCGGCGTTTATGTCAATCTCGTTGTATCGCCTGATTTTACCTTGCCACACGAGCCGATTCTGTTCCGCATTGGCTTACGTCGCAAAGTGGAGCAGGTTACTGATAGTCTCGTGATTTGATCATATATTTTAATACTAACTCTTTTAGCTCGTCAGAATTTCCCGTCGCCAGGGTGTGCTGCAGTCGATCCGCCCGGCGCACGGGGACCATGACGCTGATCCTGTCCACCGTATCCTCGCTGTCATAAGAGGAAATCAGACTGAATCCGCGGTGCGATAACACGGCTTCTTCGACGGCCTCTTGTCGTATGGTGCCGCCATAGCTGATGTAATCCGCTTCTCTTAGCCATACCATAGCACTAAAACAAGCTGCAAAGCGCGGACTGTGAAGCCCGAATTCATCGGGATTGTCGGGCCCGGAAATATCTTCCACATAGAGCGTGGTTTTTACCGGAAAACGTTTATACAGCACCAGCATGATCTTGGCGGTATCCTTGCAAAAATCATCGATGTGCAGATTACTTAGCGGACTTTTCATAGTGTCGTGCCCTATTAACCCGTCAGCAACGCATGCCGGGTTATTCCTTGCGATAAGCTTCTAAAAAGTGGCCCAACCTGGTGACCGCCTTGGCAATTTCGGCGGCCTGCGGTAAAAACACAATTCTGAAGTGATCGGGCTCGGGCCAGTTGAAGGCGCTGCCTTGCACCAGGAGAATTTTTTCCCGCAGTAGGAAATCGAGGATCAGCGCTTCGTCGTCGTCAAAGTGATACATGGCGCGATCGATTTTGGGAAACAGATATATCGCGCCGCGCGGTGTCACGCAACTCAGGCCGGGAATCTGGCGGAGTTTTTCCAACGCGGTGTCGCGTTGCTCCAGCAGGCGCCCGCCGGGAAGAATCAACTCGTTGATACTCTGGTAGCCCCCGAGGGCGGTCTGCACGGCGTACATCGCCGGAACGTTGGCGCACAGACGCATGGACGATAGCATTGCTATACCTTCAATATAATTTTTGGCGCTGTGCTTAACACCGCTGACCACCAACCAACCGGAGCGAAATCCGGCCAGACGATAGGCTTTCGACAAGCCGTTGAAACTGATACATAAAACATCGTGCGCCAAGCGGCCGAGGGGGATGTGCCGGGCATCATCATAAACGATCTTGGAATAAATCTCGTCGGCAAATATGACCAATTGATGGTCCCGGGCGACTTGAATCAAACTTTCGAGCATGGCCTGATCGTAGACGGCGCCCGTTGGGTTGTTGGGGTTGATAATGATGATGGCTTTGGTTCTTGCGTTTATTTTTGCCTTGATGTCCGCCAGGTCGGGATACCAGTCGGATTGCTCGTCGCAGCGATAGTGGACCGATTTACCGCCGGACAGATTGACCGCGGCGGTCCATAGCGGATAATCAGGTGAGGGAACCAGCACCTCATCGCCGTTGTTCAACAAGGCCTGGCAGGCCATGACGATGAGTTCGCTGACGCCGTTACCAAGAAAAATGTCGTTTATTTCGACGTCGGGGATGGCCAGGCGCTGGCATTCTTGCATGACCGCTTTGCGCGCCACAAACAAACCGTGGGATTCCGTATAACCTTGGGCGTTGCGCAGGTTGTGGATGACATCGGCAATCAGCTCATCTGGCGCGTCGAAGCCAAAGGGGGCGGGATTGCCGATATTGAGTTTGAGAATGCGATGTCCTTCCTCTTCCAGGCGATGCGCGTGGTCGAGCACGGGGCCGCGGATGTCATAACAGACGTCGTTTAATTTTTCCGATTTTTTAATCGATTGCATAGTGGTTTAACTATTTTGGTGCCGCAACGCACGCGGAAACGGTATAGTGATCGTCGGCAAAGGGTAACTGTCGTCCAGATCAATGTCTAGTGTGCCGTCCCCCAAATAACATTACCCCATTGCAGGTCTTTTGCGTGCCTGGCGTCGTTGTTGGTCCTTATGTGGGGCCTACCACACGGCGTCCTCGCGCCTCGCCAGGAACGCAAAATCCCGTGCACTTGCGCAACTTTATTTAGGGGACGGTACACTAGTATTCCTTCAACATAATATTGACGGGTTCAGCGCTTGCCTGGTGCTTCTCAGCAAGGCGCAGTGCGAAGGGAAGGGTGGTTCCCTTCCCTTCGCACTGCGCCTTGCTGAGAAGCACCAGGCAAGCGCTGAACCCGTCAATATTATGTTGAAGGAATACTAGTGTACCGTCCCCTCAATAAAGTTGCGCAAGTGCACGGGATTTTGCGTTCCTGG
>JAAUXX010030068.1_pt1 | contig 22427 bp, 21 predicted proteins | sample 7278111 | NCBI WGS metagenome assembly JAAUXX01 (sample SAMN14350116, study PRJNA611818) | marine sediment metagenome | isolation source: surface marine sediment (1.8m) | place: French Polynesia: Moorea | collected 2018-08
ATGCTGCAGCCGAGCCCCCAGGGAGGGGTCTACGGCGTGTCTTGGAAACACCCCCGATGCTGCCAACCGGCGGCGAAGGCACCGATTTGCTCTTAAGGCAGTGCCATTCGGGGCATACCTATCCTCTAAATACACGGCATAATCGATCAACACCTGAGGTTCCTCCTGCTCCAACACACCAAAGTAGTGGGTGAGATAGTTTAATCTTGATGCATAATCTCCACTGATATTTTCCGGGTATGCTTTCACTCGCTCAAAAGTATCTGGCGGCAGATTTCCGTCGTTGCCGAGGAAAAAATCCGCGAATGCCTGCCGCGATAGATTAGCGGTGATTTGATTGTAGTCGCCGTCGGGATTGCGACTGTGGAGCCGCTGCAGTTCCCGTGCCAGGCCTTGGGCGATTTGGGCCGGATCCTCACTTTTCTCGCTTCGAGTGGCCAAGACAATGTTAATGGCTCCCAGGTCCGTGCGATCGGATCCGGCCTCGTCGATATCCCAGCCATCGTAATCGGAAGCTTCCACGCCGTATCTGGCTAAAATCTCGGTCAACTTTGGATCGTCCGACACCGGCATTTTTCTGAAGGTGTCGGAATCCACTGCCAATTGGTCGGCAAAGTTGGCGTGCCAACTTTCGTTAGCGGCGGTGGCGGTCGATAATCCACGCTTACGCTTTGGCTATCGCCATTTTCGCTGTAATCAAATGTCAGGCGGAACATTGGGCCGACGCCCTGCTCGGTATCGTCGGTAAAAATACCCGATACCATGGGTTTAAAATTATCGATTGTGACCGAGGAATCTGCCTCCGGCGTCTCTCTTTTCTACAGCTTTGTTCAACTCGGCCCCCATAACATAATCCTGATCAGGTCCGGATTCACTATAACCATCTTCGTCGTGACCTACGTTATAGGCTTTGTCACACTATCTGTTTCAAGGCATCTGATGTCTGTTAAGTCAGGTTGAAGTAATGATTTCTAACAGTTTGGATAAAGAGACGACACTAATACCCTCTGTTAGCGGGTAATGACTTTTTACAAGTCCAACCACATACACACTCGTTGGTTCGATGTCTTCGAGAGCATTATAGAAACCACGAGTCGGTGCGGGCGCCGCGGAAGCTTTGATTTCAATCGCGATTTTCTTGGCGCCGCGTTCTAACACTAAATCGATTTCTGCGCCATTTGCACTGCGATAAAAGTAGCTGCGCCAACGTGGCATAGCCGCGAGAACATTTTCGATCACATATCCCTCATAAGACGCCCCATAGTTGGGATGTGCGAATAGGTCTTCGAAGGTTTCAATATCCAGCAGTGCATGTAATATACCCGAATCCCGAATATAGGTTTTGGGCGACTTAACCAATCTTTTCTTGGTGTTGGATTCATAAGGCAATAGTGCTCGCACCACAAATGTCTCTGTGAGCAAATCGATATAGCGACGGATTGTGTGCGAACTCACGCCCATCGAACTTGCTAGCTTTGCGCTATTTAACAACTGGCCGTGGCAGTGGGCCAGCATGCGCCAAAAGCGACCCAAGGTGCTGGCGGGGATAGAAAAACCGAGCTGCGGAATATCGCGCTCTAGAAAACTCCGTATGTAGTCCTCGCGCCACACGGTACTCATGTCGTCGTTTGATGTTAACAAACTTTCGGGGTAACCGCCGCGTAGCCAATGTTTCTCTTGATAAGCATCGCCCGGCTTAGACTGCAATTCCGGTAATGTGAAGGGTGTAAGCTCCAAAAACGTCAGTCTGCCGGCCAAAGATTCCGAACTTTGCCTAATAAGATCGCGGGAGGCCGATCCCAATATTAGAAACTGTCCTGGTCGCCCTTTCCTGTCTATTTCGCTGCGCAAGGAAGGGAAGATTTCAGGGAGCCTTTGAATTTCATCCAGGCAAATCAGTCGGTTCTCAAATTGGTGAAAAAAGACTTCCGGGTCCGTAAGCTTGTTTAGGTCGGAATTCCTTTCTAAATCGAGGTATATCGCGCCGGGGTACAGGGCGCACACCTCTTTCGCCAGCGTCGACTTGCCAACCTGTCTCGCGCCCAAAAGGGCCACCGCCGGGTATTGCTTGAGGCGATTCAAGGTGGTGTGAAATTGGCTTCGGGCTATGTTTCCGTGCATATAGGAGTTTGTACTTCATATTTGCATGGTAATCAACAGTTTTGTGCGGATTTTGTCTTTATGTATGCAGTATTCAATTTTGGCCTTTTAGTTATTTTACGAGGCAGGACACTAGACAGCCCAGGCGAGGCGAGTTTTGCTGCGCTCGATATAGATGAATTCCTTCTCACCCGTGGCCGGGTGCTGTAAATGGCGAAAGTGGTGGTGATCACCGTTCGAGCCCATATATTCCCAGCACTGGCCTCTAAACAGACAAATAGGGTCGCCTTGATTCAGGAAGTGCTGGCCGAGCTCTTCCCACATTTCACACCACTCGCGGTGGCTGGCTTCGATAAATTCCACGGCTGGATCTCCGCAATCATTATTTTCAATGAGTTATTTTAGTTTTGTAATGTTATTTGTCAAATATAAACTATAACTTATTGATTAATATAAGTTTTATTTCCATTTTTAGCCTTTGACGTTACTTGTGGCGAACGCGGGATTTTCCCTGCCAACGCTTTATGAATATCGGAGGCTGGGGTACAATCCGCGCCGCAGCGCGCATCCCACCACTGCCGGATGCCTCAACCCCCCTGAAACGAGATGACATCGATGGAAATTAACCCCCTTATCAACAAGCTGGATGAACTGCAAGCGCGCACCGACGTGCTTAGGGGGTATCTTTGAATACGCGTATAAAAAAGAGCGTCTGACGGAAGTCGAATTAGAACTGGCACAACCCGATGTGTGGAATAAGCCCGAGCGCGCCCAGGCCTTGGGGCGCGAGCGCGCGTCGCTGGAGGCCGTGGTGGAGACTGTCGAAAATCTCGACGCCGGGGTAAGCGACAACCGTGAATTGATAGACTTTGCCGTCGAGGAAAACGATCAGGCCAGCATTAATGAAATTACCGCGGAGATAGAGAGTCTGGAAAAGCTTCTCGCCAAGCTCGAGTTTCGCCGCATGTTCTCCGGCGACATGGATCCCAACAACGCCTTCCTCGACATCCAGTCGGGCTCCGGGGGCACCGAGGCGCAGGACTGGGCGGAAATGGTGCTGCGCATGTACCTGCGCTGGGGCGATGCCAGAGGCTTTAAAACCACCTTGGAAGAAGCGTCCGCGGGGGAGGTGGCGGGCATTAAAAGCGCCACCATCCGTTTTGAGGGGGAGTACGCCTTTGGCTGGCTGCGCACCGAAACCGGCGTGCACCGCCTGGTGCGCAAATCGCCCTTCGATTCGGGCAACCGTCGCCACACCTCCTTTTGTTCGGTATTCGTCTCGCCGGAGATCGACGATGACATTGAGATCGATATCAACCCCGCGGATGTACGCACCGATACCTATCGCGCCTCGGGCGCCGGCGGCCAGCACGTCAACAAAACCGATTCGGCGGTGCGGCTGACCCATCAGCCGACCGGCGTGGTAGTCGAATGTCAGAGCCAGCGCTCCCAGCACGCCAACCGCGATCAGGCCTGGAAAATGCTCCGCGCCCGCCTGTACGAGTTGGAAATGCTAAAACGCAACGCCGAAAAGCAGGCCATGGAGGACTCTAAATCCGATATTGGCTGGGGCAGCCAGATTCGCTCCTATGTGCTGGACGACCAGCGCATTAAAGATCTGCGCACCAATGTGCAAACCAGTAACTGCCAGGCCGTGCTGGATGGAAAACTCGATGAATTTATCGAAGCGAGCCTAAAGGCGGGTTTATAAAGGTCCGTGATCCGAATAGCACTTACCAATACCCAAGCAAAACCTGAGCATTCCCCGTTAGTAGGATCGCGCCCGGGTGCGCCTTGCCGAGACCGTCTGCCGCCGGGAGCGGCAGCCGAGCCCCAGGGAAGGGTTCATTGCGTGTCTCGGCAAGGCGCACCCGGGCGCGATCCGGGTTAAGAACGCGGGGCTTGAAGCAAAGCGCTAATTGGCATTGCGTTGTTTACGATTAACTATCAGGATAAGTAGATGAGCGAAGAAACCACTCCTCAGCAAGATGAAAACAAGTTAATTGCTGAGCGTCGTGCAAAATTAAACGAAATTCGCGAGGCGGGAGTCGCTTTCCCCAACGATTTCAAGCCGCAACATCAAGCGCAGGACCTGCAGCAGCAATATGGCGGGCAAAGCAAGGAGGCGTTGGCGGAGCTCGGTCTCGTGGTCAGCGTGGCGGGCCGCCTGATTCGCAACCGCGGCGCCTTTATGGAAATTCAGGACGGCTCCGACCGCATTCAACTGTACGTCACCAAGCCGGCAAGACCGTTCGCTAAAAGCCTCGACCTCGGCGACATCGTCGGGGTCAAGGGCGCGTTGCACAAATCGGGTAAGGGCGATTTATACGTGAATCTCGACGAATACAAATTACTCACCAAGGCGCTGCGGCCGCTGCCCGATAAGCACAAAGGCCTGGCCGACCAGGAACTCCGCTACCGTCGGCGTTACGTCGACCTGATCGCCAACCCCGAGGTGCGAAAGACCTTTCAGCTGCGCTCGGATGTGGTCGCGTTTATCCGCGATTACTTAAATCAGCATCGCTTTATGGAAGTGGAAACGCCGATGCTGCAGGCGATACCCGGCGGCGCCACCGCGCGGCCCTTTACAACCCACCACAACGCGCTCGACATCGACATGTACCTGCGCATCGCGCCGGAACTGTATTTGAAGCGCCTGGTGGTGGGCGGCTTTGAACGCGTCTACGAGATCAATCGCAACTTTCGCAATGAAGGGCTGTCCACCCGTCACAACCCGGAATTTACCATGCTTGAGTTCTACCAGGCCTACGCCGACTACCAGGATTTGATGGACCTGACCGAGGACATGCTGCGGCAGCTGACCAAGCGCGTGCTGGGGACGATGGCCGTCGCCAATACCGTAAAAAATGCTGCGGGCGAGGTGATCAGCAGCACGGTCTACGACTTCAGCCAACCTTTCCAGCGCCTCACCGTTTTCGACGCCATCGTGCAATACAACGATAACGTCAGCGCCGAAGCGCTGGCGGATGAAACGGCCGCCCGCCAGATTGCCGAACACCTGGATATTCCGCTAAAGGATAACTGGGGTCTGGGCAAAGTCCAAATTGAAATTTTTGAAAAAACCGTTGAGCACCGCTTGGATCAGCCCACCTTTATCACCGCCTACCCGACCGAGGTCTCGCCGCTGGCGCGCCGCAATGACCACAACCCCTTTGTCACCGATCGCTTTGAGTTTTTTGTTGGGGGGCGCGAAATTGCCAACGGCTTTTCCGAGCTCAACGACGCCGAAGATCAGGCGCGGCGCTTTCAAGCGCAGGTCGCCGAAAAAGAGGCCGGCGATGAGGAGGCCATGCATTACGATGCCGACTACGTGCGCGCCCTGGAATACGGTTTGCCGCCGACGGCGGGGGAGGGCATCGGCATCGATCGCCTGGTGATGCTGCTGACCGACTCGCCCTCCATTCGCGATGTGCTGTTGTTCCCGCACATGCGGCCGGAGTAGGGCGGGACGATGGCGGCTAAAGTTCAACTCCATGCGAGTTGGTTGGAAGTGGTCGGCGAGGAATTCGAGAAGTCCTATATGAAGGCCCTCAAACAATTCCTCGTGCAGCAAAAACAGCAAGGCAAAGTCATCTATCCGGCGGGTAAGCATATTTTCAATGCCCTCAATTCCACGCCATTTGATCAGGTGAAAGTGGTGATTTTGGGGCAGGACCCCTATCACGGGCCGGGGCAGGCGCACGGCCTTTGTTTTTCCGTGCAGCCGGGCGTACCCTTTCCGCCCTCGCTGCAGAATATATTCAAGGAGATTCAGCAGGAACTGCAGCTGCCGGTACCCAATCACGGCTGCTTGCAACACTGGGCGGAGCAGGGCGTGTTGCTGTTGAATGCCACTCTGACGGTGGAGCAGGGCCGCGCCGGCTCCCACCAGGGCCAAGGCTGGGAAGAGTTTACCGACGCCGTCGTGCACCGCTTGAACGAGAAGCGCGATGGCCTGGTGTTTTTATTGTGGGGCAGCTACGCGCAGAAAAAAGGCTACTTTATCGACGCTCGTCGCCATACGGTATTGAAGTCGCCCCACCCCTCGCCCTTGTCCGCTCACCGGGGTTTCTTCGGCAACGGCCACTTCGCCGCGGCCAATGCCGCGTTGCGTGCGCAAAACCTCGTTGAAGTTGACTGGTCGCTGCCGGCACCCGCCTGAGCCACCTCGCCAAGCCGTGAGAAATCCGCCCTACTGCAGCATTGCCATTGCCGCTTCCATCTCTGCGCTCAAATCTTCCGCTTCGGTGGATTCGATGTCGGGGTCCAGGCCCAGGCGCGCAAACGCGCTGACGCTGTGGTTGTCGATACCTTGGGTTTTGCCCGAGCCGGCGTAGCTTTGCAGCATGGCCACTGTCACCAGGTCGGCATAGTCCGCCTGCGCCACTTGGCGGCCGAAGTCTATGGAGTCGTGCGGGATGGAGCGCAACTCGGCGGGGAACTCCCAGGCAGTCAGGATTTTTACGCCGATTTGTGGATGGATCTGTTCGATCACGCTGTCCAAGGTCATGCTGTCGCGCATGAGTGTGGGCTGTTCCTCTGCGAAGGACAGTATCGGCAGCACGCCGATCTGGTGTATGAGGCCGGCCAGCGCCGCCTGATCGGGGCGGAGCTTGGTGTAGTGCTTGCAGAGCACGTGGCAGATGCCGGCAATCTCGCTGGATTTTGACCACGCCTCGCGCATGCGCTGGTCAATAATGTCTGATGTCGCTTGAAACATCTGTTCCATGGCGAGGCCGGTCGCCAGGTTGCTGGTCGTCTGCATGCCCAGCCGCGACAGCGCCATATTGAGATCTTCGATCGCCCTGGCACCGCGAAACAAGGGGCTGTTAGCCACCTTGATGATTCGCGCCGTAAGCGCCGCGTCGTTGCTGATCACCTCGTTGAGGTGCATGATACTGGCGTCGGGGTCTTCCGCCACCTCTCTCACCTTGATCGCCATTTCCGGCATTGTCGGCAGTACGAGTTTGTCGGCATCGATAGCGGTTATGATTTCCCGGGCTACGTGTTCAGCAACCGAACTCATCGCGTTATCTCCTGTCATTTGCGGATTGTTCGAATCCGTGGTCGTCTGATTGTCGGGTCGTCCTTAACGTATAGCATACGGCAGCGGCAGCCACCGGATTTTTGTGGCGGTATTTGGTCCGCAAACACACGTTGCCAAATCGGTCGCCGAATCGTCACAGAGCGCCAGAAATTCATAGCGCGACTGGTCACTTCGCGCCACGTTTATAATGACGCCAACGGATTTTTCACTCTGACTTTCGGCATAAATCGGATCCCCGGCGGTGGGTGCTTCTGTCGCATCGACAACCGCCCGGTACATGTGCTTTTTTAGCTGGCCGCGGTAGTGCAGCCGCGCGATGATTTCTTGTCCGGTGTAGCATCCCTTATTGAAGGAAATGCCGTTGGTGAGCTGGAAATTGATTTCCTGCGGAAGCAGTTTTTCGATCGTGTTCGCCTCGACTTCGCCGATGCCCCGGCGAATATTCCGCAATCGCCACACATTACTTGACCCCTGCGCGGGCAGATGGGCAAGGGGCTGAACTAGCGGCGAAAATTCCTCACTCGCGCACCAAAACTCGATCTGGTCCACCTTGTGACATAATGCGGTGACGTCATTAGCTGTGCGATATTTTCCCGCTTGCGGCAGCGGCAAGGTGGTCGCCGGGCAGTCCGGCCCGACGAGGCCAAACAGCTGATGCGACGCGGAAATTGATAGGTCCACTTTTGAGAAGACAGCATATTTTTTTAGTGCTTGTAGGGCGTGCTCGGCAACACTGTGGTGGACCCGCAGTGCAATGGCTTCGCGACCCAGTGGCGCGGCGACGAAACTACAGTTCATTCTGCCCTTGGGCGTGCAGTGCGCTCCCATGACGAAGTTTTCACGCGCGAGTTCTCCAAAATCGCAGGTACATTGCCCCTGGAGGAATTTCTCGGTATCCAGTCCCTCCGCCAGCACCAGGGCGTAGTCCGTCAGTGGCACGAGTTGGGTGGCATCGGCCGCGGTGAACGCCGATGCGGCGTCGCTTTGAAAAATTTCTTCCCATTTCATTGGCGGGCCGAATGTTTAGGTGGACGGCAGCATGATATATTGTCAAGTATGAAGACGTAAACCGGAGTTTTGCCTATAATTCGCGTCTTATAAATCGTCGTGGTAGATCGTCGTGGTAGATAGATGAATATTAATCGTTTGCGTTGGGCCAGTCGTCGTGGAATGCTGGAACTGGACCTTATCTTGTTGCCCTTTTTGGAGAATGTATTGCCCGGGCTGGACAGTGAAAAGCAGGGCTTGTTCGAAAAGCTGTTGAGGTGTGAGGATCAAGACATGTACGCTTGGTTTCTGCAGCGCGTGGATCCGCAGGATCCCGAATTGAGAGTCATCGTGGATATTATCCGTGCCAACACCGGCAAACAGCTTGACTGTTGAATTGAGGCATTCCGCTTCCCGGGTATTGAAGGCGTTTTACTGCGCTGTTCTTGTGCTTGCGTCGTTTCTGATCGTATTTTCCGGCGCCGCGCCACAGGTTATCGCGTTGGCGCTGGCGATAAACGGTCTGGGTGGTTTTTTGATTTGGCGTCAAATTCAATTTTTAGACTCGGTGACGGGGATTCTGGTGCGAGACAGGAACCTCGAATTGATCTGCAATGGCGAATACCTGCCGGTGGGCGTTGTCGGCGACCGCCTCATACATGAGTTCATAATAACGTTCTCCTGTTCATTGCGCGGCGACAAGCCCCGCCGAAGGAAAGCGCACATGGTGATTTTGCCTGATTCAATGCCACGCCAAGATAGAAGATTGCTTCGCGTGTTGTTAAAAGTCCAGGCACACTATTAACCCGATTATAGATGCATGCCGGGCTAATAAGTCAATTGTGAACAATGATCTTTTGCGCCGCGTGGTTCATGGGCACGAGCACAGTGTCTTGCGCGATTTCGGCGGGGTTCGGATAGTCCAGAGAATAGTGCAGACCGCGGCTCTCCCTGCGCTGTATGGCCGACCGAATAATCAGCTCTGCCACCATGGCGAGATTTCTCAGTTCAATCAGATCGTTGCTGACTTTGTAGTTTGCATAGTATTCGTTAATCTCTTTTTGTAGAAGTTTTATGCGATGGGTGGCGCGCTCAAGGCGTTTGCGGGTGCGAACAATACCGACATAGTCCCACATAAAGCGCCGTAGTTCATCCCAGTTGTGCGAAATCACCACATCTTCGTCCGAGTTGGTTACGCGCGTTTCATCCCATTCTGCCACCGATGAAGGCGGCGCAATGTGCTCAAGTGATTTTTCGATTGCCTGCGCCGCGGATTTTGCGTACACCACGCATTCCAGAAGTGAGTTGCTCGCCATACGGTTGGCACCGTGCAGGCCAGTGAAGGTGGTCTCACCAATGGCGTAGAGGTTCTTAAGATCGGTTTCGCCTTGCAGACTTACGGCAATACCGCCACAGGTATAGTGGGCGGCAGGCACCACGGGGATGGGTTCGCGGGTAATATCGATGCCGAAATGAAGACATTGTTCGCGCACGGTAGGGAAGTGTTGGGCTATGAACTGTGCAGACTTGTGGCTGATGTCGAGATGCACAAAATCACTACCCACTCGTTTCATTTCGTGGTCAATTGCGCGCGCGACCACATCTCGTGGCGCCAACTCCGCACGCTCGTGAAATTTGTGCATGAAAGCGTCGCCGTTGGGCAGCCGCAGTTTTGCCCCTTCTCCGCGCAAGGCCTCGGTAATTAGGAATGATTTGGCTTTGGGGTGGTAGAGGCAGGTGGGATGAAATTGATTGAACTCCATATTCGCGACCCGACACCCCGCTCGCCACGCCATGGCGATGCCGTCGCCGGAAGCTCCGTCTGGATTGCTGGTGTAGAGGTACACTTTGCTCGCGCCGCCGGTTGCCAGTACCACCGCCCTGGCAATAAAAGCCTCTACTTTATCGCGCTGCCGGTTATATATATAGGCGCCAGTGCAACGCAGCTGCTGTCCGTGCGGGTCCGGCTGTTTGATGAGGTCCACCGCGATATGGTGTTCGAACAGGTCGAGCCCCTCGGTGTTGCGGGCCCGATCCGCCAGGGTGGTTTGCAGCGCCTTACCGGTGGCGTCCGCGCTGTGGATGATGCGGCGGTGACTGTGCCCACCCTCGCGCGTGAGGTGATAGTCACCGCTATCGCCGGCCTTGGTGAAATCCACCCCCAGGTCAATGAGCCACTGGATGGCGTCCTTACTGTTTTTGACTGTGAACTCCACCGTATCCCGGTGGCAAAGGCCGGCGCCGGCAGCAATGGTGTCTTTGACATGGGATTCGATCGAATCTTCGTTGTCGAGTACGGCGGCGATGCCGCCCTGCGCATACCAGGTGGATCCTTCGATAACCTCGCTTTTGCTGAGCACGGCAACCCGGTACTTGCGGGCAATGGTCAGCGCCAGTGAAAGTCCGGCGGCGCCGCTGCCTATAATGAGGACGTCGTAATTATGATCAGATCGTGCGGACAAAGAGTTTTCCTGATAAAACCAGATTGATTTGTGATCAAGTGGCGAGCAGTATACAACCTTTCGCAGGAACTTAGCAGCAAGCCATTGATTTTTAAAAAAATGCCTGCACTATTGCCGGTAAGATGGCGCAATTCGGAACTTTTCAACTACAGTTCCCTCTACTGAAGCCTAAAACAGCCCTGAGCGGATTGATAGAAACAGCCCTGAGCGGATTATATAAACAGCCCTGAGCGGATATAGAAACAGCCCTGAGCGGATTAAAATAGCCCTGAGCGCATATAGAAACAGCCTTGAGCGGAATAGAAACACAGCCCTGAGCGCCGGTTGGCGGGGCAAAGAAGCATATTGCAAGACGATACTAAGATTGGGGACAAGCGATGGCGGCGCAATCGGCGCAAGACGCAGATCATGCGTTAGTTAAGCGAGTTAAAAAGGGGGACAAGCGCGCATTCGATCTACTGGTCCTCAAATACCAGCACAAAATTATTTCGATTATTGGCCGCTATATAAAGGACTCCTCCGAAGTTTACGACGTGGCGCAGGAAGCTTTCATCAAAGCCTATCGGGCCATCGGTCACTTTCGCGGCGACAGCGCCTTTTATACCTGGATTTATCGAATCGCCATCAACACAGCGAAGAACCATCTGGTCTCGCGCGGGCGTCGTCCCCCGTCGAGCGACGTGGAAGTTGAAGATGCTGAATACTATGCCGGGGGGGAACAATTGAAAGATCTGTCGACCCCGGAAGGTCAGCTTATGCGAGATGAACTGGAGACTTTGATAAACAAGGCGATTCGTGAGTTGCCCGAAGATTTGCGAACAGCAGTTACCCTAAGGGAATTGGAAGGGCTGAGCTACGAGGAGATCGCCGCGGTAATGGAATGTCCCGTGGGGACCGTGCGCTCGCGAATATTCAGGGCCAGGGAGGCCATCGACAAGCAAATGGCCTCTCTGACCTAGAGTCCGTATGGAAAATGCGCTAGGCTTGAGAAGGGTATGAAAACAGAGCGAAAATATCCGACAAATTATGAAACAATTCGCGTTTTCGTCGGTCTCAGCAGTGGCATTATCCAACGCCGAAGAGAATTTTCCTGATTTAGTTTTGATTCAGCAGGCAGTTTTTATATGACGGAAACACCAAGTTCAAGGCTCAAAGAATCCATTTCTGCTTTGGTCGACGGGGAACACAACGACCTGGATTTACAGCGGGTTCTCACTTCGATGGACGACAATGACGAAGCGAGGGAGATATGGTCGCGCTACCACGTGGTGAGCGCGGTGATGAAAAACGATTTGCAAGCCAATCGCGCTATTGATTTATCGGCTGCCGTGCGGGAGGCGCTGGCTGATGAGCCCGCTGTGAAGGATTTTTCGAAAAATCTGCACGGTTGGTGGCTTGGCTTGGGCAAAACCGCAGTTGCAGCTACTGTAACCTTCGGTGTGGTGTTTGCCGCGCAGAAGTTTACTTCCGGCCCTGTTGACGGGGCGCCGACAGTGGCGGTTGGTCAGGATTCGACCGCGGAATCCCCCGGGTCCGTGGTTCCTTACGGTTTCGAATTGCCACCCTTGAGTGCTCGCGCCGTCAGTGCCAATACACTTTCCCCGACCAAGGAAATTCCCCGTACCCCCATCAATGGTGCGCGCTCGCAAAGCACCGTTGTCATTCCCAGTGACGAGTTTGAGAAACAGATAAATCGCCTGATGTTCAGACACGCGGAGCAGGCTTCCTCCAGTGGCGGCATGGGCTTGATACCTTTTGCCCGCGTGTCTGAGTTGAGCGAAACAGACAGGGAATAAGATCAAATGAATACCTTGATTCGAGGTTTCATTGTTCTTATTCTTGTCATCGCAAGTGCTGATCTGGTCGCGCAAAACCAACACCCCAAACTCAATGAGGTGCTCGCCAAAGTCGCCGAGTCTGTTCGCCATAATAATTATCGTGGTCGACTGACCTATGAACATTCCGGCAAACTCGAGGTGCTCGAGATCGAACATGGAGTGATCGACGGTATTGAGTACTCGCGTATCGATTATCTCAATGGCCCCGACCGAAAAGTGATGAAAAACGGCCGCCATGCGACGTGTGTTAGCCATGGCACACGGCTGATGAGCGGCGGCGTCATCGATATGGGCGACGGCGCGTTTGCCAGCATTGACCGAGCGTACAGCACCAAGTTTTTGGGAACCGAGCGGGTCGCAGGACGAGACTCCTGGGTTATCCAGTTGGTTCCCCGCGATGAACACAGACACAGTTTCATTGTCGCTGTGGATCAGGCCTCTTATCTGCCCACCAAGACGTTGTTCGTCGCCAGTGGCGGCAAGCCCTTGGAGCGCCTACATTTCGTTTCGCTGGATACCGATGTAGATTTTTACGGCAGTATGTCGGAGGTGGCCGAGTGGGGTTCCTCGCGGGAAATCGATCCAATGTGCAGCGATGGTGAGGCCCTGAACAGCGGTTCCCGTTGGCAACCGGCGTGGGTGCCGCCGGGTTTTGTTTTGTCGCATTATGGGTTTTCTGAACAGGATGGGCACATGGAAACCTATACTGACGGATTGGCGACGTTTTCGGTGTTGGCGAAACCGGTGGATCCACGAGCGGAGGCCGCCGTTATGCCGGCCAACGCCAGTTATAAAAAAGGCGCGACGGTGGTGGTAATGGGCTTGATAAGAAGCAATGCCCCGCCCGTGCATGTGTCTGTCGTCGGTGAAATTCCCGACGAAACCGCAAAGCGGATATTAAGTTCTGTGCAAGCCGCAAAACTTTAGGGCCAGGTCGTGTTACAAGAAACAGGCAGAGTCGTTGCGGTCGAGCAAGACGGGTTGTGGGTTGAAACCCTAAAACAATCGGTGTGTTCGCAATGCGCTGGCAAGCATGGATGCGGTCAAAAACTCTTGTCCAGTGTCTCGCCAGCGAGGAATATGACCTTCATTAAAGCATTTTTCACGCAGGCGAGCGTGCGTGAACGGTGGGCGGTCGGTGATCAGGCAGTTTTGGCCATCGAAGAACACGCGTTGGTCCTTGCCGCCCTGATAGCCTATGGGGCGCCTCTGCTATTGTTACTCATGGGAATGGCGCTTGGGTCTATGATCGGACCCGCGTCTTCGGGTGATGTCAATGCGGCGCTCGGTGCGTTGACCGGTCTGGTGTGTGGGGCCACCGCGGTAAAACTCCACGCTTGTTTTGCGCGTAATAAATCCTACTATCAAGCTCAGGTGGTGGGAAAGCACTTAGGGCCTGTTAACACTCATTGAATCATCACTGCTGGAGCAAAATCGCACATGAATCGAGTTTCACTTTTTGGCTTTATGGTAATCGTCGCGCTTGTGTCGGGGTCGGTGAACGCCGTAAGGGGACTCCCCGATTTTACCGACCTGATAGAGCGCACGTCGCCCGCCGTGGTGAAAATTAATACGGTAGCCAAATCGCCGAATAAGCGCTTTCAGTTGCCTCCTGGTCAGCAGATTCCGGATATATTTCGGCACTTTTTCGAACCGCGGGAGCTGCCCGAGCGCAATATGCACTCCATGGGCTCGGGGTTTTTTATATCGGCCGATGGCTATCTCCTGACCAATAACCACGTGGTTCAAGACGCCGACGAAATTGTGGTTCGACTGACCGATCGTCGCGAATACGATGCGGTCGTGGTTGGCACCGACCCGCCCTCAGATTTGGCGCTGTTGAAGATCGAAGAAAAGGGCTTGCCCTTTCTTCGATTGGCCAGTAACGATTCACTCAAGGTGGGTGAATGGGTGGTGGCCATTGGCTCACCCTTTGGTCTGGATTTTTCCGCCAGCGCGGGGATCGTCAGCGCCAAGGGCCGCAGCATTCCCGATGGCGCCAATCGCGATTATGTCCCGTTTATCCAGACCGACGTGGCCATCAATCCGGGTAATTCCGGTGGCCCCCTGTTTGATATGGATGGCGTGGTCGTTGGGGTAAATTCACAGATTTATACACGCTCAGGCGGGTCAATTGGGCTCTCATTCGCCATTCCGTCGTCTGTTGCCCTTAACGTAGTCGCCCAGCTGAAGGAAAAAGGCCGGGTTGACCGCGGTTGGTTGGGCGTCGTCATTCAGGAGGTGGATAAAGAACTGGCGGATTCATTCGGCTTGAAGAAACCTCGTGGCGCCTTGATTGCTTCGCTTGAGGAGGACGGTCCGGCGGAACGCGCCGGGCTGGCCGCCGGCGACATCATCATTAAATTTGCTGATTCAGAGATTGTCGAGCGCTCCGATTTACCACACGCGGTGGGCTTGACACCGCCAGACTCGAAGGTGCCGGTGATCGTCATGCGCAAAGGCAAGCGCAAAGAAATCATGGTCAAGGTGGGCGCCCGTGGCGGCAGTGTAGACGACGTTGCCAGCACGCCCTCCCCCAGCAGTTTCGGCGGCCGCTTGGGGGTGGTGGTGACTACGGTAGATGCCTCAGAGTTAAAGCGTTTGCGTTTGCAAGGCGGGGTCTTGGTGAAAGAGGTTGATGCCAACGGCCCGGTGCATAAAGCAGGGGTGAGACCCGGCGACATCATCGCCCAGATTGGTTTTGAAGAGATCGGCGATGTCAGCGAATTTGATAAAGTCGTCGAGTCTCTGCCGGCTGGTAGTTTGCTGCCCATCCGTTACTTCCGCGATGGCCAACCCATCTTCCGAACCATCACTCTCAAGGACTGACAACACAGCGACATATCCTGTGGGGCATGCATAGCGTGCCCCCTGTAATTGCTGTAGACTTGCGCCTCCCGTGTTGAAGACCTCCAACGCGGGTGTTCCTGTCGAAATTGAATTGATTGAACTGAGAGTTACGCGAAGTTGTGTCAGACCTGAGCCACATTCGAAACTTTTCGATTATTGCGCATATCGATCACGGCAAATCCACTCTGGCGGATCGCTTTATCCAGTTTTGTGGCGGTCTGGACGAGCGGGAAATGGAGGCACAGGTGCTCGACTCCATGGATATCGAGCGCGAGCGCGGGATCACCATCAAGGCGCAAAGTGTGACGCTCGATTACCGTGCCCTCGACGGCCAAACCTATCAGCTGAATTTCATTGACACGCCCGGCCACGTCGACTTCTCATACGAGGTATCGCGTTCACTGGCGGCCTGTGAAGGGGCCCTGCTGGTGGTTGACGCCGCCCAGGGAGTGGAGGCACAGTCCGTGGCCAACTGCTACACCGCGATTGAGCAGGGCCTGGAGGTGATACCGGTGCTCAACAAAATGGATTTACCCCAGGCAGAGCCAGAGCGCGTGGCGCAGGAAATTGAGGACATTATTGGTATTGACGCCGCCGACGCCGTATTTTGCAGTGCAAAATCCGGGATGGGCATCCAGGATGTTCTGGAAAAATTGGTCAAGTCTGTCCCCGCGCCCATGGGCGACACCGATGCCCCTCTGCAGGCGCTTATCATCGATTCTTGGTTTGATAATTATCTCGGGGTGGTGTCCTTGGTGCGTGTCAAACAAGGTACGCTTAAGACCCGGGACAAAATTGTCTCAAAATCCATAGGCAGGGCCCATAGCGTTGATATCGTTGGCGTATTCACCCCCAAGCGGAGGGATGTCGGTGTATTAAAAGCCGGTGAAGTTGGCTTTGTCGTCGCCGGGATCAAAGACATTCACGGCGCGCCCGTTGGCGATACCCTTACCCATGCCGGCAGCCAGCATGTTGTGCAAGCCTTGCCGGGTTTCCAGAAGGTTAAACCCCAGGTTTACGCCGGCCTTTTCCCGGTCAGTTCAGACGACTACGAAGCCTTCCGCGAGGCGCTTGCCAAGCTTACGTTGAACGACGCGTCGTTGTTTTATGAGCCGGAAAGTTCAGATGCCCTTGGGTTTGGCTTTCGTTGTGGCTTTCTCGGCATGCTGCATATGGAAATCATCCAAGAGCGCCTGGAGCGAGAATACGATCTTGACCTTATCACGACGGCGCCGACGGTAATATACGAAGTCAAGACCAAGGACGGCACCACGCTGCACGTGGACAACCCCTCAAAGTTGCCCGATATTGGCCTGATTGAGGAAATGCGTGAACCGATCGTTGAAGCCAATATTCTAGTCCCGCAGGACTACCTCGGTGCGGTGATAACGCTGTGCGTTGAAAAACGCGGGCTGCAGAAGGACATCATTTATCTCGGTAATCAGGTGTCTGTGCGCTACGAATTGCCGATGAATGAGGTTGTCATGGACTTTTTTGATCGTTTAAAGTCGGTGAGCCGCGGATTTGCCTCGCTGGATTATAATTTTGTGAGGTTTGAACCGGCGCAGCTGGTCAGATTGGATATTCTGATCAATGGCGAGAAGGTCGATGCGCTGGCGCTTATTGTGCACCGCGACAACGCAGCGTACAAGGGAAGGGCCCTGGCGGAAAAGATGAAAGAGCTGATTCCGCGCCAGATGTTCGACGTGGCGATCCAGGCGGCCATCGGCGGTCAGGTCATTGCCCGTACAACGGTTAAGGCGCTGCGGAAAAATGTGACGGCCAAGTGTTATGGTGGTGACGTCACTCGCAAGAAAAAGCTGTTGGAAAAGCAAAAGGCGGGTAAAAAGCGTATGAAACAGGTTGGCAGCGTGGAAATTCCACAAGAAGCTTTTCTGGCCGTTTTGAAAGTTGATAATTAACTAGCGCCCGTTTCTGGACGGGCACTAACTGGTTTCATCCAAAAATGCGTATGGAGCGCGTTTAGGGATGAAAACTCACTAATACAGGAACACGATCATATTCAAATGGATATCAATTTACCTTTGTTGTTGTTCATAGCGGTAGCTTCCACGGGTGCGGTGTGGCTGGTGGATTGGATGTTATTCCAGCGCAAGCGTGAGGTGGCTATTGCCGCGGTCGAATCCGAGTTCGATGCGATGTCGGAAGAACAGAAATTGAACGATGAGACCTATCTTCACGCAATGGAAAAGGTCGCTACCGAGCCGGCCATTGTTGAATATTCGAAGTCCTTCTTTCCCGTTTTGCTGCTTGTGTTTGTGCTGCGTTCGTTTATCGTCGAGCCCTTTCAGATTCCATCAGAATCCATGGTGCCGACCCTCGAAGTGGGCGATTTCATCCTGGTGAGTAAATTTTCCTATGGCATTCGCCTGCCGCTACTGAGGACCAAGGTCTTCGATATCAGTGAACCCGAGCGCGGCGATGTCATGGTGTTTTTTCCGCCGCATGAGGATCGTTATTTTATTAAGCGCGTCATCGGATTACCCGGTGATACGATTCGTTATAAAAACAATACGCTCTATGTCAATGGCCAGCAGATGCCTCAGATACTCACCTACACAGACAACCGATCAGATACCGATTGCGCAAGTATTTCGGGTAAGTACGTGGTGGTGGAAGAGCAATTTGGCGATAATACCCACTCGATGCGTAAATGCGTATCGGACAATCGCGTTCCCTCCGATCGTGTCTGGGAAGTGCCCATGGGGCACTACTTTATGATGGGAGATAACCGCGACAACAGCTCCGACAGTCGGGTGTGGGGACCCGTGCCGGAAAAGAGAATTGTCGGTAAAGCCTTTGCGATATGGATGCACTGGGAATCATTGGCCAGTATCCCGAGTTTTTCACGCGTCGGCGGTATATAGAATATTCGGGGCGGTGTTAGCCATGCTCAAGTATCAACGTGGTTTCATTTCACTTCAGTGGGCGGCTATTTTGCTAGTCGCCGGATTTTTGATTCTGTGCGGAGTCAAAATGACCCCCGCCTATATCGAAAATATCTATATTGGTGACGCCATGAAGTTTCTGTTGGATTCCAATGATGATCTGCACGCTCTCGACAGCGGCGAAATCAAGTCGCAGCTTGAAAAATATATGACGGTTAATTCCATTGGCGCAGTTCAGGCAAAAAGCTTCAAAGTTCACAAGACCAAAAAAGCCACCTATATTAACAGCGTTTACGAGGTTAGGGTTCCCATTATCTACAACGTAGACGTCGTCATGTCTTTCAAAAACCAGCTGGATACATCCAATCCGGAGTCGTGCTGTCAATATCTGGTCGATAACTGGAATGACGACTGACCAGCGGCTGGCGAAAGCCCTCGGCTATACCTTTGGCGAGCCGAATCTGCTGGGCAGGGCCTTGTCCCACCGAAGTATCGGTGTCAACAACAATGAGCGCCTTGAATTCCTCGGCGATTCCCTATTGAATTTCATTATCGCCGAAGCGCTCTACCGGAAGTTTCCGGATGTGCGTGAGGGGGACCTTAGCCGCCTGCGGGCAACTTTGGTGCAGGGTAAAACCCTCACCGAATTGGCACAGGAAATTGATTTGGGCGAATTCCTAATTTTGGGTGAAGGTGAACTAAAAAGCGGCGGTTTTCGCCGGGCATCCATATTGGCCGATGCCGTGGAGGCCATTATCGGCGCGATTTATCTCGACAGCGATTTTAATCAATGTAGAAAAGTGGTGCTTGAGTGGTTTGCCACGCGTCTGCAGGCGATCACATTGGAAAACACCGGCAAAGACCCGAAAACCCGCCTGCAGGAGTATTTGCAGGAGCGCGGGAAAAACTTGCCGGAATACCTTGTAGTGAGCACGCGCGGGGTCGCTCACGCGAAGGAATTCGTTGTTGAGTGCCGTCTGGACTGGCGAAAAGAGACCTGTCGCGCGACGAGTTCCAGCAAGCGCAAAGCTGAGAAGTTGGCGGCCGAAAAGATGCTAAAGCTGTTAACCGGCTCTTGAGCGGACGTATCGCAATGACGTCAAGTCAATCTGATTTAGATGCTGCACAAGAGCCGGTTGGCGTGACATCCCAATGTGGATTTATCGCCATTGTCGGGCGCCCAAACGTGGGTAAATCGACGTTGTTAAACCATCTTATCCAGCAAAAAATCAGTATTACCTCGCGCAAGCCACAGACGACGCGCCACAATGTCATCGGTATTAAAACCGAGAAATCCGCGCAACTGGTATTCGTGGATACACCCGGTATCCACCGCGGTCACCAAAAGGCAATCAATCGGGCGATGAACCGCGCCGCGACAACGGCGCTTCAGGGCGTCGATATCATCGTTTTTGTGGTGGACAAAGATCAGTGGACAGAACAGGACGACGTTGTGAGGGAGTATATCCATGAGGCGTCATGTCCGGTGATTGTTGCGGTCAATAAGCTCGACCAGATGGCGAGTAAAAACGAAATCTTACCGTGGCTCTCTCTTCTCCATGAGAAAATGCCTGGCGCTGAGCTCGTGCCGATTTCCGCGCTGAAAAATCAAAATATCGAGCGTTTGCAATCACTTATTCTTCAAAAATTGCCAAGAGCGCCATTTCATTACCCCGAAGATCAAATTACCGACCGCAGCATGCGTTTTATGGCGGCTGAGATCATTCGCGAGAAGATAACCCGGCAAATGGGCGCCGAACTGCCGTACCAGGTTGCCGTTGAAATTGAAGAATTCACGGACGAAGCCCGTCTCAAGACAATCGGTGCTCTGATATGGGTGGAGCGTGAAGGACAAAAAAGAATTCTGGTGGGGGACGGGGGCTGTAGATTAAAATCTATCGGCCAGCAGGCGCGGCAGGATATGGAGAAATTGTTTGCTGCAAAAGTCATGTTAAATTTGTGGGTGAAAGTCAAATCCGGTTGGTCCGATAGTGAGCGAGCCTTAAGGAGTCTGGGTTTTGATAATATTTGATGGGTAATGCCTGTCGGCGCTTGCGGGGCAACTCGCATTTTCAATGCGCCATTTTTTATTGCCAGGTGATGTCATGATCGTTGAAGGGCAAGCGGCTTTTCTTTTGCATTCGCGCAAATACACCGATTCACGTATTCTAGTGGAATTGCTCAGCGAACAATATGGTCTGGTTTCGGGTGTGGCAAGACAAAGTAGGTCAAAGAAACACAGTGGTGGCGTTCAACCTTTTACCCGATACTGTGTGGATTGGCGCGGTAGATCCCAGCTAAAGACGATTACTTCCATGGAATCGGCGATGTCGGGTTTGATGTTATCGGGCAAGCATTTGTACTGCGGATTTTATCTGAACGAACTTCTCCAGCGTGCTCTGCCCCATGATGACCCCTGTGATTCGATTTTTGAACTTTACTCCGATGCCGTCGAAAAACTCGCAGATAGCCATCTCAACGGTCAGCGCAACAGCCTGGAAATCACTTTGAGAATATTTGAATTTCGTTTATTGCGGGAACTTGGATTCGGACTCGATTTGAGAGAGGATTTGTATCACCAGGCCATCGATCCGCAGCCGCACAGCTGGTACCGTTTTATTGAAGGAGAGGGGTTTCGGCCCGAAGGAAAAAACATTGCCAACGACAACTCGGTTTATCCCGGCAGTGTTCTCGTAGCGATAGCCGATGAGGTCTTTGCATCAACAGAAACGCTCAAGTTCGCCAAACAGTTGGCCCGTCAGGCCTTGCGACCGGTGATTGGCACTAGAGCCCTAAACGCCCGGGAGTTTTTTAGGTAGGTCCATTAATTCTACTTTGGCGCCTCACCACTCGGTCAAACTTCTAAAGTAATGGCCCGCAGTGCGGGCCATTATTTAAAACGAAAACCCTATTTACTCTACAATTTTTTCACACAGGGAAGCTACAACAGCTCTAACCGACTTATCTTCAAAGGCAAGATTTATTCCTTTTGAAATGCATTCAAATGTACTATTTTGAAAAAAATTACAAAGTGTTGAAATTCAGCGTAGCTATTAACCTGGAAATTAAATAGGTCATCACAGTCGAATCAAAGGGCATCTAAAGTTATTAAGTTATCAGTGTCCCTATCATACTTCATACTATCATAATTAATTTTTTAACACTTCTAAAAAAGAATCGATTGAAATTTCGTAATCATCCTCTTCAGAATCGTACATAATTATGTCTTGAATAGTCACTTTTTGGTTAATTCTATCAATAACAACATTAAAACGATTGAAGCTATGTGTTACAACTTCGGTGGATTGACATTTTTTACTTTCAATAGCATTTATTAACTCATTACGAACACAATTATTAAGCTCTTCCGCAATGAATTCTTTATATACATTTTCATTCATTTAATTAACTTACCTATATTGGAAACGCTGTTCTTATCACGCCATTTCGAACATATATTTGTAAGGTGTATGCAACAGAACCAGATGAATTGTAACCAATTGAGTTATTGAAAGTATGAGTAACTGACCAGCCATTGGTGCCATTTGGTGTCGCTGTTCCGTTTCGAAGAGCTGAATTAATCGACCCTCTGACTTGGTTTCTAGTGGCTCCCTGAGTAAATTGGCTTACCCCAGTAATGGAAGAGTTAAACCGATGGCGCGCCATGATATGCCCCATTGTGCTCTGGAAACCGCCGCTCGTATGTGCAGTTTGCCGATAAAAACCATGTCCAAATTGAGCATGTATCTAAGAAGCCGGGCATTGTTGTGGCTGCATAGAACTCGGAGGGCACAACCCGGGAAATAACGAGCATGGATCGCCTCCGGCAGCTCCGCCACCTACACCTCCTACTGAACCTGAGCTACTAGACGACTGGCTATTCAATGCCCATGGCACCGACGATAAAGCACTGTTAGATTGATTTCCAGCTGTAGGCTGCTGAGTAGATAAATACAATCCCCCTAATCCGAGCCCTCCAAGAATCCATGGGATTGCCGGCAGAATTGCAAACTCACCCGTCGGGTCAATAAAACTAATGGGATTATTGTGAACGTAAGCGTAAGTATTTGGCCCGTCATCGAGCCCGATGGGATCGGACTGGGTATATCTCCCTGTCCTCGGATCGTAGTAACACGCGCCGTTGTAATTTAATCCGGTTTCCTTGTCATAATACTGTCCCGCAAAGCGCAAATTAAACTCAACCCGCTTGCCATCCCCATCCGGATCCTCATTC
>JAAUXX010016908.1_pt1 | contig 22360 bp, 10 predicted proteins | sample 7278111 | NCBI WGS metagenome assembly JAAUXX01 (sample SAMN14350116, study PRJNA611818) | marine sediment metagenome | isolation source: surface marine sediment (1.8m) | place: French Polynesia: Moorea | collected 2018-08
ATACGAATGCCCAAAAGAAAAAGCTATCGAGTGTATGAGGCGTCGAGGCGTAGATACAAGAAGTATAAAAATTATAGAAGGGTGGTACAAGGACACGTTGACAGAAGATACTAGAGTTGATTTAAAGATTAGCAAAGTTGATGTGGCATTTATTGATTGTGATACATACGGATCCTCAAAAAGAGCGCTAGATTTTATTTCTCCTCTGGTCAAAGAGAAAATCTTGCTTTGCTTTGATGACTGGAGGCTACATAATCTGGATATATTTAGGCAAGGGGAATATAGAGCATATTCAGAGTTTAAACGTCAACATAGAAATATGAAAGAAATAACTATTCCTTCATACAACAGAAAGTCCCATTGTGTGTTGTTAAGTAAGCTCTGAATAAGTCATCCTGACTTATTCAGAGGTCGAAAATAAAAAGGTATGATTTTTTATTTTCTCGCATTTTCAATGACTTAGCGTCATCGAAAATGAAAGCACATACCTGTGCTGCGGCAAACTCTGATTAGGTCAGAGTTTACCTAATTAGTTCATGTGGAAGTTAGAATAATGATAGAAGCAAGACGTGTGAGCGCATTTGACCTTGTCGGTTATTTGTTGTATGTGTTTGCTGTCGGTAATATTTGGTATGAATTGAGCATATATACTCTGGAGTACAGTTCAACAACCTTGGTATCAGTAGTAAATACGGGGATGCTTATATCACAGAAGAGTGATATTTTTTCTGTGATAGCTATCAATTTTTCTCTTGCAGTATTCGTTTTGGTGGTTTATTGCAGAAACTATGTTGTGATGTACTCAATAGATATCAATCCTGGTGATGAGCATGATAGATTTAGTTTTTTTAGGAAGAACTACGGCTTTACTGATGCTTTGGAAAGAATATTAAGGATTCTAATAGTTTTTACCGTTATTGTTTCTTCCAGTAATTCACTTCCTATATTTAATATCACTATAACAACTATCCAGGGATGGGTATTTTCAATTTTCGAAGATTTTTCAAAAATAGATCAGCTTGCTCAGATATTCACATATTATGCAATAGTCTTGGTCATATTGTTTATGTTATTTATAATCTATGACATAACCGTGGTGTATTCTACATTTAGAAGAAACAAAGGCCTCTGGAAAGAAATAGACTCAGGAATGGGGAGTGACCAGCAAATAGATTCTTATATGAGAAATCATCCTGAGCTAGACGCCATGCTGTCATATTTAAATTATTATTCGACACTAAAAAATGGTGTGCCTCACTATAGAAGAATAATTCGCGAGAAAATTCATGAGTGGCCTAGAGAAAATAGATTTCTAAAAATATATCTAGAAAGTTACAAATTTTTTGAGAGGCTTTTTGGGATATTGGTAAGTGTATGTGGGATAATCGGCGTAATTGTTGGATACAATCTTATTATATTTTGTATAACTTTGGTTAGCATTTTTTTGTATGTGTTTTTTTTAGCAAAAAACAAGGACTTCTTAAAGACATTTATGAGTGTTGTATTACTCAAGCCCTTGCGTGACTATATTCTAACCATAAGAATGAAAGCTGATTCAAATCTCAAGCGATATACTATAAAGGAGGCGATAATGAAAAATGCTATGAAGATAATTTTTTCTGTATCATTTTTACTTTTAGTGGGAGTGGCTCTGTATACAAGCCAAGAGAATTCAACTTCACAACTTCCGGAAAGCGGCAAACTTGTTGTTTGGCAAACTGAAAGCGATAAGAATGCGATTAATATTTTATCCGAATTAGAGATAGAGTTTCAGAAATTATATCCGCATATTGACTTACAGATTGAAACTATAGGTTGGGGGGATCTTTCCTCCAGGCTTGGCGTTGCGCTGCGTAAGAATGAGTTTCCTGATGTATCTCACATTCAGCCATTTATGACCTATTCGCTCGTTTCAAAGGATCTGCTTTCCCCCATTACAGATCTGGTTAAACAGCTGGATGCCGAGAGGGGAGGTATATTTCCGGCAGTTAGAGATTTACAGCTTATTGACGGAGAGTACTACGGCATCGCTTATGCGGTTGGTGCAACATTCTGGTTAACAAAAAAGGAAGCCTTAGAGTCAATGAGCCCCAAGAAAAATATTGAAACATGGGACGATTATCTTTTGATGCTTAAACAGGCAAAGCACCAAAATCAGAATTTTCTTGTAACTCTTCCCGGTGCGTCACCTTTTTTTATAAATCAACTATATGGCGAGTTGCTCGCTAATGCGGGAGGAAGGTTTTTCAATCCAGAAACACTTGAGCCAGAGCTGGATGATAAGCCAAGCCTTGCCGTACTGGAATTTTTTAGGGATCTTAGCGACACCGGCGCACTTGATCCTTCATGGTCCACAACAAGTTATACCGCACAGTTTCAAAAAATCGCTGATGGCGTTGTGCATAATACACCGGTTACCTATGCGCGGGCGTCAAGAACAATAGAAGCGAGAGCAATTCAAAATGACAGATATCCTGTCGAACCAAAATTCTACCATTGGTTGATTCAACCCGTTCCTGATTATCGGTCTTCAGAAAATCATATAGCCACAATTGACGCCGAGCCCTATGTTATCTTCAACGCTGCCAGTAGAAGAAAATATGCCGATGGCACTGACAACGACATGTTGGCAAGAGAGTATCTTAAGTTATTTTACTCAAAAAATTTCTATTCCAAGTTTACCCAGGCGGTACCTATACATCTGACGCCGATATTTCGTGATATGGCTTCTAGTCAAGAATACACTAGAGCTGTCGGCCAATGGTCGGACTGGCATATTCGAACAATGTCTTTACTATCAGAACCGGGTAAAACTAGACCAATAATGATGCCAGATACTAGCGATGCCGCAAAAAAAATTCCATTTCTCTTGGAGTTTGAGGCGAGCCAGATACTTTCAACGGCTGTTGCAAAGGCAATCAACGATAAAGATACCAGCATCTATGAAATCGCGACAAATGCGCAAGATACTGCGCGGGAATGGGTAAATGCAATGAAGCGATAAAGACCCTGGAGAATATATGATGGGCGATTATAACAAAAAAATATATATAGGTTGGCTCTCCGTTGCACTATTGCTATTTTTGATTTTTGTACCTATTTCTATATGGCTTTCGATTTTCTATCAAAGCCTTGCCTCCTCACATTTCTATATTCCTCCGACGGGGTGGTGGCCTTCTTGGCTGCAAACTATCGCATATGGTGCCCTGTCCACGTTTTTTCAGCTTACCGTTGGTATTCTTCTAGCTGTGCTCATTTACTTTTGCGAGTTCAGAAAAACATACAAAAAAGTTATGCTGGTGACGGTTCTACTTTTGCCATATGCCATCCCGCCCAGCATAACCATCATGATGTTCGACTTTGGCTTCTCAAGCAATGGTTATATCACGAAGTTATTAGGCATATTCCCTGAATTTGAAAGTCCGTTACATTCCTCTTCTCTTGGGTTGTTTTTGGTAATGTGTCTGGTAAGCGTGTGGCAGTATGCCCCCTTTTTCTTTGTGGCGACATTGCTGAGCTTCTACTCAGTGCCAATAAATATACTAAAACAAGCCAGGTCAGATGGACTTAATAACTTTAGTATTTTGACCCGTATCTTACTGCCAATGGCGGTGCCAGCAATACTGTCTGCTCTCGCGCTAAGGCTCATCCTAATGTTGGGGAAAGTCGACATCGCACTTTCGTACGACGAAAAATCCGCGCTCTCAGGAGCAAAGACAATTCCTGTTCAAATTGTTGTCAATATGTTCAGTTTTAACTCGGTAACTCCAGCCGGCCTCATACTTCTAATGGCGCTGATATTAGCGGTACCCACGGTAGCATATTGGGTTTTACAGGGAAGGCAAAATGCTAAATAGATATATGACGGCTTTTAGCACATTAATTGTCGCTGTAGCTTTAGTGATATACTACAGCCCTCTATTATTTTTCTTCGCGGCTGCCTTTATGGACGATAGCGCCTTGGGGAGCGGTATACCATCTTTCACATATGCCTACGAAAATCTGATTTCCTGGGACCAGATGAAGGCTCGTATCAACTACATATATTATGATTCATATCTTAACAAATCCGTAGTACAGTCAATTGCGACATCAATATCCACTGCGATTACAGTTGCAATAAGTTCATGGGTTGCAGGCTATGTTTTTACTCGCTCAAACGTATGGTGGATACGTATCACGTTCCCTTTGTCTTTAGCCACGTATCTTTTGCCGCCCGCAGTGCTTGCTATTGGGATTTCGCAATATGGAAATTATATGGGTGGAAAATTTATTTCACTGCAAATTTATGTTGGCCACTGCGTATACCTATTCCCCTTGGCCTATGCTTTGTCAATAGGATATTGGTCCCAAAAGCCGTTGGAAATGGACCGCATTGCGGTAAGTGATGGACTCAAATTTTGGGATAGGCTGATTATTCATATGGGAACCAATGAAATTTCCCGTCTATTGGGGGTTGGGCTTCTCGTATTCATGGTGTCCTGGGGTGATACTGCGTTCTCTCGGATAATTTCAGGCATTGAAAATGCTGATCGGCTGCTGGTAGATCTTGTTTTTCAGCGCCTACATTCCAATTCAATTACAGAAGCTTATGGTGCGCTATCAACTTTCTCCCTTATTGTTTTAGCGCTTTCTATTTTCTTTTCTGCAGTATTTGGTTTTACCATCATGCGAGAAGATAATAGGAGGTTTATCTAAATGTTAGAGCTTAGAAATACAAAAATATACTCTCCCAATAAGACAATATTTTCTTGTTCAGAATTGATTTTTAGTGAAGGTGATTTCGTACTTATCTTGGGGCCCTCTGGTGCGGGAAAAAGCACGCTATTGAATTATATTGCGGGCTTTATTCCCTATGAAGGGAGACACTACCTTAGTATAGGCGCCAGCCGCTCGTTACGAGCTAAGGGTATAGTGCTAAAACGTGGTTTAGATATTAGTGAGATGCCTGCAGAAAAAAGAAATTATAGTGTGTTATATCAGAGCAATAGTGTATACCCTCATATGTCAGTGCTAAAAAATATTACAGCCCCTATGAGGGAGGAGAGAGATGATAAACACGTTTTAAAAGCACGCCAATTAGCTTCGAAAGTTAAATTAAACCCTTCCTTATTCCATCGAAAGGCAGGCACGTTATCTGGTGGTGAGCAGCAGCGGGTGGGAATAGCAAAGTTGCTGGGAAAAAAATCAGACATCTTGCTTTTAGATGAGCCATTTTCCCATTTAGACCCATTGCTCAAAGATGATTTGCGAAAGGTGTTGCGCGACAGCATTCCAGTGGACAAGGTAGTGGTGCTAATGGTCAGCCACGATTGGTCAGATTTAAAATATGCGAATAAAGCGCTGATTGTCACACCACACGACGAGCAATCAAATCAGAACGCGATAATTTTTGATCTGAGCGCCTTATCGGAAGAAAGCCATTCGAATAGTACACTGAGTATGTCGAGCTCTCAAAGCCAATGGGTTGAGCAGCTGGTATGCCGTATAAAGAGTTACAGATGTTGATTTGGGTAAGCGGGTGGGCGCTTTTTTATCTGATTCAGAGCCAGGCCTGGGCGCGCGCCAATGAGGGGTATGCGCGCATTGCCTCGACGGCGTTGGCCTTAGGTATCCGCCGCCGTTGCGCGCAAACGCGCAATGCTCAGCTGCGGCGCATTGACGCCGTGCTCAAGCACCTGCCCGGGCATCGGTTGACCGAGGACTCTGGCGGCGCCGATTTCCGCCAGCGCCGGCGCGATCTGGATGCCGTAACCTCCCTGGCCGACGAACCAGAAGAATCCGCCGACCTCGGAATCGTAATCCACCAATGGGGTTCGATCGGCGCAAAACGTGCGCAGCCCGGCCCAACTGTGCTCAATCCGCGATACCTGCACGTGGGCCACCTGCTCCAGGCGGTAGGCGGCCGTGGCGACATCGATATCTTCCGGTTGCGCGTCGGTCGGCGGTGACAGCGTCTCATCGGCCGGTGAGACCATGAGTTTTCCCGCCTCGGGTTTGAAATAAAACTGCTCGTCGATATCCAACACCAAGGGCCAGCGCGTAACATCGATGCCCTCGCCGGGATCGACGATAATCGCAGAGCGCCGTCGCGGCTCGATGCCGATGGGCGCGACGCCGGCCATGTGCGCGAGAGTATCCGCCCAGGCGCCGGCCGCGTTGATCACGACGACGGCGCGATATTGCCCACCGCGGGTGGTGACGGTCCACATCGCCTCGTGATCGCGCACTAGATCGATAACCTGCTGGTTGACATCCACTTCACCGCCCACGCGGCGCACGCCGCGCAGATATCCCTGCAGCAAAGCGTCGACGTCGATTGCTCGCGCCGATGGGTCCCACAGGCAGGCGCTGACTTTGTCTTGGCGCAATATGGGAATGCGCGCGAGGGCAAAATCGGCGTCGTGTCGGCTGATGGCCGCTTTGCGCGCCGCCACTTGAGCGTGCAGTTGCTCGAGGCGCTCGAGCTGCGTCGCATCGGCGATGTGCAATGAGCCGCCGTGGCCGAACAGCGGGTATTCGCAAAATCCCGCCGGCGGCTGTTCGAAGAAAGCGCGACTGGCCGTGGTGAGACTCCGGATGACCTGATTGCCGTAGAGTTCGAGAAAGTAGGCGCCGGAACGCCCGGTGGCATGATACCCCGCCTGGGATTCCTGTTCCAGGACGACCACCTTGCCGTGGTGGGCGAGGTGGTAGGCGATGGAGGCGCCGGCGATGCCGGCGCCAATCACAATAAAATCTGCGTGCTTCATGAGAACTTCCCGTGCGAACGACATGGTGTGTCGCTGTTGTCGGGCCGGGTGGGGACTTGTGGTCCCCATGGCCCTGAGTTCGGGTGGTGTAACACCCTTACTTGAACGCCAGCGATGCGCCGACGTAGAAGTACCTGCCGATGGCGTCGAATAACGGCAGCTCGGAGCGTCCCACCCCGCGCGGCGGTTCGCGATCGAACACGTTATTGACGCCGAAGTAGGTGGTGTAACGGCTTTGCAGACCGAATTCATAGCGCAGTTGCATGTCGTTCAAGGTGTAGCTGCCGTATTCGTGGGGATTGCGGGATTCGAAGTCGTCATCCTCGCGGCTGATCTCCTGTTCGCCGATGTAACGCATTTGCCAACTCGCGGTAAGCCCCCGCAGATGATAGGCCAGGGACAGATTGGCCTGCAGTTCCGGGGAGCCGACCTCGCCCGCGTCCTTGTCGATATCGACGACCTCTCCGGTGGGAACGATGTTTAGTTCGTCCAAATGCGTGCCCACCAGCGTGGTCTGCAAATCGCCCCACTCGCCAAAATTGACCGCGTAATCCAGTTGGAAGTCCAGGCCTTTGACCTCCAGCGCGCCGATATTGATGGGGATGCTGGAAACGCTGGTGATGGTGGACGTGTCCGCATCGCGCGTGACGCGGTCACAGAACTGGTTGTCGATGGTGTCGAACAAATCCACGCAGTTGTCGACAATGCTCTGTGAGCTCTCACTGAAGATGGCATCTTCGATCTCGATGTCAAACCAGTCGAGCGACAGCGAGAAGTTGTCCCAAGGGGAGATCACCACCCCGTAGGTCAAGCTTTCGGCGACTTCCTCCTGGAGGTCGGGGTTGCCGCCGCCCAGAACGCTCTTGAACACATTGGCTTGGGGATCGGTGTAGTCGACCGGCACCCCGAGGGCGGCGCAGTTGGCCGCCCGTCGCGCCGGGTTTTCGGTGTTGTTGATATTGGCGGTGTCGCAGGGGTCCAGCGTCAGCGCGAAAGTCTCGCCGCTGGGGGCGAACAGCTCGTTGATGTTGGGTGCCCGCACGGCTTCGGCGATACCGCCGCGGAAACGCAGGCCGTCGACGGGGACCCAGGTCAGATTGGCGCGGAAGGCCTCGGTGTTGCCGATACTGTCGTAGTCCGAGAGGCGCGCGCCGGCCTCGAGTTCGACGCTCTTGGCCGCCGGAAGATCCGCCACCAAGGGCAGCATCACTTCGGCGAACAGCTCGGAGACTTGAAAATCTCCCTTGGTGACGGGAACCAGGCCGTCAAAATTATTGCCGCTTATCTGCAGGGGGTCCGGGTTGAAGGCGCTTTCCTCTTTGCGCCACTCGAAACCGGCGGCGTAGAGCACCGGTTTGTCACCCATGTCGAACAGGCTTCCCGCCAGCGAGGCGCCGAACACGGATTGCTCCAGCTTACCATTGGATTTCAGATCGACCATGGCGTAGTCGCGCGCCGCTTGGTCAAAATTATTGGCGCCGAAAATATTCAACGGCAGGCACTCATCGATGTCGGGATCGCCGGTGGGGCCGCCGGCATCGCGGGTCGCGCGGCACACCGGATTGCCGTCGCCGTCGCTTACCGCGTCCACGGCCAGCGCGAAGCGGCGCGAATTGCGGTTGTTGAGAACGGTCAGATCGTAATCCGTTTCGCCGTATTGGTAGAACACTTCGTAGCTGCTGTCGATGGCCTCGATATAGCCGTCGAAGCCGAAGGCGAGGCGAAACACGTCGCGATCCACTTCCTGTGTGCGCACGCCAAGGTCTTCGTGAAAGCGCGAGTAGAGCACGAACTCGCCGACGCCGGGCACGGTGTTGGCGGCGAAGAAGGCGGCGAAATCCGGATTTTCAAAGGGCAGGTAGGGGTTTTCCGAACTGAGGAAAAACGAGCTGTTGTCGCCGTCCCGGAAGGAGAAAAAATCGCCGGTGGGCTGATCGACGTTAGAGCCCTCAGTGTTGACGTATTTGGCTTCGACAAAGAATTCGTGGTCGCCGCTAAGCTCGTATTTGAGACGCGTATCCAGCAGCAGGCGTTCCAGGGGGTTGGTGATGGTGATGAGCTTGTTGAAGGCGTAGCCGTCGCCGCCCTCGGAAAAACTGCCGCCGATGGGGGTGCCGAAGTCATAGGGCACAAAGTTGGTGTCGGCATCGAAGGCGAACAAACCGCCGGGGCCAAACGAGCCGGTTAGGGCACCGAGCAATATGCCGGTCTCATTGGTGATATTGATCCTGGTGTTGTCGTACAGGATCTGGTTGGGAATTCCGTCGTCCACGCCGGTGTCCGCCGGGTTGGTGCCGAAGCCCGTGCCTTTGCGGGTGAAGGCGCGGTCGAGACCGCGAACGCCCTCGGTATCGTCGTAGCTGAGATTGAAGACGAACTTGAGGCGGTCGTCGGCAAAGTTCTTGCCACCGGTGATACTGAGGTAAGTGGTTTCGCCGTCGCTTTCCGCCGATTGCCCGAATTGGCCATCGACTTGCACGCCGTCAAATTCGTCTTTCAAAATGAAGTTGACGACGCCGGTGACGGCGTCGGCGCCGTAGGCCACCGAGGCGCCGCCGGTGCTGACCTCGACCTGCTCCACCAGCGCCCTGGGAATGGAGTTGATGTCGACGGCCGAACCGCCGGCCACCGCGCCCACATGGCGTCGGCCATTCACCAGCACCAGGGTGCGGTTGGTGCCGAGGCTGCGCAGATTGAGCAGGCTCGTGCCGATGCTCCCGGCTCCGCGGGTATTGGTCTTGGTGCCTGCGCCCAGCCCAATGGCGGGCAATTCGTTGACGATGTCCACCATGTTGGTGACGCCGCTTTGCTCGATGGCCTCGGCACCCAATGAGGTGACGGGTATCGGTGATTCCAGGCCGGGGCGCAACAGGCGCGAACCGGTGACGACGATCACCTCTTCCTCAAGGGCGTTGCTGTCCAGATCGCGCTCGCGGTCTTGGGGCTGCTGGGCATTGGCGATGGCGCTCGCCAGGCTCAGTGAACCCGCGGCGAGTGGCAGGCAAAAAGACGAGAGATTCAGCTTCAGGCACATGGGATTTTCCTCTCACAATTTATAGTTGGAATAGGGTTATCAACACGTAAAGCTTGGATTCAGAGATCTATGAAGTCAAACAAATATTGCAATATTTGTTGATTGGGCAATAAATGTTGCGGAAACTAAATTTCGCTGAAAACGATGCCACGCCTTTCAGTCTTTATCGTCGCACCAGCGCCCGCCCTGTTCGTACTCGTCGCGCGAAAACGTCAGCGCCTCCAGCGTGTGGCTGGCGTGGCTGTGGGCGCAGGCGACCAAAAGCGAATTGAGCACGCAGATGGGGGCGACCTGCGAGCCGGTGATGACCGGGCCCTCGATCGACGACAGCAGGGTGATGTCCGCGCGTCGGCCGATGGGATTGGTTTCCGCGTCGGTGAGGGCGATAGTCGTGGCGCCCAGGGACTTGGCGCGCTCGACCGCCTCCACCGTATCTTTCATACAGCGCCGAAACGTAATGCCGACCACGACGTCGCCTTCCGCGACGAGCTTGGTCTTGTACCGCAGCTGCGCCCGGTCCTGCGGCGCTTCCGCGTTGATGCCGATAACGGTGAGGCTGTAGGCCAGCCAGTAGGACATGGTGTACGCCAGATCCATGCCGGCCACGATAATCCGCCGCGCGCCGCACAGCAAGTCGGCCGCGGACTGGAGTTTGTCCATATCGATCTGGGCCTGAATCCGGCTCAAATTCTCCAGGTCGTGGCGGATGCTCTGGGCGACGTGATCGCGCGCCGATCGGGGTTCCGACGCCGCCGCGCGCATGACGGAATAAGGCGTCACGCGTTTTACGAAATGCTGGCGGAGATCCTCGGCGAAGTCGATGAAGCCCTCGTAACCCAATGCCTGTGCGGTGCGCACAATGGTGGCGGGATCCACATTCAAGTGTTGGGCGAGCTTTCTGGAGGAGAGGAAAAAGGTCTCCTCCGGGTTGTCCAGCAGGCGCGAGATCAAGCGGCGGCGGCGGGCGCTGAGACGACTGTAATGGGTCGCCAGGCGTTTCTCGAGCGTGCTCTTGCTGGTGCCGGATGCGGCGGTCTGATGATGGTTGGTCATTGTCACGGCCTCCCGAAGTGGCGAAAAATCGCGCAACAAAAATAAATCAAATGTTGCAATATTCCAATTTAGTGCAATATACATTGACACTGTCCGCGGCTTCAACTAATTTTCAAGCGAAACCGAGACCGGCGGCGCCGCGTTCGCCCGCCGTGTCGGATATGCGGATTGGGTGAAATAGAGGTGATGTCGAATGATGCGATCAGCGTTTGTCTTGGCTTTGTGTTGTTGTCTTGCGTGGTCAATCCAACCCTCGGTGGTGGTCGCCGAAATCCTCGATGATGAAACCATCGACGCCCTCATCGAGCCGGCTCTCGATGGCTGGCGGGTTCCCGGTCTAGCGGTCGCCATTGTGCAAGGAGATGAGGTGTGGTTGAAGGGATTTGGCTATCGCGATCTGGAGCGCAAGCTGCCGGTGACGCCGGACACGCTGTTCGTCGGCGCCTCCACCACCAAAGCCTTTGCCGCCTTTGGCGCCGGTATTTTGGTCGACCAGGGCAAACTCGACTGGGACACCCCGGTGGACCGCTACTTGCCGGAGTTTGAGCTGTTTGACCGCCAGACCTCGGCGCAAGTCACGTTGCGCGACATGCTCAGCCACCGCACCGGGTTGCCCAGGCACGACTATGTGTGGTACGGCAATCCCGCGATGACCCAGCAACACCTTGTCGCCAGCCTGGCATCCCTCGAGCTGAGCCAACCGCTGCGGTCGAGATGGCAGTACAACAACATGATGTACCTGACCGCCGGCTACCTTATCGAGTCCGTCTCCGGTCAAACCTGGGAGGCTTTTACCCGGCAGCAGATTTTTCAGCCCCTGGGCATGACCCGCAGCAATTTTTCCGTCGACGACATGGCGCGCGACAAGAATGCCGCCAAGGCCTATATGGAAAACGCCGAGCGCGAGGTGATCAATATTCCCTTGCGGCAGGCGTCAAATATCGGCCCCGCCGGATCGATCAACTCCAGCGCCCGGGATTACGCCCGCTGGCTGCGCGTCAACCTCAACGGCGGTCGCATCGGCGACCGGCAAATACTGGCTGCGGCCACGGTCGATGAGCTGCACTATCCCCATATCACCGTGCGCGGCAAGCCGGAATTTGCCGAGTTTTCGCACATGCACTACGCGCTGGGATGGTTTAGCGACACCTACCGCGGCTTTCGGCGCGTTCAGCACGGCGGCAATCTCGATGGCTTCACCGCGCTGGTGACCATGTTCCCGGACCAGCAACTGGGAAGCGTGATTTTTGTCAATAAGCAATCGAGTAAATTGCCGATGAATTTGAGTCTGGATCTGGCCGACCGCATGTTGGGCCTGGCGCCTAAGAACTGGTTGCAGAAGATGCTGAAAACCCAAACGCGGGAGGAACACGCCAGCGACGAGGCGAAGGCCAAGAAGTTCAGCTGGCGCAAAACGGATGCGCCGCATGCCCATCCCCTGTCCGAATACGCCGGTCTGTACCGGCATCCCGGCTACGGTGATCTGCGGATTAGCGAGGGTGAGGAGCGCGGGCACCTGGCCGCCCGCTACCATCTTGCCGACGCCGATTTGACGCACTGGCACTTCGAGGTCTTCAATAGCGCGCCGCAGCGACCGCAAGACCGCCACATGGCGGATAAACGCTTTCATTTCCGGACCGGCGTCGACGGCTTCGTCAACGCCGTGGAAGTGAATCTGGAGCCATTGGCGGCGCCGATTGTCTTCGCCAAGCAAGTGGATGCCCGCCTGCTGAATCCGGCCTATCTGCAGCGCTTCGCCGGGCGCTATCGCTATTTGGATCAAATTTGGCGGGTCGATCTGGTCGGGCAGGAGCTGACCCTTGCCATCCCGGGACAGCAGCGGCGAGGCCTGGTGCCGAAGGTGAGCGGTGATTTTGCCTTCGCCGACGTGGCGACCGTGCACGTCGAGTTCGTCGCCAACGACCGCGAGATCACCGGTCTTAAACTCAAGCAAGCGGGCGGTGTCTACGATATTGCGCGCGTCGCCGACTAGCGGCCGCCTTAGTATGTGGGGAATAAGACGAGAGCCTGACCATGACGGATGACAATGTCGTCGACATCGATGCCAAAAGACTACTCAAGGAGACCTTGGTGTGGGACAACCACCTGTGCCTGCCTATGGATCCGGAACTCAACGCGGCCGTGTTGCCGCAATTGGAAAACATCCACCGCGCGGGCGTGGATGTTGTCAGTGTCAACATCGGGTTCGGCGCCCTGGGCTGTCGGCATCACTTAATGTTGTTGGCGCAAATGCGACGGTGGCTGCGCTCGCGGCGGGACAAATTTGTGTTGCCGCAAAAGGTGAGTGACATTATTGCCGCCAAGGATGCCCATAAACTGGCCATCATTTTTGATATTGAGGGTGGCCACGTCGTCGAGAACAATCTCAGCATGGTCAGCATGTTTTACGATCTCGGCGTGCGCTGGATGCTGGTGGCCTACAACCGCAACAACGCGCTGGGCGGCGGTTGCCACGATCACGACGAGGGACTCACGCCGCTCGGGCGCGACATCATTATGGAAATGGCCGACGTGGGGATGGTCGCGTGCTGCAGCCACACGGGTTATCGCACGGCGCGGGAAGTCATGGAAATCAATCCGAAACCGACCATTTTTTCGCACTCCAATGTCAGAAGCCTGGTCGATCATCCGCGCAACATTCCCGACGATCTGATTCGCCTGTGCGCGCAACGCGGCGGCGCCGTTGGCATTAACGGCGTGAATATTTTTCTCGGTGGCGACGACCCCTCGCCGCGACGGCTGGCCGAGCACATCGACTACGTGGTGCAACTGGTGGGCATCGATCATGTGGGCGTTAGCCTGGACTATTCGCCGGGGGATGGAGATTTGCAGGGCGAACTCAGCAGCATGCCCGATTACTTCCCCGGCGGCTACGGTTATGAGGCCATCAAGATCATGTCGCCTTACCGGCTCACCGAATTGACGTCGGTGTTGCTGGGGATGGGCTACAGCAGCGACGATGTTCGCCAAATCCTGGGCGGTAACTTTTTCCGTATCGCCTTGGAGGTATGGCGTTGACGCCGACACTGGCGCCATTAAAAGCGCCATCGATTTATGGGATTTACCCCTCTAACGAAGGGTATATAGCCAATCATCCGCTAATTTCGTAACATCTCGCCAGATCTTCCCACGAGCCTCTACTTCCAATGCTCTTCCGCAAGGGTGTTGCCCCCGCCGAACAACGACATTATGGAATCGTTTGATACCGATGGCATTCTGACGAACGCCAAACCTCTGCTCACCGCAGCGCCCGACGATGCGGCATTGACGGGGAATGACCACGCCTCGTCGAGTCTCTCTTTTCCCGACGCCTCACGCCAGTTTGGCCGCCACCTGGAGCACTTCAGCGACCCCGCAGTGCTATCCCAAGCGCTCGCGCCCCGTTCCTCAATCGCCGGTGCCGGGTATCCCGCGTCTCCCGAACCGCGATTCATCGACACCCAATCAAGTTTGCTCGCCGGCAGCCTCCGCCTCGGAGGCAATGCGCCGGCGCCGCGCCCACCGGTAGCGCCGTTCGACTGGACACCCACGGATTTCCTTGTTCGACCCAAACCGCCGTACTTCACCGAACAGGCGGTGGAGCAAGCGCTGGACCATTTTCTCCGGGGCGACGGGGGCCAGGCGGTAATCAAACCCGGTGAAGATCTCACCGTACGCAAGCTATTGCTGCACTACCGGGGCGACCGCGCGGCGGAGGTGCTTACCGTCGCCAACAATGAACTGGCCCGCATGCGCCGAGAGGGCGAGCTCAAGGACGCCGCGGCCGGGATTGTGACGGTCGCGGATCTGCTCGCGCCCGGGCAACGGCCGGCGGCGCTGCGCAACGGCCACATCGATCCCGAATCGACGGACGAATTGAAGGTGATGCTCGACCAACGCCTGCGGGAATTGCTCAAGCCGGGAGAAAACATCGCCGGTCTCAGCCAATTTGCTACCGGCTACCAGGGGGATGGCGTTCGCAGCCGGGCATTGGCGCAGGGCCTCAATCAATTTCTAATCGATTTGAAGACCGCGGGCCGACTCCGGCATGGGCTGGCGGTGATCGATGACTGGCCCAAGGTACTGACCCCGGCGGAATACCTGCAAGCCGGAGTCCTGAACCATTTGCGCCCCTCCAGCGCCGGGCCGCTGCGTCTGGCGCAGGCGAAAAGTGCCGCGCGGGTGGCGAACGATCTCGCCATCCTTCACGGTCAAGCGCACTACATCCAGGGCTTTGCGCCGCCCGCGGAGCAAAGCGATGAAACCGCGCGCGCACTGGTGCAACGGCGCCACCAGCTCACCGCACTGGAACAGCAGGAGGTCGGCACAAATATCTCCTTACAGGAGGCCTATCTGCAGCCGCGGCTCTTGGGCGAGGCCTGGCAGACGCCCAAGGTTCAGAGCGCCATCAGGCGCTACGAGACCGCCGCTCGCGAACTGGCCGGCAAGACCGCCGAGTACTACGATTTGCCGCCGGAGCGGCTGTCGGCGATCCAGCGACAGGCGACAGAAAAATGGCTCGGTGGCAAGGATCTGGCCATTGAATCCCAGGATCTGCGCGCGCCCCTGGCCAAACTGGTCAGTAATTTCGCCCAAGACAGTCTGATCTCCCTGGTCACCAAGGTCGGCGGCAAGGCCGGCGGCGCGTTGGGCAGTCGGGCCGCGCCGGTGGCGGGCACTCTGGTCGGCTATTTTGGCGGCGGCCTGACCGGCGGTCTGATGACCGTGGCGGTCACGCGAGTGCTGGCCGGCGCCATTCTTGAGGGCGGCAACATCAATCAATCGGTGGATGAGTTGCTGGGTCCCGTGCAACAGGATGTCGCACAAGTGGCGTCTGCCCTCGCCAGTGGCCCCATCGCCGCGCTGTTCGGGGACCTGACGGAGGCGGTGACGGAAGTGGTCGCCGAAGTCGGCCTGCAACTGCCCAAATACGCCCGGATGGCCCGCGAGGGGCAGTCCTGGCCGCGCATCGCCGGGGCGGTGGCCACGGACACGGTGCAGGCCGCGGGCAGTCAGTTGCTGGTGCGTCAGGCGGTGAAGAAGATCAAAGCCCTGGTGGGACTGGACGCCCGTTCCGTGCGCGATATCCAGCTCGAAAACGTCGATAAACTGACCCACCCGCAACGGCAGCGCGCCCAGGACTATGTCGGCGCCATCAACCGGCAATTGGACCGGGTCGCGGCGGGGGCGGAGGCCGCGCCGGAGCGCCCGCAACTGGAGGACGTCGACGCGCTGCTGAACAACTTTGCCACCGTCAACAACATGGTCAAGGCGCGTCACGGCGAACGCGCGGACCCCCATTACCTGGTCAATCCGGGGCGCCTACTGCGCACGCGCCAGCGCATGGCCAAGCTATTGGACCCCGCTCGGGCGCAAGCGACGGCATCGTCCACCGAGGTTAACACCCCGAACGCCGATGTCCCGACGAGACCGCCGGTAACCACGACGCCCGGCAGGGCAGTGACGCCGGCGAGCGTGGGTGAGCTGACGCCTGCCAAGAACGACATCGTCGTGCCACCGGCACCCGAACCCACGCAGACCACACCTCTGCGTCCGGTCAGCGCCAATGTCGTCAAACCCTTTCAGCAAACCGCCATCCAAACGCCATCCGACCCGGCGCATACGGGGCAAAATCTTATCAACATCCTCAGGGAAGCCAGTCCCGAGGAGCGGCCCGGTGTATTTCAGGCCGTGGATCACAAGACCGGAGCCCCTCGCTACTTTGTCAGCGAACGGGGGTTCCGGCAATTGAGCGGTGTGCTCGGTGGGGGCCGAATCACCCGGGTCCCGGTGGTGTTGGAGAGTAACACCGGCAATGTCACCTTTCCCGCCGACATCATCACCGAAGGCCGCAATCGCTACGTGTTGCTGGACAAAGACGGGCGCACGGAACTGAACCGGGCCGACACCATGGCCGGCCTGTTTGACGGGCAGTTGGTGTGGATCGACGGGGACGCCCCATTGGCGGTGAGCAATCGCACGCCGACGCCTCTGGCGGCGAATTTTGAGGATATGGCGCTGACCGACGAGCAAAGAGTTGAGCACTGGCGGGATATCTGCGCCAAATTAGGTGATGAATGGTTGTCGAGCGGAGACGATGGAGGGATGAGTTGGTTACCTTCGAATCAGCAAGCACTGCAGAATTTCAATGCTGTGCCGATGAGCAATCGTGCGCTCACAACCCTTTCTCGACTAGTCGATTCCGAATATATGGATCAACTGCGCAGGCTTAGCGGTGGCGAGCTTCGGGTCGTTGTCGATTTGATAGCCGCAGAGGGAAACATCGACACTATAGAGCAAATATCAGGCGTTGCGAAAGACGATATAACCAGGGCTTTGCCGTACGTGGCCGACAGCCTGGCCAGCGGTAAACGGCTCGGTTTACACATGTACAACGGCACGGTGCTGGCCCCATCTTCGGCGAGGAAAGAGCTCGAGCGGGCTAGGGACCTTTGGTATACAGAGAGTGACGAAACATTACAGCAACAAGCGGCCAGAAAAATTTATCACCATTTCGCGCACGGGCAGGGTATTACGACGGGCGCCGCCGACGTCGCCGCCCTGTGGCGATCCATCGAGGGTGCCATGGGACGACAATGGTGGGCAAGCCAAGGCCTGGCGCTGAAATCGAGCGCTGATGGAAAACCCATCAGTCGCGCCAGTTTAGACGCGCTCTCCAGGCTGTCGCAATCGCCGCTGTTGCCCGAGTTGCAAGCAATGACCGCCATGGAAGTCCGCATCGTGTCGTATTTGCATGCTTTCAAGGGCAGTTACACGGGTATCGCCAACATCATGGGCAAGACCCGCCATAAAATCGGTACTACGCTGGAAGGCATTGCCCGGCAAATCGCCGGCGATTGGCGGGCGCAAGGTGGCAGCGAGGTCAAAAATGCGGCAAAAACAATTTACATCGGCACACAAGTCGCCACCCTCAGCCCGCAACAGCGCCAGCGCTACGATGGTATCGCCGGACAGTTGGGCGATCTGCGGCCTCTGACGCCTATCGACGCACTCTACCTTGGCCGGCTCTCCGACAAAGGCGCCAGTATTCTCACGACTATGATGGGGCAAGAGGAACGGCATGAAGCGATTCACCAATTATCGGGTTATGAACTTCTGCTGGCGGCCGAAATCGCGGCAAATGAGGGATTGTATGTCAAGGCCGCCAAAGGGATGAAAGCGCCCCAGCCGGCGGTTGTCCGCGCCCTGCCCGGCATCGCGGATGCGATCGCGGGCAGTCGTCGATGGCGCCAGCAAAACGCTGAAAGTTACAAGGGCATAAGCCCTGACGCCGCGGAAGCCATTTTCCAAACACTATCCGCGCCCGAACTCACGCAAGACCAACAAGAAACCTATCAAAGGGTGAAAGAGATGTTGCCGCCAGCGCGCGCGACCTGGGCGGATGACGCCTCAACCCTCAGCCGCCTCAGTGAGGATGAACAGCGAGCGCTGGTCAGAATGATTGAATCCCAAGCCATTCCACTGGTGGATCTAAGCGGGTTGGAGGTGAGGATTATCGCCGGGGCGCTTGCTCGCGAGGGCAACTTGGTCAGGTTGATTCGCGAAACCGAGCTGACCCAAAACATTTACCGCAAGCTCTGGTCCATTGCGGAAAAAGTCGTTCCCGGCGAATGGCGGGGCAATGCAGGCCCGGGGCCGGGAAACGGCAACGCAAAGCGTCCAACGCTGGCGATCCTACACACAATCGAGGCCGCAGAGGCAACAAATAGTGAAGACGAGGGGGTCAACTACATTACGGATCTGCTACCGCAGCGCCCGGTTATGGCCGGCGACTCGGTGGCGCTGGCAAACCTTACTCGAGACGAAAAAACCTGGATGGAAACCCTGGCCAATGCAACCCTGGGCCCGCTGATGACGCAATTGACCGGCGAGCAATTGCGCATGGTGACCAATATTGCGCTGGCGAAGGGCGTATGGACCCGGGCGGCAAAGAATATGAACGCCAACACCGGCACTTTCGGCCCCAGATTACCGGCCATTGCCGATATAATGGCCGAAGGTTGGCGCCAAGCGGACGGGCGCGGACAGGCGGTTCAGGCGGCGTCGGCCATCTATGGTCGTATCCTGGATGCCACGGCGCCTGCGGCGGCGTCCGCGGTAAGCCTTCAGGATGAATCCTTGACGCTGACGTTTCACCAACTGAACGCCGTCGATCAGCGAATTCTGCAGGCACTTTTGGCGGTGAGCTATCCGACCAAGGCGACGACCAAATTACTCGCCACGCTGGCGGGCACCAACACCGCCGAAATCACCGATACCCTCGACCGCTTTGCCCGTCACCTCGACCCCAATTCCGATGACAATATCGATGAGAATGCCGTGCGCCGCGTGGCGAACGAGGCGAAGGGAATAAAACTTCGGCTCAACGCCGGAGGCAATTTCACCGCAGTGGACCTGCAAGACGATGACGCTGCCCAAACCGCGATCGCATACGAGTTGGCGATCAGCCTTTTTCAGGAGGCGCAACACCCTGGCAGTCAGTATTCCCCCACATTTACTCACTTGATGCAGGCGCTGAATACCACCCTGGCGGAGGTGCGGCCAACCCAGTCAAAAGTTGACCACCGGGCAACCTCTCGGGTCCGTTTGGCGCCGGGCGAAAGGCCGAGTGCGTCGATACTCCGGGTCGACTCAGAGCTTTACAAAATTTTAAAACCCTTGGTCCAGGGGACCAGACTTGAGCTCGAAAAGCCGACCCTTGCGGGGTGGTTTAGTAGCGAGGCATCCGACCCCTTGCAGACATTGCCGCAGGGTTGGCCGCAAGTCGAAGTGGAGACCCTGCCGGAAATTTCCCGGCAAGAGCGGCGACGCCTGCGTGACGCTATCGATCCGGATCGCGCGGCCAATGCCGACCGGGCACTCGTTGCCATCGCCGCGGAAAGCGAGGTTTGGGAACGATTGCCGACGCCGATCATTCAGAAAATACTCCGGCCGCACTACGCGCGGGCGCAAGCCATTTACGAGGCGGCGCGCGAGTCCCCGCCGGATCGAGAGTTTGATTCCGACGCGATCTTTACGATGTTGTTTGGGCCGGGGAGCGCGCCAACCGACGCGATACAGGCGCGTGCGGAAAGCTACAGTAGCGAACAAAAGCGCCTTTTCGCCACCTCAATTGCTTCTGCGATGGCGTTTGAAAAGTCGCTGGGCGCGAACCCGCAATGGGGCCGGGAAAACCTCGACCTCCACCAAGCCGTTACCGCGGCGGAACTGACGCACAAATACCTGGCGAAGGCCAAGCACTTCCACATCATCATGGATGAGATGGGACTGGGTAAAACCCGCACGGCACTGGCCACGATTGCGCAAGTGCTCGAACAATCCAATACCGGCGATCCTCGGCGAGTCTTGGTTGTGGCCCCACGGCACGCCAAAAATGACACCTGGCCGCGCGAAATCAAGCAGAATTTGCCTCACGCCAAGATTGTCGCGGGCATGGACAATATCTTGACCGACCTCGACCACGGTAATGCAAGCGGCACGACATTTTACCTCCTACATCCGCAAGAACTGCAGCACAAAAGTGATTCCGGACGCCACGCCAGAATCGCCCGGCTGGTGGCCAATGACAAGCACCGTTTTGACTTCTTGGTGGTTGACGAATCGCATCACTTTACCCACACGAGGGGGCTTAAGAAGTCTCAGCGCTACCTCGCCCTCGAGCAGTTGGCGGCATTGTCAACTCACCGCTTGGGTATGAGTGGCACCCCCACCACCAGCGGCAGCGCGCGCCCCATTCTTTCCACGCTCGCCGCGCTGGCGACGGGCAGCGACCAGCCGGTGCCGCGCTTCCCCAGCAATGTGCGCAGTTCCGCGCTATTGTTCTGGCAAACTGCCGGCGACCACGTATCGCGTTGGACCCAAAGCGATATCGGACAGGGCCAAAGCCTGATACCGCCGCGTATTGGGGTGCCCATGAGCGCCGAGCAGCAGCGTCGGCAGGTGGCAATTGTGCGCGACGACACCTTACACGCGGGCCATAAGATCAAGGCCCTGCGCGATTTATCACTGGAGGTCAAGTACCCCGCGATTCGCCAGGCCGTCGGCAGTGCGATAAAGCATGATCACAAACTGGCGGTGGTCACTTACCTCAACGACGACGGCGCCAAGATGCTCCTGCAACGCCTGCGTGACGATAAGGCGTTGCAACGGGAGTCCGGGCTTAGCCAGGAACAGTGGCGGGCAAATATCGTCGGCCTGTGGGGCGGCATGAACGAGCAGCGATCTCACCAGACACTGGAGCGATTTCGCACCTTGGGCGCCGGGGGATCACCCATTCTTGTCACCACCTTTGTCGCCAACGAAGGCATCAATCTTTTCGACCCCGAGCATCTTGCGGATCGCTATCGGATGGTCTTCGCCGGCATTCCCTGGACCCCGGCGTCAATGGACCAGATGTGGAAGCGGATGGACCGTATGGGCATGGATACGTCTCGCCTCAGCGGCGAGGTACTCGTCACCGTGCCGGAAAACGCCGAGGGCACCACTTTTGACCAGGCGGTGTTATCGCGTTACATCGACCCGAAACGCCACAAGGCCGCCTTGCTCCTCGATCACAGTCCGACGGCGCCGCCCGAAAGCAGTCTCAGTGGATTGATCGACGAACTCGGGAAAGTGGAAGTCAAGTCGAATCACGCGGTCTCTGGGCGGCAAACCAATACCCGAGCCCCCAATATCATATTCACGCAGTTGCAGGTGCGCTTTGTCACTTCCGATGAACTGGAGAAGTTGATGGCGGGCGAGATTGGCCAGAAGTACATGCAAGCGCATGAAAGCACCGGCATCACCCATGAGGGCCACACCTACTTGCGGCAAAGATTTCAGCAATTGGACGACAGCAACCCCAGGGTCATCAGCTTCGGCGCCGGCAAGGTGCCGCTCGCGGATGTCAGCGACCATTGGATGGGGGTGGATTTGCTGCCGTCGGAAGCGGTGCCGGAATCCCGTCGCGACAAGTACGTCTACGCCAACATTGAGAATCTGGATGCCGATCTGTATCCCGAGGTCGCCAAATTGAAGCAATTGACCGCCGCTAATGGCGGCCATGCGGACATCGCCCTCTACAGTTTCTCCCTGCTGGACTTTCGCGCCCAGGGCGTTGCCAGGCGCCTCGATGAGGCCAGCCGTTACCTTGCCCCCGGCAACGAAGTCTGGGCGCTCGAATCCCTGCCTTCGCTCACCAGTTTCGGTTTAGAAAATCTGCAACAGGTACTAGAGGAGACCGGTTTTGCTCTGCAGGAATTGAGGCGCCTTGAGCGGGGCGGACGCGGTCATTCACTGGTATTCATGCGCTTGAAAAAACTTTCTGACTCGGCTTCGAACAAGGCTCATCACTAGACGATTCCGACTGTCCATGCCGCTTTACCCGCAGTGTTGCGGCCCTGGGTTACCGCGGAGTGTCGCGCAGACATCATCAGTTGTCGAGTTGCGGGTGATTCCTCCACTGTGGCGATCAATGTCATTAACTGAAGAATGAGTTCCAATGTGGCACTGAGCACAGAGA
>JAAUXX010029600.1_pt1 | contig 22137 bp, 21 predicted proteins | sample 7278111 | NCBI WGS metagenome assembly JAAUXX01 (sample SAMN14350116, study PRJNA611818) | marine sediment metagenome | isolation source: surface marine sediment (1.8m) | place: French Polynesia: Moorea | collected 2018-08
CCGGGATGCCGGACCACCCTAAAAACAAGGAATTTCACACAATTTCGCCCGTTTTTAAGGGTGACAATTAAATAGGTCAGGACGACCTATTTAATTTCCAGGTTAATAGTTCAGCCGAGCCCGAATTGAGCAATATTGACAAGAGGATTATTGTTCAATAACCACCATGTGAGGATCGAGGCGCTCGCCCTTAACCACCACATCGTATTTATATTTGGTTTTTTTGATGTTCTCCGCGCGGGCGTTTTCATTTCTTGGCACCACAAGATTGATTACCGCGTCGTCAGTGGAGAATTTGCTGCGGCTAAACGGCGTGCCTTGGGGAAACTCAATCATAAATTCCTGCGGCCCCACCCAAACGACCCGCTGACCGGTTTTAACAATAACCGTGTCTTCGCTGACTTTTGGTTTGCCGGTGCCGGTGGCCACGGAAACTCTGACCACCGCCGTGTTAGTGCCCTCGAGGGGAATGGAGACATCGGAGCCGTTGGAAGCGCAGCCAACGGTCGCCATAACAAATAATCCGCTGATAACCCTTAATAGTTTCATATTTCCTCACCTTATTATTGTGAATTGGTGGAAGGTAATTGTCGTGCTACGGCGAGGCAAAAGCAAGCTAGTTTTTCGCGAAAACGATTTTCCGGTAGCGCGGATGACGGCGCAGGCTTTTTAAATCCGGATCGGCTTTTATCAAGTCGGGGGAATACCCTGCTTCAACCAATACTGCCAGCGCGTCCATCGCTTTATCAAACTGTTCAAGAACCGACCAGAATTTAACCGACGTGTAGAGAATATCGATATTTTTCGGGCTCAGCTTCAAAGCCTGATTTAGGTGGTCGCCGGCGATATCACGCTGACCGCTAAACAGGTGGCCGACGGCGAGATATTGATGCAGCGTCGCATCCTTGTCGTTGACGGCAAGGCCCTGTGACGCCAGTTCTATCGTCTTTTGATAGTGCGTTTTCGCTTTTTCAGTTTGGTCGGGAATCTGGCGCAAGGCATCGGCAAGATTCACATGCCAACGGAAATCTTCGGGGGCAAGTTTAATTGCCTGGCGAAACATGTCGGCCGCCTTCTCATAGTCGCCACTGAAATAATACATGGTTCCGGTATTTGAGTAGCTCCAGCTGCTCGGCGACAGGGCGACGGATTTCTCGAGCGCCTGCGCTGCGCTTTTGTAGTCGGCCAGATAAAAATAAGCGACGCCGAGATTGCTTAAGCCAATGGCGTTTTCAGGCGTGATGGCAAGCACTTTCGTATAGCTTGTAACGGCTTCCGGCAAACGGCTTTGGTGGAAGTAGAACGTTGCCAACTCGTGGTGACCGCGCCAGTATTCCGGTTGCATGGCAATGACTTGGGCAAAGGTGCTTTCGGCCAGCTCGAGCTTTTTTTGGCGTTTGTAGACGGTGGCCAGTTCAATCAGCGCATCGACGTTGGCGTCGTCAATCTCAATGGCCTGTTGGAGGATGGCGACGGCCTCTTCTTCTCGCCCGGTTTCGCGATAGATGCTGCCCAGAGACTCATATACCTCGGACAGCGAGTCATCCTGTTGCCGCGCCAGCTGGCAGAATTCTTCCGCCCTGGTGGTCCAGGCGGCGTTGCGCGTGAGTTTGTATTTGCCGCGGTAAGCGCGGCAAAGCCCGGCATTCGCCAGGGCGAAATTGCGGTCGTGAACCAGCGCGGTCGACAGCAGCTTAATGGCCTCATCAAAATTTTCGTGCGATTGCGGTCGCCGCAAAAACGCCAGCCCTCGTAGATAAAAATCGTAGGCGGTGGTATCCGCCGTCAGTTTTAGCGCGGCCGGCCGAAAATTCTGCAAGCCGAATTCTTGCGCGAGATAGCGCGCTATTTCTCCCACCACTCTATCTTGCAGAATGAAGATGTCCTGATAGGATGCGTCTAATTTACCGCCGGCAATTTGCGCATTGTCCCTGCGGCGAAAAAGCTGGTAGGCAATGCGCAGGCTTTCGCCGATGCGCTGTACGCTTCCCTCCAGGCGCAGCGGTCCTCTCACCCCTTGGTCGGCGCGCAGAATGTAAACATCGCGTATGTCGGCGAGCTGTGACCTTAAGGCCTCGGTGATGCCGGCGCTGAAATAATCGGGGCCGCCGTCCTCAGACATCAGATTTTTGAAATCGGCGATTTCGACATAATTGGCGTTGTAGCCGGGTACCAGCCAGCGCGGAATGAAGTAAAACCCGGCGGTTACGAGCGCCAGCAGGCAGGCCGCCAGCGGATAGCGGTAAGCGTTTATCTTTTGCTTCACTTTGCGCAGTAAGTAGTGTGCCTGGGTGCCCACGGTGATACCGCTTGGCCGCACTAGGTATGCGCGGACCTTGCTTTCGATATTTTTTAGGGGCTGCAACCCCAGCGCGAGAACAGGGGCCGCGAGTTGGTGCCTGACGGCGGTGTAGACGCCCTCGGAAATGCATAGGCTTTCCGCCACCGCAATCGGCTCCAGACGGGCGGCGATATTCACGTCGTCGCCGAATAGGGCGCCGTTCTGCATGGCGACCTCGCCGGTGTGGATGCCGATACGCGATTGCAGTTTCGGCAAGGAGGGAGCGGAGTGCCGATTGAATGTGCCGAGATCCTCCTGGATGGCGATGCCGGCATTAACGGCCGCCGTTGGCGTGACAAAACTGGCGAACACCGCGTCGCCGATAAATTCGATAACAGTGCCGCCGTAATTTTCTATTTGGGCCAACAAAATGCGGCGATATTCGCCCAGCAACTCAATGGTTTGGCGTTCATTCTGCCCCATGAGTCGCGAGTAGCCGACAATGTCGGTAAACATTAATGTAAGTTGACGATGTTCCAAAGCTGCGCAGCCTCAAGGATTGGGGTTTCGCCTTAGTACTCCTTCAACATAATATTGACGGGTTCAGTGAGCAGCGGGACTGACAGCGGTCGCTGGCGCGATGAATACTCCAGTTAAAAGGCGGCGATACAAGGCCTGCAGCGGATTGCGCGTTCGGCGTCGCGGCCAGGCGGTGCCGGCTGGCGCTTTAATCAGCGTGCAACACTTTAAAACAATCAGCCGCAATATGTAAGCAGATATCTTCCCACGCAGGTGTGAGAAAGCCGCCATAGCTCGTTGATGTGGCGCAAATACCGGGCAAACTGCGCAATTTGGCGCGTCTTCGCGGCCTATGAAATAGCGAGTGGCATCATACCGAGGTATCATGTGCGGATAAATAGCCATGAATGACAATAATTATGCTAAAGCAAGTAGATTTGTTTGCTCGCCTTTCGGAGGCGGCGATCGCCGAGCTAGAAAAACTCAGCGTTCAGCGCAAGTATCCGAAAAACACCCTATTGTTCATGGAGGGCGACGAGTCCACCCACCTCTATATTGTTCAAAAGGGCAAAGTCAGTGTGTCGGTGGCCGATGATGAGGGCCGTCAGGTCATTCTCAACTATGTGGGTGAGGGGGAATATTTCGGTGAGTTGTCCCTGCTCGATGGCAAGCCACGGTCGGCGACGGTAATGACGGTCACGCCCTGCGAGTTCATCGCCATATCGCGAGCGAGCTTCCAGAACTTGTTGCACAGCAATCCCGAATTCCTGATGCAGCTCACCGCCGAGATCGTCAAACGTGTGCGAGATTTGACCGACAGTGTGAAAGATCTCGCCCTGCTCGATGTTTACGGACGGGTCAGCAATGTGCTCGACAAGTTGAGCGACGAAGCGGGCAAAATCGATAACCCGAAAGTCACCCACCAGGACATCGCCAACATGGTGGGCTCTTCCCGTGAAATGGTCAGCCGTATCATGAAGCAGCTGATTATCGGCGAGTACATCGAGCAATGCTCACAATATATTCAAATTAGAAAGCCGCTGCCACGGGGCTGGTAAATTGGCGCGGGCGCCGGCAAATCTTGCTGCATCGGCTATTCTGAATCCTCTATCGACAATACCTCCGCCACGCTTTCCTCCTCGGCTAGCGGGCTCTCCGATTCAAGCGTGGTTTCGGACAGCGGCTCGGGCGCCGGCTCGATGCCTTCCGCGACGGCCGGGGGGTTCTCTTCTGTGTCGACGCTGGCTTCTACCAGTACCGGTTTACTTTGCGCCGCCTCTTCAACCGAGGCCTTCAGGCCGAGGTGGTAGGCCGCGAAACCCGGAAACATGACCTGGTTGAGCGCCATGCCGATCACCCGGCCGTCGAAGGGGGCGATGATATTCGTGCGCATATTGGTGATGGGGTCAGTCACGGTTCCCAATAGGTCCCCTTTTTTCACCGATGCGCCGAGATCCACCTCGCTGAACAGCATGCCGCCTTCTTTGGCGCGCACCCACGTGGACTGGTAATACACGGGCTCGGCGGGTCGCTCCCAGAAGCGCCGACGATGGACCATACCTAGGTTGTCCATAGCGCTTTCGATACTCTTGACCCCGTGCTCAATCGAGGTTTTCTGTAACTCGTGGGGGGCGCCGGCCTCCAGCGTGACCGCTGGAATACCACTCTCTACGGCTGCTCGGCGCAGGCTGCCCTCGGCACCCTTACTCTGCACAACCACGATAGCACCCATTTTTCTCGCCAGATTGGCGACTTCCTCGTTGCCGAGGTCCGCCCGCAGCTGGGGTAGGTTGGTGCGTCGGAACGATCCGGTGTGGAGATCGATCAGCCTATCGCAGTGAGTGATGACCTCGGAGAAAAAGGAATGGGCAATACGCGCCGCCGAACTGCCTTCGGGATTGCCCGGAAAAAAGCGGTTCAGATCGCGCCGGTCGGGAAGATAGCGCGACGAGCGGCGAAAGCCCTGCATGTTGACGATGGGGACGCCGATCAGCGCGCCGGTCAGCTGTTGCGGATCGACGTTGTACAGCACGCGGCGCACAATCTCGATGCCATTCAGCTCGTCACCGTGCACCGCGGCCGTGAGACATAGCGTCGGCCCCGGCCGCACGCCGTTGACCACCAGCACCGCTGTCGGCGCCGATATGCCGGTAAAGGACACACTGGGAGACCAACCCAGGCGCGTCGAGACGCCGGGCAACACCTCGCTGTTAAGCAGCACCAGTGGTGGCTTATCTTCCACGGCGGGTTCGCCCACCAATTCCTGCGCCAGCTTTTGCAGCAGGCCGGGCGTTGGCGTGGCGATGTTGCTCGTGGCCGGCGCGGTTTCTGGCGCGGCTTTTTCCAGGGTTTCTTCGACGATGATTTTAGCGTCGATGGAATAGGGCTCGGCTGTCACCGGCGCTTCCTTGATGGGGGCGGCGGGCAGCGCTTCCGCCGGTTCCAGAGGTTCCTTGATGACCTCTTTGAGGTCAATGTTTTCCGCCTTTTTGGTTGGCGCTTCGGCGTTTATTTCAATATCGGCAGTGAAGGCCTGTTCCTTGTCCTCATCGACGGCGTGAACTGAGTTTGATGATAGAATCCACAGCAGGATCAAGGTTCCGGCGCGCCGCAGGAGAATTGCTGGCGCCGCTTTGCCGAATTTAAGGTCAATTTTTTGCACTACGTCTATCAACACAACATTTTGGGTACTTGAGGTTATATTACACCATCTGAGCGGATATTCCTGCGCAGTGGCGCAGGCTGCAACCATGACATGCCGGCGCGGAATCTTGGGACGAGATAATATCGGAAAGATGATTGCGATTTTTACCGCGATTGTGCGTGTGTTCTTTTACCGGCCGAATTCGTACCAGAGCCTCAGCGAGACCTGGCGGATATCGACGTCCAGCGTTTCGACTTTGTCGTCTCTTACCAGAGCAATCGAAGAATCTCCTAGCTTATTGTATTGGCTCCACTCTAGGGAAACATGGGCGCCGCTGACAAAATTGAATGCTAGGCCCAGGCCGTGGGTGAATTCGACATTGCTGTCGGCGTTTGCCAGCGGTTGTTGCTCGCCGACGCGATACTTGATTTCACCGTTCCAAAAAATTGCGCCGAATTTGCCATAAATATCGACACTATCGCTCACCGGCCAGACGAGTTTCTGAGCGATGTAAATGCCGTAATTGTCTTGCGTCGCCCGCGCCGCCGTGCCGTCCACCGTGCCGGTAAATGATAACACTTCACCAAAATCCTCATAGCCGAGTTCAGCACCTAAATACCGTGTCCAGTTAACGCCGACAAACACCCCGGCGGGATTAAAATCGCGTTGCAAGTCGCAGTTGGTGCAGGTGGCTCCGGGCGCAATCTGATTTGCGCGCGCGTTGGTGCTTGCCTCGGAGTAAGCAATCCCGCCATAAAAGCTTTGGGCGGCGATACACTCGCAACTGCCCACAAGGTAACTGGCAAGAATACCGAGCGCGAATTTATTCATCGGCGATGTCAGGTCATTTCGCTTCGATGCTGCCATTTTACCCTCAAATCAGCGCCGGCCGTCATAAAGCCGCTGTTGCGTTGGCCAGGCAGAGGCGGCGCCTGACGCCCTACCTGATGGTCTCCTCTCCCTGCATGATGATGTACTTCGGATGCGCCTTCTGAGCTTTTGCTTGGGTTTGTCGTTCGCCGACGTAAACCGGTATGCCAAAGACGCGCGAACTGCGCATGCCACGGCCTTCAATAGTGGCGTGGAACATAATATGGTACTCGCCCGCCTCACCCGCGCGCAACGAGAGTTCCAGCGCTGGTTTGCCTTTGCTCAAGTCATAGCGCTGTTGAAGATTATTTTCCAGCGTCAGCCCTTCCTTGGTCTTCGCGCTGAGAATCAGTTCACCCGACCCAGGGGTGCTGAAGGTGACTGATACCGTGGCGGTGGCGTGGGGGTCGAGTTGAATGAATTCCGGCGAGGCCAGCCGTATGTCCGCGCCGGGCTTTTGATAGGCAAAGCCGCCGGGTTGTTTGTCGGCATGGGCCAGGGATAACGCGATAAAAGTAACGATCAGGATGTAAATATGCTGCATAAAATTCCACCTAGCAGGCTGTTGAAAAACTCTGTTTTTTGGCAGCCTGCCCCGATACATGGATGTATCGGCACAATCGAAGGCCGCTAAGCAGGGCGCCCTCAGCAGTGTTGCCCTGGCTTGATGTAGCTCAGCTGTGCCTGCGCCACGGCGCCTTGCTGAAAACGCCCTGCTTAACGCTGAACACGGCAATATCACCTTGAAAGACCACTAGTTTATACTGACGTCAAAGCAGGAGCGCCCGCCTGGCAGGCCCCCATCGACATTATTGTAATCATAGAATTCGATGACGTAATTGCCACTTGTCAGCGCCACGTCGCCGGTTTCCAGATCCACTGCAGCCGACTGCAGGTCGGCAATATAATTTTCGTTTTGCCAAACAATAAGGTCGGGGTCCCGCGCGCCGCTGCCGGAGGTTTTCACTGCCGACAGGGTATAATTGCCGTCGGCGGCGATGGTCAAGCGGAGGAAGCGGCGCACATCGAAACCGTTGTAGGCGCCTCCCGTCTCGTCGCTACAGACATTGACCGCGGCGCCGAGGGAAAGTTGACGGTAAAGTGGCAGGGTAATCGCCGATCCGCCGTCGTTGGTTTCGCCGGTGCCGTACGCGTCGGTGCCAAAAATTTGTTGTGCCCGCAGCAGATCGTCGATGGCCGCCGCGGGGTTGGCCCCGACTTGGGACTTGAGTGCGCTGGCGAAGGCGTAGATGCTGGTTCTGGCATTGCCGAGGCGGAAGTCATCCGATACCAGGGCTTGGTAGATGGGCGCAAAGCCCAGACTCAAGCCGTCGTCCGCCTCGTTGCTGGCGTCAAAGATATCGTAGACGATCTGACCGCTTGAATTCTCGCTGAACCAGCCAAAGTTGCCCGCGGCATTGCTCTCCAGCGAAAAGCGAAAGCCGCCGCCCTGGGCCGCGCCGACCGAGTCTTCATAGTAGCCGGTGGCCGCCGCGATGGCGGTGAAGGCGTTGGCGAAGCCCTCGCTGAAAGCCAGCCGCATATCGCTCAGTGAATCCAGGGCGTGGGGACCGCCGATACTGTCGGAGCGCGAGATTCTATCTTCGAGATAGTGGGCAAACTCGTGTTGAACGACCGCGCGATCGTACTCGTCGGTATCGTTGTCTTCGTCTCCGAGAATGTGGATTGTGTTGCCATCGTAGTTGGAAGTGCCGATATTGCCGATGGCGTTGTTACCGGGGATCGCTTTGTTGTCGACACTCCAGCGCAACTCCAGCGCCGGCAGAACAATGTTGGGATCGGCTGTCAGCAGCAACTGCAACGCCTCGTACACCGAATCCAGAATTGCAAAGGGCGCAGCGATGCGCTGCGCGCCGTAGGACGCGCCGGTCCATCCAGCGCTGGCGTGCAGATCGCGCGCGCCAGCGCTGTTGCCACTGCAGACCAGGTCGCCCTGCATCGCGTAGAGCGCATTGCCGGAGGTGTTGTCGGTAACGCGAATTTGCCAGGCAGGTGTGCCCGTTGTCAGCAGTTCGGCGGTCACCCGCAGGCGCACGCGATTGTTGCGCGGTACCGGCGTGCGGTATTCGCCCTGACTGTCTGTTTGGCTGCGGGCGACCACGGTGTTCCCGCTGTTTAAAAATTCTACCGTGACGCCACGCAGCGGCTGCGCGCGGACGTCGCCGTAATTGAGCGAGCCGTCGGCATTGTGGGGAATGAAGTCGTAGGTGATAGTGCCGGAAATGTCGACCGTTTCGGAGGAATCCGACGCACAATTGTCTCCGTCTCCGTTGTCGCACGCATGGAGCGCAATACTCAGCAGGAGAACGAGGGCGGCCTTGATATTCATTAGTGGTGCATCCGGTTGAGATTAGTTATCGCCGTGAGTGAAATGGCCGCCCACGCCCGGCGGCATCCTTTCCTTTAGTTTACGCAATTATTTTCACCAGTAAGTGCAACCGGTCGAGTTTTTTCAATGTTGATTTGTGCGAGCATAGCCGCACCGGTGGGGTAGATAATGCCGGGCCGATGCGACGGACCTTCGATCGGCTGAGAAATTCGGGCAAGTGGTTGATCCGAACTGGCATACTCCCTATAATCGCTTTCGCTCAAATACGCGGTTAAATATCGTGCATTTGGGTCTGAAAACTTGGGTATACAAGTGGTGCAAAGTTGCGATTAGTGTTTTGATCTAAAGACGCAGCGTAGCGTAAGGGCGGAATCCTCGAACCCCAGCAGAACTCCTTAACTCATGTCGCAAGGCATGGCAGCAGACAAGGTTTGTCAGCGTTTGAGTGGGTTATGTTGGCGGGCGGATGATGGCGCTGTGGTCGTGAAATCCCCTCTATGGTTTAGCGCAAAATATCAGTTTACCGGGCTGGCGCTGATGCTGCTAGTGCTGGTTTGGGTGGACGATAGCGTCGCGCTCAGCTTTGCCCTGGGTGGTCTGCTCTACATCGTGCCGAATCTCTACTTCGTGCACTATGCGTTCCGCTATCAGGGTGCGGAGCGAGCGCCGTTGATAGCGCGTTCCTTCAACTGGGGGGAATCCGGCAAATTTGCACTGGCGGCCACAGGCTTCGTGGCGGTATATCGCTTTGTCGAGCCGCTGCGCGATCTTGCCCTGTTTGCGGGGTTTACCACAATGATTGTAATACAATGGTGGGTTGCGACACGACTTGTCGAATTGCGCGACCGACCTGAAGTGGATTGATAACAACAGGTGTGACTTGATTTATGGCGAGTGAAAGCGGCGAAGCATTGACTTCCATCGGGTATATTCAACATCACCTGCAAAACATGACCTATGGCAAATTGCCCGCTGGCGCCACCGTCTGTGACGGCACGGTGATCGATCAAGCCAAATGGGCGTTGGCCCACTGCAGCGAAGAAGCCAAACAAATGGGCTTCAACGCTCTTCACGTCGATACTCTCGGCTGGGGCGTCGGCTTGGGCGCGCTGTTCAGTTTCCTTTTCTACCGCGCGGCCAAGAAGGCCAGTGTCGACACGCCTACTGGCTGGCAAAGCTTTGTCGAACTGATCGTCGATTTTGTCAACAAGCTGGTGTCCGAGCTGTTTCACCACAAAAGCCGCGCCGTTGCGCCCTTGGCGCTCACCGTATTTTGCTGGGTGTTTTTAATGAACTTAATGGATATCGTTCCGGTCGATTGGTTGCCACAGCTGGCGACCATTGTCACCGGCGATCCGCATTTCTATTTTAAGGTAGTGCCCACGACCGACCCCAATGCCACCCTGGGTATGTCGTTTACTGTATTCGGCCTGATGATCTTTTTCAGTTGCCGCGAGAAAGGCGTTTGGGGTTTCGTTAAAGAGCTGACCTGTCACCCCTTTCTGGCGCCCAGAAGCAAGTGGTATCTCAACTTAGTGCTGATTCCCATTAATACCGTGCTTGAGACCATCGCACTTATCTCTAAGCCAATTTCATTGGGCCTGCGCCTGTTCGGCAATCTCTACGCCGCCGAGGTGATCTTTATTCTGATCGCCATTCTGTTCAGTGTCGGCCTGCTGTTCGGCGTGATGGGCGGCGTATTGCAGTGGGCGTGGGCGGTTTTCCATATTCTGGTGATTCCCCTGCAGGCGTTTATCTTCATGGTGTTGACCACCGTTTACATGGGCATGGCCTTCGATTCCCACAACGAACAACACTGAGCCGGTTTAACTTTCATTTATTTTTTTACATTTTAATAGGAGTAAATATGGAACAGGCAATTGTATACATCGCGGCGGCGCTTCTCATGGGTCTGGGCGCTCTTGGCACCGCTTTGGGATTTGGCGCGCTGGGTGGCAAATTACTCGAGTCTTCCGCCCGCCAGCCGGAGCAGGCCCCGGCGCTGCAAGGCAAAATGTTTATTATGGCGGGCCTCTTGGATGCGGTACCGATGATCGGTGTTGGTATCTCTATGTATCTGATATTCGCCGTGGCGCCAAATCTCTGATAACACCCCGTTACGCGCATTTGAATTTAACCCTCGTGAGGTGTTGGTGTGAATCTTAATTTAACACTCATTGGTCAATCGCTGACGTTCCTGGTGTTCGTGGCCTTTTGCATGAAGTTTGTGTGGCCGGTGCTGCTGGGCGTGATGCAAGAGCGCGAAGCGCGCATTGCGCAAGGTCTTGAAGCGGCCGATCGCGCGGATAAGGACCTCGAACTGGCGCAACGAAAAGCCACTGAGAAACTCAAGGAAGCCAAGGACCAGGCGGCGGCCATTGTCGAGCAGGCCAACAAGCGGGCGAGTCAAATCATCGAGGAAGCCAAGGAGACGGCGACCGTCGAAGCGGATCGCGTCAAGGCGCAGGCCGAAGCGGAAGTGGCGCGGCAAGTCAGTCAGGCGCGAGAAGAACTGCGCGGCAACGTTGCCGCTCTGGCGCTTAGCGGCGCGGAAAAAATTCTCGGTGCGTCCATCGACGCCAAAGCGCACGACGCCATGCTTGAAAAATTGGCAGCGGAATTGTAACGGGGGCGGTATGGCGGAATTCATTACTCTTGCGCGCCCCTACGCCAAAGCGGCTTTTGAGTTTGCGCGCGGTGTAAAAGCCCTTGCCGGCTGGCAGACGGCCCTGGCGCAGGCGGCGGCGGTATCCCTGCATCCGCATGTACAAGCTCTGCTGGCCTCGCCGAGCTACACGAGTGCGGAAAAAGGCCGGCGATTCAGCGACATTTGCGCCGATGCTCTCGACGACAAGCAGGCGAATTTTATCAGTGTATTGGCGGCCAACAACCGTTTGGGTCTGTTACCGCAAATCAGCGAATTGTTCGAGCTCTACAAGGCCAATCAGGAAAAAACCGTGGACGTGGAAATTCAAACGGCCTTCGCGATGGCGCCCGAAATCGAGAAAAAGCTGGCCGCCACTTTGAAAAGCAAACTCGATCGCGAGGTGGAACTGAAAACCGCCGTCGAAAAGCGCCTGCTCGGTGGCGCGCTCATTCGCGCCGGCGACACCGTGATCGATGGCTCGGCGCGTGGCCGACTGACGAAGTTGGCTGAGGCGATGAACGTCTGAAAACCAATAAGTTCGTGCGGGCACGGTCAATTTAACGAGCAGTCAACGCCGAATGACGTGCCGGTGTCCCGAACCCGATGATTAAGTTTTAAGGAATGACAGTATGCAACAGCTGAATCCTTCTGAAATTAGTGAAGTTATCAAACAACGCATTGACAATTTGTCGATCGTCACCGAGGCCCAAAACGAGGGCACGGTAGTCTCCGTTACCGACGGTATTATCCGCATCCATGGTCTTGCCGATGTGATGTACGGCGAAATGATTGAATTCGAAGGTGGCATTTACGGTATCGCCCTCAACCTCGAGCGCGATTCTGTGGGCGCTGTGATTCTCGGCGACTACCAGAGCGTTGCCGAGGGGCAAACCTGTAAATGCACCGGTCGTATTCTGGAAGTGCCGGTGGGCCCCGAGCTGCAGGGGCGGGTGGTTGACGCCCTCGGCAGCCCCATCGACGGCAAAGGACCGGTGGACACTAAGTTAACCGATGCGCTGGAAAAAATCGCCCCTGGGGTAATCGCTCGCCAGTCGGTGGATCAGCCGGTGCAAATCGGCTTGAAGGCGGTCGATACCATGGTGCCCATTGGACGTGGCCAGCGCGAGTTGATTATCGGCGACCGCCAGACCGGCAAGACCGCGGTGGCGGTCGACGCGATCATCAATCAGAAGGGCACGGGCATCAAATGCATCTATGTGGCCGTTGGCCAAAAGGCCTCGTCGGTTGCCGCGGTGGTGCGCAAACTTGAGGAGCACGGCGCGATGGAGCACACCATTGTGGTCGCGGCTACTGCATCCGACCCCGCGTCTATGCAGTTTCTGGCGCCCTTTGCCGGGTGTACCATGGGTGAATACTTCCGCGATCGCGGCGAAGATGCGCTGATCATCTACGACGATTTGACCAAGCAGGCCTGGGCTTATCGCCAGATATCCCTGCTATTGCGTCGTCCGCCTGGCCGTGAGGCTTACCCCGGTGACGTGTTTTACCTGCATTCACGCCTGCTGGAGCGCGCGTCGCGCGTCAACGCCGACTACGTTGAAACGTTCACGCAGGGCAAAGTGAAGGACAAAACCGGTTCTTTGACCGCCCTTCCTATTATTGAAACCCAGGCCGGTGACGTTTCGGCCTTCGTGCCGACCAACGTCATCTCCATCACCGACGGCCAGATCTTCCTCGAAACCGACCTTTTCAATGCCGGTATCCGTCCCGCGATGAACGCCGGCATCTCGGTATCGCGGGTAGGTGGCGCGGCGCAAACCAAGGTGATCAAGAAACTGTCCGGCGGTATCCGCACCGCGCTGGCGCAGTACCGTGAACTGGCGGCGTTTTCGCAGTTTGCCTCCGACTTGGACGAGGCCACCAAGGCCCAGCTGGACCACGGCGAGCGCGTCACCGAACTCATGAAACAAAAGCAGTATTCGCCGCTCAGCATCGCGGAGATGGCGGTGGCGGTTTATGCAGCGGACAAGGACTATTTGAAAGATGTGGAGGTCGCCAAAATCGGTGATTTCGAAGCCTCCCTACTCTCCTTTATGAACAGCGCCAAGGCCGATTTGATGCAACAGATCAACAGCACTGGCGACTATAACGACGACATCGCCAACAGCATCAAAGCGGCGCTGGACGAGTTTAAGTCCACTCAGACCTGGTGATAATGGCACATGGCTAGCGGAAAAGAGATACGCACCAAGATTGGCAGCATTAAAAACACGCAGAAAATTACCAGCGCCATGGAGATGGTGGCCGCCAGTAAAATGCGCAAAGCCCAGGATCGCATGGCAACGGGCAAACCCTACGCGCGGCGCATTCGCGAAGTGGTCGGCCACATCGCCGCCGGCAATCCTGAGTACAAGCACGTTTACCTCAACGACCGCGAAGTCAAACGCGTGGGCTACATTGTGGTATCGACCGATCGCGGCCTCTGTGGTGGTTTGAATATCAACACATTTAAAGAGGTGGTGCTGCACAGCAAAGGCTGGGCGGAGCAAGGCGTCGGCGCAGACCTGTGCATGATCGGAGCCAAGGGGACCTCGTTTTTTGGTTCCCTCGGCGGCAACATTGTCGCCAGCCTGCGCGATATCGGCGAGCAACCCATTCTCACCGATCTGATCGGCAGCGTTAAGGTCATGCTCGATGGCTTTGTCGGCGGCAAGATCGATCGCCTTTACCTGGCTGGCAGCGAGTTCGTCAATACCATGACTCAGACCCCCTACGTGCAGCAGTTGCTGCCCCTGATGGCGGACAAGGACGAGAAGTTGCGCAAGCATTCCTGGGACTACATTTATGAACCCGACGCCAACTCTCTGCTCGACGGCCTGATGATTCGATACATCGAGTCCCAGGTGTATCAGGCGGTGGTGGAAAATGGCGCCTGTGAGCAGGCGGCGCGCATGATTGCCATGAAAAGCGCCACCGATAACGCCGGCGAGCTGATTGACGACCTGCAGCTGGCCTACAACAAGGCGCGCCAGGCCGCTATCACGCAAGAGCTGTCGGAGATTGTGGGCGGCGCGGCGGCGGTATAGCGTTGGAATGGCAGCAAGGCTCGCGGGCCGCTGCCGGTAAAGATTTTTGCATTTTGAAATATTGAGATAACGAGGAAGCGAACATGAGTAGCGGACGTATCGTACAAGTCATTGGCGCGGTGATCGACGTGGAATTCCCGCGCGACTCCGTGCCCAAGGTATACGACGCAATGAAAGTGGTTGGTAAAGAGCTGACCTTGGAAGTGCAGCAACAACTGGGTGACGGCGTGGTGCGCGCCATCGCGATGGGCAGTTCCGAAGGTGTCAGCCGTGGCCTGGAAGTGGAAAACACCGGTGCGCCGGTGGCGGTTCCGGTGGGGGTGGAGACCCTCGGCCGCATTATGGACGTCCTTGGAAACCCCATCGACGAGCGCGGGCCCATCGGCGAAAAAGAGCGCGCCTCGATTCACCGCAAAGCGCCCTCTTACGACGAATTGTCGGCCAGCACCGAAATTCTGGAAACCGGCATCAAAGTGATCGATCTGGTGTGCCCTTTTGCCAAAGGCGGCAAGGTTGGCCTGTTCGGCGGCGCCGGCGTCGGCAAGACCGTCAATATGATGGAACTGATCAACAACATCGCCACCGAGCACAGCGGCTTGTCGGTCTTTGCCGGCGTCGGCGAGCGCACCCGTGAAGGCAACGACTTCTACCACGAGATGCAGGAAGCCGGCGTCGTCAACGTCGAGAAATTTGACGAGTCCAAAGTGGCTATGGTGTACGGCCAGATGAACGAGCCGCCCGGCAACCGTTTGCGAGTGGCCTTGACCGGCCTGACCATGGCGGAAAAATTCCGCGATGAGGGCCGCGACGTGCTCTTGTTCGTCGACAATATCTACCGCTACACACTGGCGGGTACCGAGGTATCGGCGCTGTTGGGCCGCATGCCTTCGGCGGTGGGCTACCAGCCGACGCTGGCGCTCGAAATGGGTGAGCTGCAGGAGCGTATTACCTCCACCAAGACCGGCTCCATCACCTCGATCCAGGCGGTCTACGTTCCCGCCGATGACCTGACCGACCCCTCGCCGGCGACTACCTTTGCCCATTTGGATTCCACGGTGGTACTGAGCCGTGACATTGCCGCCAAGGGTATTTACCCGGCGATCGATCCGCTGGATTCCACCTCCCGTCAGCTCGACCCGCTGGTGATCGGGCAGGAGCACTACGAGGTGGCGCGTGGCGTGCAATCGGTGCTGCAGCGCTACAAAGAACTGAAAGACATCATTGCCATTTTGGGCATGGACGAACTTTCCGAGGAGGACAAGTTGATCGTGTCCCGCGCCCGTAAGATCGAGCGTTTCCTATCGCAGCCCTTCCACGTGGCGGAAGTCTTTACCGGTGCCCCGGGGAAATACGTGTCGTTGAAAGGAACGATTTCCAGTTTCAAGGCCTTGCTGGCCGGTGAATACGACCACCTGCCGGAGCAGGCCTTTTACATGGTTGGCGGCATCGATGAGGCGCTCGAAAAGGCGAAAACCATTTCTGAGCAAGCGGCGTAGGCAACAGGCAAAACACATATGGCTATGACTGTACATTGCGACATCGTGAGTGCCGAACACGAAATATTTTCCGGTTTGGTCGAGCTGGTTGTCGCCCAGGCCACTGAAGGCGAGGTGGGCATTAACTACGGCCACGCGCCTTTTCTTTCCGGCCTGAATCCCGGACCTGTGAGAATAAAAAAACAAAATGGTGAAGAAGAGGTGTACTACGTCTCCGGCGGCTACCTGGAAGTGCAGCCCTACGCCGTCACCGTGTTGGCCGACACCGCCATGCGCGAAGATGATATGAGCGAAGAGGCCGCCATAGCGGCCATGAAGGCGGCGGAGGACGCGTTGCGCGCGCAGCCGCAGGGCATCGACTATTCCAAAGCCGCCGCCCAGCTCGCCGAGGCGGCCGCGCAGCTGCGCACTCTGCGGGCGATTCGCAAGAAGCTCAACAAGTAGAAAAACGTAGTGCGGGCAAAAATTGGAAGGGTAGCGCACGCTGCCCTTTTTTATACCTGATTGGGAGCCACTATGCTGGACGTTGTCATTCTAGCCGCGGGCAAAGGCACCCGCATGAAGTCGAATAAACCCAAGGTACTGCATACCCTGGCGGGTAAACCCTTTGTCCAACACGTGGTCGAGCGTGCGCGCGAACTGGACGCGGATAATATCTACCTGGTCGTTGGCCACGGTGCGGACGAAGTACGCAAGGCCCTGGACAAAGATCATCTCTACTACCTTGAACAGCAACGCCAACTGGGTACCGGCCACGCTGTGATGCAGGCGCTGCCCCAACTGAATTGCGACTCGACCGTGCTGGTTTTGTATGGTGATGTACCGCTCATCGGCACCGAGACGCTGCGCGATTTATGCGCGCAGGTCAGCGCCGACGCGCTCGCCCTGCTGACGGTGGACTTACCTGATCCCCATGGCTATGGCAGAATCCTGCGCGATGGTGAAGGCCGGGTCGTTGCGATTGTCGAACACAAAGACGCCGACGAAAGGCAACGACGAATCACCGAAGTCAACACCGGGGTGATGGCCGTGCGTGGCGACGACCTACGGCGCTGGCTGCCGCGTTTGACCAACGACAACGCGCAGCAAGAGTTTTTGTTAACCGACATTATTGCCATGGCGGCGAGCGAAAGTAAGGTCATTGCCACGGCGCAGCCGGCCGCCGCAAGCGAAGTCTTGGGCGTTAACAACCGCCAGCAGCAGGCCGAGCTGGAGCGAATGTATCAAGCCGCCAGCGCCAAGCGTTTAATGACGGAAGGCCTGACCTTGCTCGACCCCGGGCGCTTCGATTGCCGCGGCTCGCTCATGGTGGGAAAAGACTGTGTGATTGATGTCAATTGCGTCTTTGAAGGCGAGGTCGTTATGGGCGATCGGGTGTCCATCGGGCCCAACTGTTTTATCGCCAATGCGGTTATCGGCAGTGGCGTAGAGATTAAATCGCACAGCGTAGTCGAAAATGCGCAGCTTGGCGATGACGTTACGGTGGGGCCTTTTGCCCGTTTGCGACCTGGCGCGCAACTGCAAGACGGCGCCAGAGTCGGCAATTTCTGCGAAATCAAAAAGGCGCTTATCGGCAAGGGCTCAAAGGTCAATCACTTAAGCTATATCGGCGACGCCGAGTTGGGCGACGGGGTCAATATCGGCGCCGGCACCATCACCTGTAACTACGACGGCGCCAATAAATTTGTCACCAAAATTGGCGATGGCGTGTTTGTCGGCTCCAATACCGCGCTGGTGGCGCCGGTGGAGGTGGGGGACAATGCGACGGTGGGCGCCGGTTCAGTGGTGACCTTTGACGTGAAGGATGGCGAACTGGCCGTTGCTCGTGCCCGGCAGCGCAACGTCAAGGGCTGGATCAGGCCCACAAAAAAATAAACCGCGCTCGTGGTCGCATTATTGACCTCGCGCAGTCGTGCCGATTTTTAAAGGCGTCAATCAAATCGTTCAGGGCGAACTCTTTGATTGCCAGGTTAATAACGGGAGAGAGCAAACGATGCCAAATGCTGAAGAAAAATCCGAACTGCGAAAAAAACTTGAGCAGTACGAGGGTAGAATTGATCATATGTACCAAGATACCAAGGGGTTTGTGACCATTGGTGTCGGCCACCTGATTAAAGATGTGGCGGCGGCGCAGGAACTGGATTTTGTGCATCGGCAGGGGAATAGAGCGGCCACCAGCGAGGAGATTGAAGCCGATTTTGAGGCAGTCAAGAAGCAATCCGCCGGTTTGTTTGCCTCCGCGTATAAAAAATATACCAAATTGAATCTGCCAGCCACAAGCATTGATGCCTTGACGGATAAACACATTGAAAGCTTTGAGAAAGAGTTGCAGCGAATCTATGGTGATGAGGAATTCGATGCTTATCCAACGGAAGTCAGGTTGGCCCTCTTTGATATGATTTTTAACCTGGGTATGCCGACGTTAAAAAATGGTTTTCCTTCGTTCAATAAAGCCATCAAGGTTAAGGATTGGTCGACAGCCGCGAAAGAGTCCAGCCGTCGCGACGTTGCGCCAGCGCGAAACAGCTATGTGAGGGGGCTTTTTGAAAAAGCCGCGAATGCGAAAACCTCCTAAGATTCGCTGATGCCAATAAAAAATGCGATAACGCTTGCATTTTCCTCGTCGGTTTTTTTTCTTTTCGCCTGCTCTATTGGCGATACCGAGACAGAGGCTTCTTTTACAAAGACTTTTATCCATCCAAATTTGAGCATGGCGGATTATTTGACCGATAACACCCTGGCCGCGGATTTGGGCAAGCAGATCACCGCAGAGTGGGCTTTTGCGGTAATTGTGGTCGATCGCACAGGAAGCAACAGGCGCTCTGTCGCTTCCTGTGAACAGGCTTTCACCGCGGAGTCGCGCTCCCTGACGCCGCTGCGTCCCGCAGAATTTTCTGCCTATCGTCATGCGCTTCTGCAATGCCGGGCGCTTGGCATGGCGGCTCGGCTGCAGGCCCACCGCGAATCCTTTATCGGCCATCTAACGTTGGATAAACAATTAGCGCGGCGGCTTCCACCGAGCTTGGCTTTTACGGCGTCTGTTAGCGAAGCAGAAAGGCAAAGGCGAAATACGGCCTTGCGCTTTTGGGCCGACGTGACGGCAATCAAATCCGTCAATCCCTTGAGTGAGCACGAGTCCGAATACATCGTTGATGGCGGCAGCCAAACGGTCACTTTGCTTGCCCGGGGTGACATGAACGCAGACGGTATTGAAGACGTTCTGTTGCGCGTCGTCAATGCCACTGCGGGTGGCAGTTATCGCGCGTCTCACCTGTTTCTGATCACCAGGGCGGATGCGGATTCTGATTTTGAGGTGATTGCTGAATACGAGTAACCAGTCTGCGAGAGGGTTTAGCGGAGAGATATGGCTTGCGGCGGTGGGCAAAACCCTTTGCATTGATCTTTCATTTAGGTAGAATCCCTTCGTTTCGAAACCCTTGTTTTCACAGTTTTTATGCCAAAACGCTATGCTCAAGCCAGAAGAGGCGAAATAGTTGCGCTTTTGCAAAGAAAGGGCGAACTCAGTGTGGACTTTTTGGCGCATCGTTTCGAAACTTCTGAAGTTACGATTCGAAAAGATTTGGCCGAGCTGGAAGCTAACGGCCTGCTTTTGCGGCGTCATGGTGGCGCCATTCCCATCCCTTTGGAACTGGTTGCCGAGAGCGCCAACGCCGCGGGCAACGGGGTCAAAAGGTCCCTTGCGGCGACCGCCGCCGAGCGTATCCGCGACCACAACCGCATCATTATCGACAGCGGCAGCACCACGGCCGCTCTGCTGCCTCTATTGCAAAACAAAATCGGGCTGGTGGTGATGACCAACTCACTGGATGTGGCGAACCAGCTTCGCGAGCTGGAAAACGAACCGACAATATTGATGACCGGGGGCACCTGGGATGCGCGTTCGGAGTCCTTTCAGGGGCAACTGGCGGAACAGATGCTCCAGCGGTACGACTTCGATCAGCTCTTTATCGGCGCCGACGGCATCGACGTCGCGCGCGGCACCACTACCTATAACGAGTTGTACCATCTGAGCCGGGTGATGGCCGAGGTGGCGCGCGAAGTCGTGGTCATGGCCGAGTCCGGTAAAATAAAACGCAAAATCCATAACCTTGAGCTGCCCTGGTCGGCGGTGGATATCTTTGTTACCGATGACGGAATAGCGCAACGGGAAATTACTACAATAGAATCTCACACCGTGAAGGTGATCACCCCTTCACGACAATAAACGAATCACAACGGGAGCCAAGCTCATGTGCGGAATCGTCGCCGGTGTCAGTCAGAGAAATGTTGTCAGGTTATTGGTCGAAGGTCTGCGGCGCCTGGAATATCGGGGTTACGATTCCGCCGGCATCGCGACAGTGGATGCCGAGCAAAATCTCATCCTCAACAAGGCGGTGGGCAAGGTGCAAGAGCTGGCGACCCTGATCGAAGTCTCCCCCATGCCAGGTAAAATAGGCATTGCCCACACCCGCTGGGCGACGCACGGCGTGCCCAGCGAAGCCAACGCGCACCCGCACGTGTCGGATAATATCGCCGTCGTTCACAATGGCATTATTGAAAACTACAAGGAACTGCGCGATGAACTGGAAGAGACGGGTTACGTCTTTCATTCGGAGACCGACACCGAGACCATCGCTCACTTACTGCACAATATCTATCGGGAGAAGCGGGATTTACTCGCATCCTTGCAAGTGGCGATAAAACGTCTGCAAGGCGCCTACGGTCTGTGCGTTATGTCCACCGATAATCCCGACCAAGTGGTCGGCGCGCGCAGCGGCAGCCCGCTGGTGGTGGGCTTGGGAATCGAGGAAAACTTTCTCGCTTCCGACCAGCTGGCGCTGCGACAGGTGACCGACAGATTTATCTATCTGGAAGAAGGTGATATCGCCTGCATCAAAGAAGATAGCGTAGAGATCTTTGACCGCGCGTTTGCGCCGGTTGAGCGTCAGCGGGTGACCATTACCGATACGGTTGATCCCAGCGACAAGGCGGGCTACCGCCACTACATGCAAAAGGAAATTCACGAACAGCCCCGCGCCATCGCCAATACCCTGGAGGGCAGGCTAGGAAAAAATGGCGTGCTCAGCAGATTTTTGGGCACTGGCGCCGACAGCATTTTTGCGCGCGTGGAAAACGTCCAAATTGTCGCCTGCGGCACCAGCTATCACGCCGGATTGATCGCCAAGCATTTTATCGAGCAATGGGCGGACATCCCTTGTCTGGTGGACATTGCCAGCGAATACCGCTATCGCAAAGTGATGACGCCGGCCAGTGCGCTGTTCGTGTCCATCAGCCAATCGGGGGAAACGGCGGACACGCTGGCGGCGTTGCGCAAAGCGAAAGCGGCCGGCTATGAATCCTCGTTGACCATCTGCAATGTGGCCAATAGCTCCCTGGTGAGGGAGTCGGCCCTCGCTCTGATGACCAAGGCCGGTTCTGAAATCGGCGTTGCTTCCACCAAGGCCTTCACCACCCAGATTGTGGCCTTGCAGATGCTGGCGCTGATCTTAGCCGAGCACCGCGGCATGGCGATGATCAAACAGGAGGCCATCGCCAATGAACTCAGAACGTTGCCCGGGCTGTGTGCAGAGGTCCTGGCGCTGGACCAGCAGATCGAAAAAATCAGCGAACAGTTCGTGGAAAAGCACCATGCGTTGTTTTTGGGGCGCGGTATTCAATACCCGGTGGCGCTGGAGGGCGCGCTGAAACTCAAGGAAATCTCCTACATTCACGCCGAGGCCTATCCCGCCGGTGAGTTGAAGCACGGCCCCCTGGCCCTGGTCGACAGCGATATGCCGGTTATTACCGTAGCGCCCAACAACGAATTATTGGAAAAACTTAAATCCAATCTGGAAGAGGTTCAGGCCCGCGGCGGCAGACTCTATGTTTTCGCCGACCGCAATGCGGGCTTTAGCGAAGACGACAATACCGTGGTGTTCAACCTGCCCCATGTGCCCGCCAGCTTGGAGGCCATTATTTATACCTTGCCGCTGCAAATGCTGTCCTATCACGTGGCGGTGATGCGGGGAACCGACGTCGATCAGCCGAGAAATTTGGCGAAGTCGGTGACGGTGGAATGATGAGCTGGGGTGTGGCATAACCCAGCGTTTTTAACACAATAGATTCCAAACCAACAGCTAAGGAAAAAAGAGCACGCAGCGATACACGTTTTTTGGGGGGCACTTTTCCGACACGGCCCTAGCGCCGGTGTCGGGCGCTTAAGCGCTGTCTTTACCGTCATCGTGTTCAGTACTGTCGCGTCCACGGGCTGGGCGGCCAGCGC